>Ga0073906_1004690_pt1 | contig 13381 bp, 14 predicted proteins | sample Inofromicrocosms_FD_65485 | JGI IMG/M metagenome (GOLD analysis project Ga0073906, IMG submission 65485) | Mouse cecum microbial communities from Vienna, Austria - Inoculum for glucosamine and mucus D2O microcosms | ecosystem: Host-associated > Mammals > Digestive system > Large intestine >... | reverse complement strand
GGGTAATTTTCAAAACGCTGGCTAAAAGTTTTGAAATGCTGTTCCGCCAGCAGGGTGGTGGGGGCCAACAAGGCCACCTGCTTGCCGTCTTGCAGAGCCTTGAAAGCGGCCCGCATAGCCAATTCCGTTTTGCCGTAGCCCACGTCGCCGCACAGCAAACGGTCCATTGGCCGGCTGCTTTCCATATCCCGCTTGATGTCGGCCATAGCTTGCAGCTGGCCGGGAGTTTCCTCAAACTCAAAGGCGTCCTCAAATTCTCGCTGCCAGCTGGTGTCGGCGGAAAAGGCAAAGCCCTGGGCTTGTTCGCGCAAGGCGTAAAGGCGCAGCAGTTCCTCCGCCATATCCTGCACAGAGGCGCGCACTTTGGCCTTGGCGCGCTCCCAGCGGTTGCTGCCCAGGCGGTCCAGCTTGGGAGCGGCGGCGTTGCTGCCGATATATTTCTGCACCAGGTGCATTTGTTCGGCGGGGATAAACAGCTTGTCGCCGGCGGCATATTCAATTTTCAGATAATCGGCCGTCACTCCGTCGGCCGTTACCCTTTCAATGCCAGTAAACAGGCCGATGCCGTGGTTGGTATGCACGATGTAATCGCCGGGTTTTAGCTCCACAAATGCGTTCAGGTCGGTTTCCTTGTTGCTCATTTGGCGGCGTTGAGCTTTGGCCGCCTGGCCAAGCAGCTCTTTTTCTGTGATGACCGCCAGCTTGCCGGCTGGGTACACAAAGCCGCCGCTCAAACCGCAAACGCCAACATTGGCTTGGGGATAGTCATATTCATTCATAATAGCCCGCAGACGTTCCGCCCGCAGTTTGGAGCTGGCCGCAAAAAAGAGGTGCCAGCCGGCGCTGCGCCATTTTTGCAAATCCTGCGCAAAGATGGGTAACTTGCCGGTATAGGCTGGCGGCTCTTCCGCTGTCAGTTCGATGTGTTGCTGTTGGCTGATGGCGGAGGACTGCGGCAGGGTGGCAAATCCGGTGTGCGGGCGGCGGTTAAGTTCCTCGATAACCCGTTCCGCCGGCAGGTAATTGCCTAAAATGCCGCTTAGCTGCTGCTTGGTCAGCCGCCGGGCTTCTAGCAGGTCGTCAAAATAAAGCTGGCGTTCCTTTTCCGCGTCCCACAGGGCTTGCTCGCAGAGGGCCGGCTCCAGCAGCAACAGGGGCGCGTCAATCGGTAGGTAGGAGAGCAGAAATTCGCCGTCCCGCATTACGCCATATTGGCAGGGATAAAGCTCCAATGCTTGCGGGCAGGGTTCGGCAGAACGCTGAGTGTCTGGGGCAAAATAGCGAATGGTTTCAATTTCCCGGTCAAAAAAATCCAGACGCACCGGTCGGGCCCAGCCAATCGGGAAAATATCCGCAATGCCGCCGCGGCAGGCAAAGCTGCCGGGCGCGTCAATCATAGCTTCGCGCTGATAGCCCAGGCTGACCAGACGACGGGCCAGCTCCTCAATCTCCAGCTGGCTGCCGGGTCTGAGCTCCAGCCGTTCCTGACAAAAGGCGTCCTTGCGCTGGAATTTGCCCAAAAGAGCCTCAGCCGGCGTGACAATTAGGCAAGGTTCGGCCTTAACCAGAGCGGTCAGAGCTTGCAGGCGGGCGGCCGTCACCTCGGCCTCCGGCTGAAAATCGGTCAGCGGGGAAATCTCCAGCGGCGGCAGCATGAAAATTCTGCCGGCGGTCTCCGGTAGCATTGCCTTTAGGTTTTGCACCGCTTTGGCTGCTTTTTCTGTGTCTGGCGTAAGGATACAAAAACTGCGCCCACTTTGCTGAAAAAGGCTGGCTGCCGCGCCGGCCCAAAGGGCTGGCGGCAGGCCGATGGCAAAAGGGGCCCGGTTGTTTCGGTAATCAAACAGGCTGGCAAGCCTGGCGTCCTGTTGGAGGACGTTTAAGAGATCCTGCTGTAACATTGCTGCTCCTTATTTATCGTTTTTGGTTGGTCTTTCCGCTTTGCCGTTAAATTCATTCATAGCGGCGGTGATACCACGCTCCACCCAGCAGAGGGCGGCGGCCGTCGCTTCCTGCACTGCCGGACGCAGCAGCTGCTTTTCCTCCTCGCTGAAGCTGCCCAGCACGTAATTGACCGTGTCGCCATACAAAGGGTGATTGATACCGATTTTGCAGCGGCTCAGCTGATTATCATTGCCCAACTGGGCAATAATATCCTTAATTCCGTTGTGGCCGCCGGCGGAGCCGCGCTGCCGCAGACGCAGCTGGCCGCAGGGTAAATCCATATCGTCAAAGAGGATTAAAATATCCTCGTGAGGAATTTTGTAAAAATCGACAATGGTTCGTACTGCCTGGCCGCTGCGGTTCATAAAGGTTTGCGGCTTTAGCAGCAGCAGCTTTTCGCCTTGGTGGCGCGCTTCTGCCAGCAGGCCGAAAAACTTGCTTTTGCCAAACTGCGCCCCCAGCTGATCGGCCAGGTAATCAATGGTGATAAACCCCAGATTGTGCCTGGTGTTTTGGTATTCCGCGCCTGGGTTGCCCAGGCCGACGATTAGTTTCATTTTGCTTCTCCTTATATATATGAAAAAATAGCTGTAAAAATATCCGTAACCTATAGTTTAACACAAATTGGCCGTCAGATAAAGGGCCAAGTAGACTTTTGAGCAAAAAAAAATTGCACTTTTTTAGAATATTAGGCCGGAGCTGGCATACAAATTATAAAGCAAAGCAAATCGTAGAGAAAAAGGGGTGTTGATGATGTTGAACCTTGAAAATAGACAGCTAAAGGAAGCGAGCGAGGCCAAAATGCAGGCGGCCTTGCAGGAAGCCAATGAGGTTAATGCAATGTATCTGCTGGATATGCCGGTTTTCAGCATAAATGAAGCGGAGGCCATTGGCGTGGTGAAGAATATTATTATTGACCCGGTGGAAAAATGCCTGTTGGCTTTGGCTGTGGATAAGCGCGGCTGGTATCATGATGTGCGGGTTATTCCGGCGGCCAAAATTCGCAGCATTGGTGAGGATGTTATCAACATTGATGAGAAACAATCGGCGCAGCGGGCGGTCAATTTGCCGCGCATTGTGGAGAATATGCACAAGCCGTTCAGTTTGGTGGGCAGCCGTATTATCAGCGACGACGGGCATTTGCTGGGCAAGGTGGAGCGGTTTTATCTGGAGCGCGAGGGCGGCCGTATCAGCCGGCTGGATATTGCCGGCGGCCCGCTGAGCGGCCTTTGGAGCGGCCACACCAGCGTGCCGGCTAGTTATATTATCACCATTGGCGCGGAAGCCGTGGTGGTGGACCGGGCCTGCCTGGAGGATTTGCAAGTGACGGCCAGCGTGTTGCAGGTGAATTTTGCGGCGGCCAAGGAACGGGCGGCTGGTCTTTGGCAGCAAACGGTGGACGGAACCCAGCGTTTAAGGCGCGGCGTGTTGCAACATATTAACGAGATGCGCCAAGAGGCGCACCGTCAGCGCAAAACGGTGGAGGAGCTGCCGGAGGAGCTTGACAACCTGCGCCTGGAGTCTGTATAATATAATTATGACGGCGGCAGGTATAGCAAGCCTGCTTTTGGGGAAAACTTACAGACAAAAAGCCCTGTCAGGCGTGTTGGAGGCGCTTTGGCAGGGCGTCTGGAGGTTTTTCCTATGGAAAGAACTACAATGCGCCGTTTTTGGTTTGTGTTGTCATTGGTGTTGGTTTTTGTTTTCACCGTTTCAGCGTCCTATATTTATTTTGCCCTGTCCGACGGCGGGGCTGGAGCCGACGAGCCTTATCAGGTGGCCGCTCAGTGGGAGCCGGTGGTTAATTTGGAGGCGGAGGTGAAAACGGTATCTCCGCAGGCGCAGCTTAGCTTCAGCGAGCTTTACACGCTTTGCGGGCACGCGGTGGAGCAGGAGTTTTCCGCGTCGGAATGTGGGCTGGTGGGCGTTTCCTTTGATGAGCTGGCTTTGCAGGGCTGGGCGGTGGCCCAAACCGGCGAGCATAGCCTGGCCCTTAATCGCCAGCGGGACGAGCTTTGTCCGCAGGAGGCGGAGCAGCGGCTGGTGCAGCGCACAGAGCGTGGTTTGGCGGTTTTTGAGGGTACGCGGGAGCACCTAGGCCGCCTGCTGCTGGAAATGCCGGTGCAGGCCGACGAGGCGGAACTGCCGCCGGATTTTTTGACCAGCCTGGCCGAAGGCGGTTATCAGTTGGCCTCTCAGGCGGAGCTGGACGAGCTTTTGGAAACATTGGATGAGCTGCTTGTGAATTAAGGAAATTAATAGATATTTTATTTAATGGAGATGATTTGATGCTGGTTGGCATTTGCGAATATCAGCTTTTTCTGCCCAACGCCCATTCCTTAAAGGAAAAGCGGGCGGTGCTGAAAAGCTTGCAGGCGCGGCTGCACAACAAATTTCCGGCTGCCGTTTGCGAGGCGGAGCAGCAGGAGCTTTGGCAACGCAGCACCTTGGGCGTGGCGGTGCTGAGCAATCAACAGCGGCACTTGGAAAGTATGCTGGCCAGCATTACTGCCTTTGTGGAGAATTTTAGCCCGGAGCTGGAGCTGCTGGAATTTAAGCAGGAGATATTATAAGCTAGCGTTAAGCAAGCTTAAAAAAAATTTAGGAATAGGAAAGTGATGTAATTTGGCAGAGCAAAACAAACAGGCCGCATTTTCGTCCGGCAGCGCCGCTGGCTCAGTTGGTGCAGCAAGCACAGGTTTGGCCCAGAGCATACCGGACGTGCGCCATTGGCCGCACCCTAATTTGTCAACCTGGGGGCGGCCGCCTTTGAACATTGTGCTTTATCAGCCGGAAATCCCGGCCAACACCGGCAACATTTCCCGCACCTGCGTGGTGACGGGCGCGGCCCTGCATTTGATTGAGCCTTTGGGGTTTGATATTAGCGAGCGCGCCGTGCGCCGGGCCGGCCTGGATTACTGGCAGAAGCTACAACTTTATACATACCGCGATTGGGCGGATTTTTTGGCGCGCAATCCTGGGGCGGAGATTTTTTTGGCCACCACCAAGGGCAGTGTGCCATACACGGAAATTCGCTATCCCCGCGGCGCTTTTCTGGTTTTTGGCCGGGAAACGGCCGGTTTGCCGGAGGAGCTGCACCAGGCTTATCCCGGCCGGCGGCTGCGGATTCCGATGCGCAGTGAATATCGCTCTCTAAACCTTTCCAACGCAGTGGCTGTGGTGCTGTTTGAGGCTTTGCGTCAGCAGGGCTTTCCTGATTTGTTGTAGGTGAGCGCGATGGCGAATGAACAGCAGGCTTTTTTAACCTTGGCTGGCCCGGCGGCGGCTGAGTTGGTGGAGAAAAAATCACGTTTTATTGGTTATGCCGCACCGGTGGTGGACGAGGCGGCAGCCCTGGCCTTTGTGCAGGAAATCAAGGCCCGTCACCGCGACGCCACGCATAATTGCTACGCCTATCAGGCCGGAGATAACGACCAGTTTCAACGCTCCAGCGACGACGGCGAGCCTTCCGGCACGGCTGGCCGGCCCATTTTGGAGGTTATTCGCGGGCGCGGCTTAAAAAACACGGCTGTGGTTGTGACGCGTTACTTTGGCGGCATTTTGCTGGGCACCGGCGGCCTGGTGCGGGCTTATGGCGCGGCGGCCAAGCTGGCCCTGGAGGCGGCCGGTCTGGTGCGTTGCGAGCCAGCCCGGCTTTACGCTCTGGCGGTGGATTACGCCAGTTGGCAGCGGGTGGAGGCCTTTTTGCAAAGCAGCGGCTGCGAGCAAAAAAAGGTGGGATTTAGCGACCGGGTTGATGTGCAGTTTGCGGCTCCTCTGGCTCTGTGCGAGGCTTTGCCCAAGCGTTTGAGCGAGCTTTTGGGTCAGCCGCCCAGCTTGTTGCTGTTGGACGAGGCGGCCTGGCTGCAAACTCCATATTAAACGGTTATAATTAAAAGCGTTTTGGACAAACTAAACCCTGAGAGGTGATGGTATGTCCAAAGTGGCGTTGACAAAGGAAAACGGCGAGGGGCAGGATGAAAGATCCCGCAAAAGCAAGATGAAGAGGCGGACGGACGGCTGGGAGGCGGCCAAAGCGGAAATTGCTAAGGAGCTGGGCTTATGGGATAAGGTGCAGGCCAGCGGTTGGGCCAGCCTGACGGCGGCTGAAAGCGGCCGGTTGGGCGGGGTGCTCTCCGGGCGTTTTCCCGGCAAGGCCCCGCAAAATGAACCAAAAAACCGTAAAAAGCTGCAAAATAGCCGGTAATCGGCTGCTTAAACAGAATAATTTGTTGGAAGAAAGCTTGGCGCTCTCTCCTGATTATGACAACTTTTGCTCAGGCAAAGGCTTATAATGGTCATAAAGGGAGGGGGCGTTGCTATTAGACTAAGCGCAATGCGCCGCCCTAATTTGGAAAGGGGCGGCGCTTGTGGTTTACACGGTCTATGCCGATGTGCTTTGGCTGGTCAATTTTCTGTTGGATTTAGCAATTCTTTGGGCCACGGCCCGCTTTGGCAGTTTTTTAACCAGTTGGCCGCGTTTGCTGTTGGCGGCGGCTTTTGGCGCATTTTACGGTGTGGGTTTGTTGTTTCCGGCTTTGGCTCCGTTTTATGCAATGCCGCTGCCGGTTTTGGTTTCCGTTTTATTGTTGTTAGTGGCTTTTGGGCGGCTGCCTTGGCGGCGTTTCGGTTGGCTGATGGCCTGTTTTTATCTGCTGAGCCTAACTATGGGCGGTTTGGTGTTGGCTTTGCAGGCTTTGCTTGGCTGGGGCTTGGGCCGGCCGGTCAGTATGCTTTGGTTGCTGCCGGCGCTGTTGCTGGCGGCGGTTGTCGGCGGGGTTGGGGTGGCCGGCTTTCGGCGGATGTTGCACCGCTACGGCTTGATGAGCAAGGTGCAAATCAGCTTTGGTGGCCAAAAGGTCAGTCTGCCTTGCTTTTTGGACACCGGCAACAATCTGCGGGAGCCGGTGGGCCAAAGGCCGGTGTTGCTGGCAGAGCTGGCGGCCCTGCGCGGGGTGCTGCCGCCGGCTCTTTGGCACGGGCTGCGGGAGCTTTACCGCACCGAGGGGGAAAACGCCCGGCCTTATCAGGTTTGGCTGGCCTGCCAAAGCTTTGGCTGGAGCCGCCGCCTGCTGTTGCTGCCGTTTAGCTCAGTGGGGGAGAGCCAGGGCTTGCTGTTGGGTTTTGTGCCGGAGGAGTTGGATTTTCAGCTGGCGGACGGCCGGAGAGTGCAAAGCCGGCAGGAGATTGTGTTGGGCATTTGCCCGCTGCCCTTGCGCGGTTTGAAAGGCTGCCGGGCCATTGTGCACCCGGAGGCTTTGCTGGATTTAGCTCTGGAAACAACAGACGCGGCAATGGAGCCAACTTTGCAGGAACAGCAGCCGGAGGAGTTGCATTTGCTGCCGGTTTCTGCCAAACAAGCTGGCGGCGCACTGGTGGAGATAGAATTGCAGTTGGATTTATATAAGGAAAGGAATTTGGCATGAAAAACTGGGGCTTGAACAAAGATAGCATTGAGCATGGTGTGAATAGCAGTGTTAATTTTGGCGGAATCAGGCGGCAGCTTTTTGACTGCAAGGGCGGGCTGAGCGCCTTGAAACAGCTTTTGGGCACTTATTGGAACCGTTTGCTGGGCTTGGACAACCCAGCCTTGGGCGAGAGCGAAGGCATTTTTTACGTGGGCAGCAGCGAAACCTTGCCGGCCCCACTTTCCGCCGAGGAGGAAGCGGAGCTGATGAGCAAGCTTTCCGCCGGCGACCTCAGCGTGCGCAGCACTTTGATTGAGCATAATCTGCGGCTGGTGGTGTATATTGCCCGCAAATTTGAAAATACCGGCATTGGCATTGAGGATTTGGCTTCCATTGGCACCATTGGCCTGATTAAGGCGGTGAACACATTTGAGCCGGAAAAGCGCATTAAACTAGCAACTTACGCCTCGCGTTGTATTGAAAATGAAATTTTGATGTGTCTGCGCCGCAACAGCAAGCTGAAAAGCGAGGTTTCCTTTGACGAGCCGCTGAATATTGATTGGGACGGCAATGAGCTGCTGCTTTCCGACGTGCTAGGCACCGACGGCGACATCGTTTGCCGGGAGCTGGAAGAGGAGGTGGATAAAAAGCTGCTGCGGATGGCTATCGACAAGCTATCCCCGCGCGAAAAAAAGATTATGGAGCTGCGTTTTGGCTTGTCTGGCGGCGAGGCCCAAACCCAAAAGGAGGTGGCGGATTTGCTGGGTATCTCACAATCTTACATATCGCGACTGGAAAAGCGTATTTTCAGCCGCCTGCGTAAGGAAATCAGCAAAATGGAGTAGGCTTGTCGCAGCAAGTGGGAAATTGGCTGAATTTGGCTGCCCGCTGCCGGCCGCTTCCGCGTATATTTGCCTTTGGCCCCGGCCATAATTTTTATAAGCCGAGGCGTTAATTCCGGCTGACGATTTGCTGGGAGGCGATTTTTTTGCGGAAAGTGGAAATATGCGGGGTGAACACGGCCAAGCTGCCGTTGCTGAACAATGAGGAGATGCGGGCCTTGTTTGTGCAGGCGCAGGCTGGGGATAAGCCGGCGCGGGATCAGTTGGTGCAGAGCAATCTGCGTTTGGTGCTGTCAATCGTGCAGCGTTTTGGCAACCGGGGCGAAAACCCAGACGACCTTTTTCAGGTTGGCTGCATTGGCTTGCTGAAAGCGATTGACAACTTTGATTTAAGTATGAACGTGCGTTTTTCAACCTATGCCGTGCCGATGATTATTGGTGAAATCCGCCGTTATCTGAGGGACAACAACGCTATCAGGGTTAGCCGTTCTGTGCGGGACGTGGCTTACAAGGCGCTTTCTGCCAGGGACGAGCTGGCGGCTCAAAAAGGGGTGGAGCCGAAAATGCAGGAGATTGCCGAGCGTTTGTCACTGCCGGCTTCGCAGGTGATTTTTGCGCTGGACGCTATTGCCGAACCGGTTTCCCTGTTTGAGCCGATTTTCAACGATGGCGGCGACCCTATTTACGTGGTTGACCAGGTGAAAGACGAGCGAGAGAGCGAACAGCGTTGGACGGAGGAGCTTTGCATTTCCAACGCTCTGGCTTGCCTGAACGAGCGCGAGCAGAAAATTATTAATCTGCGCTTTTTTGTGGGTAAAACGCAGATGGAAGTGGCCGATGAAATCGGCATTAGTCAGGCTCAGGTGAGCCGTTTGGAAAAAAATGCGCTGCTGCATTTGCGGCGTTACGTTTGATATAGATATTAGAAAAAGCCCTGGGTTGAGCGCCCAGGGCTTTGAATTTGGCTTAAATTAAACTGAAAGGGAAAAGGTTTGCCCAACCGCCGGCTTTGCGGGCAGGGACTGTTTGGCGGCTGTTTATATTAACTCCCAAACTGTTTTGATGAAGAAAATCAGCAGCACGGTTAAGATGATAGGCTTGGCAATGCCAGCTCCCTGTTTGGTGAAGCTACGTGTACCCAGATAGCTGCCGGCCATATTGAAGCAGCCGGCGGTAAGGCCCAGCGGCAACAAGGCCTCGCCGTGCCAGACAAACACTGACACCGCGGCCAGATTGGTAGTCAGGTTGATAACTTTGGTTAGCCCGTTGGCCTGACGCAGCTGCATTTGAGCCAGGCCTGTCAGTAGTAGAATTAAAAAGGTGCCGGTGCCGGGGCCGTAAAAGCCGTCATAAACGCCAATGCCGAGGGCGGCCATAGCGGCCAGCCGGAGGGTGCGGCGGTAATCGGTTGGGGCGGCGGGCTGGGCGCTTGGTTGGCGGCTGAGGCTTTGGCTGCGCAGAACATAAAGGCCGGTGAGGGGCAGAATAACCAACAGCAGAGTTTTAAGCAGGCTTTCATCTAGCAGCAGCGCCAACTTTGCGCCGCCAGCGGAACCGGCAAAGGCGCAGGCCACGCAAATTGGGGCCAAGCGCCACTCAATGAAGCCGCTTTGGGCATAGCGCCAGGTGGCCAGAGCGGTGCCCATTGAGCTGCTGATTTTGTTGGTGCCGATGGCCAGGTGCGAGGGCAAACCGCAAAGCATATAGGCTGGCAGGGAAATTAGGCCGCCGCCGCCGGCCACCGCGTCCACAAAACCGGCCAGAAAAACCAGCGGGCAGACGATTAAAAAATGCAGCAGAGTCAACTCCATAGGGTCAATTTGCGCCTCCATTCCACCAAAAAACAGAATGTTCCTTATTATAGCAATATTGGTATTATAATATTTTTTTAGAGCAAAGTCAATTCCGGGCGGTCAACTTTAGGCATTTTTTGGCGGCCTTGTTCATAAATTTAGGCAAATACGCTTGCGGGCAGGTGGGGCTATGATGATTTTTGGTTGGCAAAAGAGGAGTAAGCGAGGGCGCAGCTTGGCGGCTGCCGGAGGCTTTTTGCTGCTGCTGGCGGCCTTGTCTGTTGGCCTGCGTCCGCCGGCTGAGGAGCCGCAACCGGCTTTGGCTCTGGCCTTGCTGGGCAAAACCATTGTAATCGACGCCGGGCACGGTGGGTTTGACCCTGGGGCCGTTGGGGTGAGCGGCCTGCTGGAAAAGGACGTTAATTTGGCTATCAGTCAGCGGGTGGCGGCTTTGTTGCGTCAGGTGGGGGCCACGGTGGTGGAAACGCGCACGGAAGATGAAGCGTTGGCGGAAACTAAACGGGCGGATATGTATCGACGGGTGGAAATTGCCGAGGAATGCGGGGCGGAGCTGTTCATCACCATTCAGGCCAACAGCATTCCGCAGCAGCAGTATCGCGGAGCGCAGGTGTTTTACGCCGCCGGCAGCACGGAGGGGCAGGGGCTTTCGGAAAGTATTCAGCAAAGCTTGGGCCAGGTGCTGCAAAACACCACTCGGCAGGCTAAATCGATTGAGAATATTTACGTGGTGAACAAGTTGGCCGTGCCCTCAATCGTGGTGGAATGCGGCTTTCTCTCCAATGCGGAGGAGGAGGCTTTGCTGGCGGATAGCCGTTATCAGCAGCTTACGGCTTATGCTATTTTTTTGGGCATTGTTAGTTATTACAGCGAACAGCCGGTGGCGGTGAGCAGCGGCGGTTAAGCGGCAGCATTTGCCTATGTTATAAAAGAGGGTTTGCGGATTTTTTGCCGAATATAAGCACAATATAATTTTTTTAGGGGATTAACAAATGCAAAATTCGGCGGCGATAAAATTAGAATCAGCAAATCAGCAGGCGGCGCGTCCGCAGGTGACTAAAGGCGAGGCGGCCTTTGGCCATCGTTTGCCATCCGGCCATTTGATTTGCGACCTCTGCCCGCGCTTTTGCGAGCTGGCTCCTGGGCAGCGCGGCTGGTGCCAAACCCGTTACAATCGCCGGGGCCGTTTGTGGGCCGCCAATTACAACTGGCTGAGCATTTTGCAGTTTGGCCGGATTGAGAGCGTGCCTTTGGTGGAATATGCCAACGGGGGCGTGGTGCTTAAAGTGGGTTCCTTTGGCTGTAACTTTAAGCCGCAGGCGGAGCGGGAGCACTTTGGGGCGCAGGTGGGCAGCGGCCGCAGTTTTACGCCGCTGGATTTGGCCAACATCTGCCGCAGCCTGGTGAAGCAAGGCTGCATTGGCGCGGCCTATCTTTTTGCCGAACCGCTGATGTGGTATGAGTTTGTAATGCAATCCGCAATGCTGCTAAAGCAATGCGATATGCGCAATGTGCTGGCTACGGCCGGCTTCGTTAATCTGCGCCCGATGCAGGAGCTTTTGCCTTATCTGGACGCGGTGCGTTTTGATTTGTTTGCTTTTGATTCCGCCTTTTACCGCAACAAAATGCAGATTTCCTTTGCGGAGGTGCTGATTTCGTTGAAGCTGCTGGCCAATTCGCCGGTGCATTTGGAGGTGGCCACGCCGCTTTTGCCTGGCCAAAACGACGAGCCGGAGGATGTGGCGCGCATAGCGGCTTATCTGGCCCAAAATTACGGCCCGGATATACCGTATCATTTGCTGGCGCCGGCTGGTGAGCTCAGCCCTGAGCAAAAGGAAAAAATTATGTGCTGCGCCGACGCAGCCGGCAGTATTTTGCACCGCGTGTATTTATCTTGATAGATTATGCGCGGTTTTTGCATATTATATCAAAAAAAGGCTTGCATTTCCGGCCGCCGGGGTATATAATAGTCAATATCATCTATTAATATATCATTTGGGAGGCTTAGGGAAATGAGTACGGCTTCAATTAAAGCTGTGGTGGTGGGCGCGGCCGGATATGCCGGCGGCGAATTAATTCGCCTGCTGTTGCAGCATCCGCAGGCGGAAATTTGTTCGCTGGTGGGGCATGACAATGCCGGCCATCAGCTGGCGGAGGTTTCCCCCTGGTTTGCCGGTTTTTTGCCGGCGGAAACCGCCACAATAGAGGAATTTGATATTGCCAAGGCTGCCCAGGCAGACGTGGCCTTTTTGGCGTTGCCGGCCGGCGTTTCAGCCCAAACGGCAGACGAGCTTTTAAGCCGCGGCGTTAAAGTGATTGATTTGGGGGCGGATTTTCGCTTTAAGGACGCGGCTGTTTATCAACAATGGTACAAAACGCCCCACGCCCGGCCACAGTTGTTGCCGCAGGCCTGCTACGGCTTGTCGGAGCTTTGGCGGGAGGAAATTCGCGATTGTGCGTTGATTGGCAACCCTGGCTGTTATCCCACCAGCGTGCAGCTGGCGTTGGCGCCTCTGCTGGCCGCCGGTTTGGCAGATTTAAGCCAGCCGGTGATTGCCGATTGCAAATCCGGTATCACCGGGGCGGGCCGCAAGGCGGAGAAGCACCTGCTTTTCTGCGAGGCTAATGATAGCATTAATGCTTATGGGGTGGCCGGGCACCGCCACACGCCGGAGATTGAGCAGGGTCTCAGCCGTTTGGCAAACGAAGCGGCCAGCGTGCTTTTCACCCCGCATTTAACGCCGATGAGCCGCGGTATCCTATCCACCATTTATGTGCGTCTGCGTCAGCCGTTGACTATGTCGGAGGACAAGCTGCGCAGCTTGTGGCAGGAATTTTACGCGGACGAGTTCTTTGTGCGTCTGTTGCCGCCGGAGGTTTGGCCGCACACCAAGTGGGTTTCCGGCAGCAACTTCTGCGATATTAACTTGAAGTTGGATGAACGCACCGGCCTGCTGGTGGTCTGTTCGGCTATTGATAACATTGTGAAAGGGGCGGCCGGCCAGGCTGTGCAGAATATGAATATCATCTTTGGCTTGCCGGAGCAAATGGGCCTGCAACAGGTGCCGATGACGCCCTAAAATGCTAAAATGCTAAAAAGCAAAAATGTATAAATATACAATATCTATAAAACGGGAGTGAATTTTAGGAAAAATGACAGAGCAACAGAAAAATATGAGCGTAGCAAATGGAGTAAATATTGAGATACAAGAGGCGGCCGGCGGTGTGACGGCGGCGGCTGGTTTTGTGGCCGGCGGCCTGCACGCCGGGCTGAAAAAGTGCCCGGATAAAAAGGATTTGGCGATTATTCATTCGCTTGCTCCGGCGGTGGTGGGCGCTGTGTTCACCCAGAACAAATTTGCCGCCGCTCCGGTGA
>Ga0073906_1004689_pt1 | contig 13382 bp, 12 predicted proteins | sample Inofromicrocosms_FD_65485 | JGI IMG/M metagenome (GOLD analysis project Ga0073906, IMG submission 65485) | Mouse cecum microbial communities from Vienna, Austria - Inoculum for glucosamine and mucus D2O microcosms | ecosystem: Host-associated > Mammals > Digestive system > Large intestine >... | reverse complement strand
CACCCTATATTTTTCCATATGTCCGAAAGAATGTAGATGGTTCGGAAATATTTGGGGTTCATCAGCAGGTTTTTGGGTTCTGTCCCCAGAAGATTGGCGACGGCCACACCCAAAAAGCCATCGGAAGCGCAGAACATATGAATCATACCGCAGACCACCACAATGGAGACAAAGTGGGGCATATAGGTGATGGTCTGCACCGTGCGGCGGAACTTGGTGGAATGAATCTCATTGAGGAGCAGCGCGAAGATGATAGGAGCCGGGAATGCGAATAAGGTTCCGTAAAAGCTGATTAAAAAGGTGTTTTTGACCACACGGATAAAGTAATAGCTGTTTACGAATTTTGTAAAATGCTTTAACCCCACCCAGGGGCTGGCGGTAATCCCCTTCATCAGGTTATAATCCTTAAAGGCGATCTGTATGCCGTACATGGGCACGTACTTAAAAACGATGTAATAAATAATCATCGGCAGGGCGATGAGATAAATGTGCTTGTTGACATGGATATCCCGGCGGACCATTTTAAAATGGTCCTTGAGCCGGCCCATCAGCACGCTTTCGGATTTCGCGGCCTGCCCTGGGGTCGCAGTTTTTGCCATAGTTTCCCGCTCCTTTCACAGTTGAAGGCTGCACCGGAAACCGTGCCGCCCTCCTATAAGAAGCAGGCAGCAGACGAATCTGCTGCCTGCCCTGTTCCCCTTTGAAAGGGAATTTGTATTACTTTTTGTTGTGCTCGTCCAGATATTTCTGGGTGATAGCCATGGCCTTGTCAACGCCCATAGCCTGGATTTCAGAGACAAAGGCGTCAAAGGTTTCCAGGTCGCGCTGGCCCATGATGAACTGGGTCACGCCCTCGTAAACGTAGGTCTCGATGTCCTTGTAGATATCGGCGCGGGCCTGGGCATCCTCAACGGAGTAGTTGAGACCGGGAACCCGGTTGACCGCCTCAAAGGAGGACCACAGGCTCAAGGCTTCCTGACGAACCGTGTCAATATGGCTCTTTTTCTTGGCAAGGGGATCGTCCCCTACTGGTGCGGAAACAACGACCTTGGGGCTGGTGGGGTCCAGAATGGTGTTGTTGGCATAATCCAGAATACCTACCAGATAACCGGGGCCAGCGTCGCCAAAGGTAGGTCTCCAGCTTTCCACCAGGTTCTTATAGGTGCCGTCCGCCTGCTGCTCATAGGGGTCAACCAGGCCGTCGGCGGTCAGCTTGTAGTGGGTGCCTTCCACGCCGTAGTTGAGGGCCCTGTTTGCCTCTTCGCTGTACATAAAGTCCAGAACCATGGCGGTCAATTCGGGATTGGCGCACTTGGTGGACATATAGAAGCCCACATTGGGGTTCACTTCATCGTAACGGGGACCAATCTTGGGGGTAGCGCCCTTTTCCAGGGTGGGAACCGGCGCGCCTATGTACTCAATGGGGGAATCCACATTTTCTTCCACAATGGCATACCAGGGGTTTTGCAGGTTGCCGCCTGCTGCGCCGACGTAAGAACCAACCAGACCGGCGGAAACCTTGGCGGTGATGGTCTTGGTGTCGGAGGTCAGGTAGTCGGGGTCCAAAAGGCCGTCCTCATACCAGGTGTGCATCAGCTGGAGATACTCCTTGAATTCTGGCTGAGTTGCGCCGTACTTGACGGTGCCGTTGTCCTGATACTCAAAGTAGGTCATATTCCAGGCAGAGATAAAGGGCATATTGGTGTTAAGCCATTTGTTGTCGCGGGGACTGAAGGGAATAACGTCCATGGTCTTAAAGGCGCGGAGGGCGGCGTCCCATTCCTCAATGGTTGTGGGGACTTCCAGACCGGCCTGGTCCAGCAAATCCTTGCGGACCACCAGTCCGTTGGAGTTCAGGTTTTCAGCATGGCCGCGGATGTTGGGTACGGAGAGGAAATCCCCCTCGGAGGTGCGGGCCATGTCCGCGTATTTGGGGAAGGCTTCATAGAATTTGGACAGGTTGGGCATATACCCCTGCTCCATATAAGGGGTCAGGGAGACGACCACCCCATCCTTAAACGCCTGGATATCGCCGCCGGTATAGGGGCCGACGCCGTTAAATACATCCGGCAAATCTTTGGAGGCGATTTTCAGGCCGAACTGCTCGTTCCAAACCTCGTTGGCGACGGTCTGGAAGTCGATGGTCGCGCCGGTCTGCTCGCTCCACCATTTTACAAAGGGAATGTCGTTGTAATTTTCAACCTTGCCCACAAATTTAGCGTTAAAATTTGAGAAAATGGTAACGGTCAGCGGTTCAGATAAAGGAAGGCTGGGTACCGCCGCTGCAGGCGCCTCGCTGGAAGCAGAGGACGAACCCCCTGCCGCGCTGGAAGTACTATTGCTGGGGGCTGCAGAAGATGCCTGGGAACTGGAACTGGGGGTGGAATTACACCCAGCCAGCAGTCCCGCCAGTACAACCGCACTGAGGCCCGCAGAAGAAATGCGTTTCCAAGTGGAATGGCTCATAAAGGATACCTCCTAATGTTTATTGATGATTTGTTCACGAAACCTTTTTAATTTAGATAGGTTCCACAAATCTATGGCCCCATTATACGACGCAAACTAGGCATTTTTCAATATCAAAAAAGTGGAATCCGTATAAAAAAACGAAAATGACATACAAATTTTTTGAAGGAAATGTGAAAAAACTGTACATTTTAGAATTTTCAGCAAAAAAGGGACCGTTTTCAGGCCCCCTTTTCTGATGTATCTATCAATGTTTATTCTGACTCAATTAATTTGAGGCAGGTTTCCAAAGGCGTTTCCCCATCGGGTGAAACAAAGTCCGGCATTGTTCCATATTCTGTATTACATGACCCATCTGCATTTGTAGGATAGATGGTATGAAACCGGACAACAAGACCGGAATGGGGAAGAGCGAAGAGTTGAGGATCAATTCCGCTGTCTCCTCTGGCCTGCGTGCCAACCAAAGTTGCAAACCCCGTTGACTTGCAAAAGATAGCGAAAGCTTCAGAGGAAGAATAAACCCTTCTGTCTATCAATACCCAAATTTTTCCCGAAAACGGTGATTCTCCGGTCGGTTCATATGTGGATTTATTTATATAGAAGTACGCTAACTGTTCGAGGTCGTCTTGTTCAAGGCCGGGCAGCTCCGGTAATTGGGAAATGGGAAGAAGTTCCATATCGTCTGCTGTAACATATTCAATCACTGCCTGTGAGTCTGGAATCAAAATAATTCGTTCGGCGGATATTTGCTGTGATAGAGTTGGTTCAACAATATTCTGTCTCCAATAAAGGGAACTTCCTCCGCCATTTCCTGTTATGTCTATGATAAGATGCTCGAAGCCTGCTATCTTGGTATAAAAGTCGATAAATTGGCTGTGATCCACCTGCGGGGTATCCTTCATAATAGGAACCTTCATATAGGCGATTCTGTCAGGCTCCAAAATATCAAATGTCGGATTATCAGCAAACAGCGTCTCAAGGCTTGCATTTTCCGACTGTTCCTCCGACCCGTTTAAAGCGTCTAATTGCTCCTCCAATTTTTCAAGATTTGCATAACTCTGAATAGACACAGGCTTATTTAGACTATCATAAAGAATTTGGCCTCGCTTCATGTGATGTTCGTCCAGAATTGTTTTAACAAGATCGCGATACCCTTCAAAGTAGGAATTGTTGGGAAGTAGGTTTAGATGTCCAATGCTTTTAAATTGCCGGATAAAATCATTTATTTGATTGTAAAATTCATAATCACTGCTTATTTCAGTTAATGCTTTGCGGGTTTCATTGTATGCAGTCTCTGCGTCGATGCCCTTCCGCCGCACTAAGCCCAAAAAGGGATAGCTTTCCTGTATGGTTGTCCACAAGTAATCGATATCTTCCTGCATCTGCTGAAGGGTAAGGCCGCCAAAAACATCGCCGTATTGCTTTATAACATCATCGTATGTGGCGGGTGCGGCATCTTCAGAGCTTGTAGATTCTGAGGATTCGGAGGATTGGGCGGATGCAGTATCTTCATAAAACGTAACAGTGGATTCAGAAGGTTCTGATGATACCGTTGGGGTTTCAGTGCTGCACGCTGCAAGGACGCAGCACAAGACAAGTGTCATCGAAATAGAAATTATTTTTCTCTTCATTTTCCAACACCTTCTCATACCTGAAGTTTTTTGCCAGCATTACCGGCACAAAAAACAGCCCCTCTTTCGAGAGGCTGTCCGAAACGTCATTAGTCGTTTACATAAGGCAGCAGCGCAATATGTCTGGCGCGCTTGATTGCCGTGGTCAGCTGGCGCTGATGCCGGGCGCAGGTGCCGTTCATCCGGCGGGGCATAATCTTTGCCCTTTCGGTGATATACTTGCGCAGACGGTTGATGTCCTTGTAATCGATCTCTTCGATCTTATCCACGCAGAAAGCGCAGACCTTCTTGCGGCCCTTGCGGTTGGGGCGGCCAGGTCTCTCGCTTCTCTCAGGTCTATCCATAGCCATAGCTGTAACCTCCTATCAAAAAAGTTCAAACGGACTGAAAACAAGCGGCGGCGGAAATCAGAAGGGCAGATCCTCGTCGGATTCAATCTCCTGGAAATCCCCAAAATCGCCGCTGGAGAAATTGGAAGCAGGCTGCTGGGGCGCAGCGTTCCCCGCAGGCGCCGGAGCGGGCTGGGACGAAACAGGCGGCGCATACGACGCAGGACCTGCGTTCCCCGCAAAGGAATTTCCCCCTCCAAAATCGCCCCCGGAGGAAGCGGAGGATTTCCCCTCGACAAAGGAAACGTTCTCGGCAATAATCTCAAAGGCGTACCTCTGCTGATTGTTCCGGTCGGTGTAGTTCCTTGTTTCGATATGCCCCACAACGCCTATCATATTTCCCTTGTGGAAGTAATTGTGAACAAACTCCGCCTGATTTCTCCAGACGACAATGCTGAGGAAATCGGTCTGGCGCTCTCCCCCGCGGGGCGCGTAGGAGCGCTGTACCGCCAGACGGAAAGTACACACGGAAACGCCGTTGGGCGTCTGACGGAGTTCGGGCTCGGTGCAGAGTCTTCCCACTAAAACCACGTTGTTGATCATTCCCTATTCAGCCCCCATTCTTCTCTTACAAATCAGTCTTTCATCAGTCTTGCTTCGCGGTGATCAGGGAACGGAGAACGCCGTCGGTAATCTTGTACACACGGTCCAGCTCCGCCGGGAAATCGGGCTTGCTGGTGAAATCAATCAGGACATAATATCCCTCACTCTCATCCTCGATGAGATAAGCCAGCCGGCGTTTTCCCCAAACGTCTACATTGTTGATGGTACCGTTCTGCTCGATCAGGGCTTTGAACTTTTCGACAAGGGCTTGGATCGCGTCCTCACCCAGCTTGGTGTTCAACACCATAACTGTCTCATAATGGCCACTTTGCTTCGCCAATTTTGACACCTCCTTTTGGACATAAGGCCCTGGAATAAGTCACAGGGCAAAGAGTACAGCGGAAAATTCCCCATAAAGCCGCCATAGCTGCCATGGGAGAAATTGCCGCATTACAATTTATTATACAAAAGGATTGGCGGATTGTCAATCCTTTTTTCACAGGGTTTTGACAAAATCTTTGAGATACGCCCGAAAAGCCGCGGCCAGCTCCGGATGCTTGACCCCTACCTCCACGGCGGCCTGTAAAATCCCCAGCTTGCTGCCCATATCGTACCGTTTGGAGGTGTATTCCACCCCCACCATCCGGCCCTGATGGGCAAGCTGCCGCATGGCATCGGTCAGCTGTATCTCCCCGTTGGCCCCCGGCGGCAGGTTGTCCAGGATGTCAAACACATCCGGCGGCAGGACACACCGCCCTAGGGCGGCGTAGTTGGAAATAAACTGGTCGTCCCTGGGCTTTTCAATCATCTCGGAGATGCCGTATATTTTGTCCTCCAGCTTTTCCACCTTGAGGGTGCAGTACTTGCCAATCTGTTCCCTGGGAACATACTGGATTCCGGCGACCCCCTTCTGATACTTCTCATAGGCCTCGCACAGCTCCCGCGTCGCCGGAATATCCCCGATGATTACGTCGTCGCCGTACAGCACCGCAAAGGGCTCGCTGCCCACAAAGGTTCTGGCGCAGGCCACCGCGTGGCCCAGGCCCTTGGTCTCCTTCTGGCGCAGGTACTGGATGTTGGCCAGCCGGGAAACCGCCACCACCTCTTCATAGAGATCGGCCTTGCCGGTAGCCTTCAGCCGGTCCTCCAGCTCCGGGGCGCGGTCAAAATGGTCCTCCATCACCGCCTTGCCCCGGTTGGTGATAATCAAAATCTCCTCAATGCCGGAGGCAACCGCCTCCTCCACAATATACTGTATCGCGGGCTTGTCCACAATGGGCAGCATCTCCTTTGGGACAGCCTTAGACGCAGGCAGTACGCGGGTACCCAAGCCCGCGGCGGGGATGACCGCTTTTCTTATTTTCATGATCTGTTTCTCCTCGTCTCTTAATGTTGTTGCGGCGGGCAGGCGGCCCGCGTTATGTCAGCCAGAACACCGCAAGGGCCGGTATTCCAAAGTTGATAAACATCGTACACACCATCATAATCAGCACAATTTTCATGTTGACCCTCCCCTTCCGGGCCAGGGCCGCGAAGTACTCCTGAGAATCAGGGAGCTGGCGTTCCGGCGAAACGGCTTCCTCCGGCTTTTCCCCTTCTGTTTTCAACCATTCCTGGCGCAGCAGCCCCACATCCTTACACACCTTCTTATAATAGATGCGGTTTGCAGCCAGGGAGGCCGCCATTCCAAGGGCGAGCAGAATAAAATTCGCGATATAGCTGTAATTCATATACCACTGGACCGAGGAGGGCATGGTGGTAAACATGCTGGAGGAGGTCAGCGCGTCATACAGGTAATGGATGTAATCCGGCAGGGTCAAAAACATGGGGAGCTGAATCAGCAGGTACGCCCCCAGGAACAACGCGCCCGCCAGGTACATTTTCCGGTAAAAAAAGTAGATGAAATGGAAGAAGAAGGCCGACCAGTTCCACTGCACCTTCCCAATCTTCCCGGCAATCATCTTAAAGCGCGGCAGATAGTAGTGGGAATTCGGTCCCACAAACAGCACCATATCCCTCGCCGGGATGCCATCTATCTCCTCCTCCGGCGCAACGCCCCCATAGGGGGTGGTAAAGGGATTTAAGGGAATGGGCGGCGTCCGCCCCGCCTGGTTCGTTCCCCCTGGATATCCATAGGGGGAATGAGGCGGCCGCCCTGGAGGAACCCTTCCACCGCCGGTGGAATAGGGGTTTTCATACTTCCGTCTTTCCCGCTCTTGCTGTTCTTCCTGTTCTTCCTGTGCTTCCAGTTCGTCCAGTTCCTTCTTTATTTCCGGATCCTCGACGTCGAGGTCATATTCGGACGAAAAGATATCATCACATAATTTCTTTAACTGCTCCTCCGTCCAGGGCGGATAGTCGGAATCCCAGTTCTGTCCGGGGCCGCCTACCTTCTTCAGCAGGTTGGAGCCGCAGACCGGGCAGAACAAAACCCCCGGTTTGCAGAGGGTGGCGCATCTGGGACAGCGCAGCGGGGCGTTGCCGTCGATGATCTCCTCATGCTTTGGCCCCCAGCCTTCACCGGCGGAGGACCATTTGACCGCCTCGCCATGTCGGCTCTCACAGGCGCAGTGGCCCAGCTTTTTGTAGCACTCCCGATGATGGGGCGCGCCGCAGTCGGGGCAGACCACTACGTCGTCGTTCTCGTTGAAAATCACCTTGCAATACGCGCAGGGTTTTCCGGTATATTTCGTGTTCATGCAATCCTCTCATTCTGGAACGAAAAATTTTCAGGGAACCTGCCGGAATCCCGCCCGGACAGCGCCGGAAACGGTCATGCCAGTATTTCCCTCCGATACAATGGTTTTATTATACACCATACTGGAGGGAATTACAAACCTTTTGCCGCCAGCTTTACAAATATTTCACTTTCTTTTGCGAAATTTATTCACACTCCGGGAAAAAACGTCCCGGAGTGTAAATAAACCGGGACGGTGAAACTATTTATCCTTAAAAAAAGTCAGCTTGGTCATACAGCTTTGGGTAACATAAAGGTACCCATCTTTGATCTTTGCGCCGTTGGGATGCTCCATCCCATCCGCCACCACAGACCACTCCCGGATGCCGTTTTCATCCGCCTTTACCCGCAGGACGCGCCCCTGAAAGGCAAGCTCCTCCTCCCCGGACCACCCCTGGTTGTCGCACAGATAGAGGCTTCCGTCGGGCCCGAAGACGATGCCCATGTTCCGGGCCTTGCCGGTTTTGGGGTGGACGGGGGTATCAAACCACTTGGTCACTTTTTTGTCCTTGCCTATCTTTACCACGCAGCCGCTGGTTTCCGGCTGGGCAAAGTTGGGGCAGGAAAGGATCAGGTTGCCCTCCTGATCGATCTCCATGCCATCCGGGGTAGAGATATACTCCGGAAGGGCGAGAAATAATCTGGATTGCTGCATAGCCGTTTCCTCCTTCATTGTATTTCCGCTGGGCGGAAGTTTTTAAAAGACAATGACGTTTTTCAGGTCGGTCTTTTTCTGTTCAATCATGTCAAAAGCCCGGTCAATTTCCTCAAAGGGAATTTCCTCCGAGATGTACTGGGAAGGCACCAGCTGGCCGGATTCAATCCAGCCGCAGATTTGTTTGTGCTGTTCCCCCTCCTGGATTTTAGAGGGCCACTGCTCAAATTGCAGCCCCCAGTTGTAGGGCGCGCGGCTCCAGTCCAGATTCATCTGCAAATTGGGGGAAATGCCGTAACAGCAGATTTTCCCACCGGGGACAATCAGGGACATGGCGGTATTGATGATTGCGCTCACCCCTACGGCGTCCAAAACCATATCCACGCCGTCAGGATAGATATCCCGCACAAGGGCGGCGGCGTCCTGCCCCGCGGAGCAGAAAGCGTGCTTTGCCCCGTGCTGAAGCGCCCGCTGCGCTTTTTCCGGAACCAGGTCCAGCACGGTAATCTCCTCCACGCCGCTGAGGGACAGCAGCTTGGTGAAAATAAGCCCTACCGGGCCCGTGCCGAAAATGACGATGCGCTTTCCAGGCGTCATGCCGAAGTTCTTGATTCCCCCCAGTACCTCCCGGAAGGTGACAATCATCGTTGCCTCCGCGGAGGTAAGAGATGCGGGAACCAGATTCTGGGCAAAATAGCTTTCCGACCAATAGGGACTGTCAGGGGTGAGACCGTCCGCCTGGATGGCGGCGATGTCCCCTACTAGGCCGTATTCCGAGTAGCCGCCCCAGCCGCTGTAATACCCCGCTGTATCCTCCCCGAAGGGCAGCGTCACCCGGTCGCCGGTGCGGAAGCTGGAGACCTTTTCCCCCAGCTCTACAATGGAACCCACCGCTTCATGCCCCAAAAGGGCCGGATAGGTGGAGAAGTTTTTGAAATTCTGATGAGCAAGCTTAATATCGGTGCCGTTGCAGACGCCGCAGGCCTCGATTTTTACCAGCGCCTGATAGGGACCTGGCTTGGGGATGGGCACTGTGACAATGCGGCGGGAGTCGTCCTTTTCTATGGCATAGCCTTTCATATTACCGGTCATTTGGGCATCCCCTCCTTTGCCAGCATGGACAGGTACTCTTCCATAATTTTTACGCTGGCGGTACTGCCGATGCGCCGCGCACCGGCCTGATACATGGCGGCGGCATCCGCCAGGGTGCGGATTCCCCCCGCGGCCTTCACCAAAATTCTTTCATCGGCGTTTTCGCGCATCAGGCGGACATCCTCCACCGTCGCGCCGCCGGTTCCAAAGCCGGTGGAGGTTTTGATGAAGTCAGGCCCCACCTGATTGGCGATACCGCAAAGGGCCAGCTTTTCCTCCTGGGTCAGAAAGCAGTTCTCAAAAATCACCTTGGAGATTACACCGGCCTGACGGCAGGCGGTTACGATTTTCTCCATCTCCTTCTGGATATAGGCATAATCCCTGTCCTTCAGCTTGCCGATATGTATGACATAGTCGATTTCATCCGCCCCCTCCTGGATGGACTGCTCGGTTTCCCGGCGCTTTACGGCAATGGTGGTCTGCCCCAGCGGAAAGGAAATCGCCGCACCGACGTGTATGGGGGTATCCCGCAAAAGCTGCTTGCAGAAAGCGGTCTGTACCGAATTGATTGCCACCATTTTGAATCCAAATCGTTTGCTTTCATCGCATAAGGTGACAAAATCCTTTTCCTGGGCATAGGGGCGGAGCTGGGTGTGGTCGAAAAGCTCTGCCAGGTCTTTGGCAGTTGGGAAGATAGAATGCATTGTCAATCACCTCTTAATTTTTTGTCTGTGTCATGGGGTTAAAGCCCTCTCCTTTAGGTCTACCCTATTCTATGAACCGCCACCGGCTAAAGCCGGCAGTGGTTCAGTGGTATATTATCGGGTAAGCTCAATGGTAAACTTATTGTTGTCTCCGCGATAGCGGGCAATGGAATATTCCACCGGAAGGGAGCCGCTGCTGTAAGCTACCGTTTTGACCAGAAACAACGCGGACCCCGGCTCTGTCTCCAGATATTTTGCTTCGTCCGGGTGGGCGTTTACCGCCTCAATGCTCCTCCGCGCCCGGATAACCGGCCGGTGGTACATGCTTTCCAAAAGCTGATACAAGGAGTTCTTTTCCATATCCTGCTCCAGAAGGCCGCCGAACAGCTGGGCGGAGAGATAGGTGTCCACCTGCACAACCGGCATACCGTTGGCAAACCGCAATCTTCTCAACAGCAGCAGGGGGGCGTCCGGGGGAAGCTCCAGAACAGCGTTGATCTCGCCGTCAGGGGGAATTCGTTCCCACTGCAAAACCCTAGTGGAAGGGGTAAGACCCTTTTCCAGCATCTCCTGGTGAAAGCTTTCCAGCTTGGCAAAAAAGCCGCCGTCAATTTTGGGCGCGGCCACAAAGGTGCCCTTCCCCTTTTTGCGGTACAGCAGCCCTCTGTTTACCAGACCGCTGATGGCCTGCCGGACCGTCGCCCGGCTGATTCCCAAATGCTCTACGATATCTGTCTCCGGGGGAATGCAGTCGCCGGGCTTTAAATCGCCGCTGGCAATGGCGGCGCAGAGGAGCTGGCTCAGCTGATAGTGGAGAGGAAGGGGGGAACTGTGGTTGACCGTAAGACAGGTAACATCCCAGGACATAAGGCATCCCTCCTTATTGAACAGCAGAAGAAATCCCGGCCAGCCGCGCAGCAACCTCACTTTTGTCAGGGAGGGAGGGAATCGCCCCCATTTTAGTGACGGCAACCGCTCCCGCGGCGTTGGCGAAGGCAAGCCATTTTTGGAATTCCTGATCTGCCTTGAGCCGGTAGCCGGGGAAAGCCTTGCGCTTTTGGGCAAAGTGATATAACATGGCGGAAGTGAAAGCGTCCCCCGCGCCGGTGGAATCCAACAGCTGGGACGGCACCCCCGGAAGATAGCCCTGGGCATCGCCGTCGGTAAAATAGCATCCCCTTTCCCCCAGGGTGACGGCGACGGCCTTTGCGCCGCGCTTGAGAATGAACTCCCCACAGCCTTCAGGGGTATCCGCCCCGGTGATAAAGGTCATCTCCTCCTCGCTGATTTTGACGAAATCGGCGTAATTAAATCCGTCCTGCATCTTCTGGCGGGCAAGGGCCTGATCCGGCCAAAGGTCCGGGCGGTAGTTAGGGTCGTAGGAAATCAGCGCGTCCCATTCCTTTGCAAACCGGATGGCATGGAGAGTGGCCTGCTCGGAATCCGGCGCGGTAAAGCTGATGGAGCCATAGTGGAACACCTGGACGTTGGAAAAATAGCTTTGATCCAGTTCGTCGGGACGGAGCAGCATATCCGCTCCGGGGTGGCGGTAGAAGATGCAGTCCCGCACGCCGTCGCTTTTCTGTGCCACAAAGGAGAGGGTTGTTCTGGCACCGGGGTCCTCTAAAAGGAACCTAACATCCACTCCCAGTTCCCGCAGCACCTGTTTTAAGTAAGCGCCAAAGGGGTCCTTTCCCACCTTGCCGATGAATCCGGCCGCACCGCCCAGACGCGTCACGCCCGCCGCCACATTGGCAGGCGCGCCGCCGGGGGCCTTCAGAAAACCGCTGCTGGCGGATAGGCTTTGATTCTTATCCAGAGAGACAAAGTCTATCAGCAGTTCTCCCAAACAGATGATTTCAGGCAGAGCTGTCATGGCGAAACCTCCTTATGTTTTTTAGAATGCGGCAAATATATGTCCGTATGTACGTACATTATAACAAATATTATATTGATCAAAGCATCCCCTGTCAAGGGGGTTAAATGAAATTTAAAGCAAATTTTAACCAGGGGTTCCGTATTTTTACGGCATCCATAGATAATACCGTAAAAATACGGAACCCGGCGCTTGCATTTTTATTCCATTCCCCCTATAATAAAAAGGTATACACAAAACCATAAGGTCTCTTCCGGCGGCTGCCGGGATGGACAGTCACCGTATAGGAGGGACAATCAACGATGTTAGAATTGGAAGAACTGCGGTTATTCCTTCTCAGCCTGGAGGAGGAGCTGAAAAACCTGGCGGAGGCCCTGGGCATCCAACGCCTGAGGCGGCAGCTGGAGGAGCTGGAGACGCGGGTCTCCGACCCCGATTTCTGGAACGACACGGAAAATTCCCAGAAGGTGCTGCAGCAGACCGGCCAGGTCAAGGGAAAAATCAGCGCCTATGAGGAGCTGAAAACCCTGTATGAGGATACGCTGACCATGACCGAGCTGGCCATTGAAGAAAAAGAGGTTTCCGAATACCCGGAACTCAAGGAAAGCTCCGATAAAATTTCCGAGATGCTGGAGGAGCAAAAGCTCTCCACCATGCTCACCGGGGAATACGACGCCAAAAACGCCATCCTTACCTTCCATGCGGGGGCGGGCGGCACCGAGGCCCAGGACTGGGTTCAGATGCTGTACCGGATGTACACCCGCTGGGCAGAGCGCCACGGCTTCAAGCTCAAGCTGCTGGACATGCTGGAGGGGGACGAGGCGGGCATCAAAAGCGCCTCCATTCTGCTGGAGGGCACCAACGCCTACGGCTATATGAAGTCAGAGGCAGGGGTTCACCGGCTGGTGCGCATCTCCCCCTTTGACGCATCGGGACGGCGGCACACCTCCTTCGCCTCGGTGGAGGTCATGCCGGAGATTGACAACGACCTGGAGGTCAAAATAGACGACAAGGACCTGCGGGTGGACACCTACCGTTCCAGCGGCGCGGGCGGCCAGCACATCAACAAGACCGAATCGGCCATCCGTATCACCCACATTCCCACCGGCATTGTGGTGGCCTGCCAGAACGAGCGCAGCCAGATACAGAACCGAGAGGTGGCCATGCGGATGCTCCGCTCCAAGCTGGTGGAGATTAAGGAGCGGGAGCACCTGGAAAAGATAGAGGACATCAAAGGGGTCCAGAAGGAGATTGCCTGGGGCTCCCAGATACGCTCCTATGTGTTCATG
>Ga0073906_1004687_pt1 | contig 13398 bp, 12 predicted proteins | sample Inofromicrocosms_FD_65485 | JGI IMG/M metagenome (GOLD analysis project Ga0073906, IMG submission 65485) | Mouse cecum microbial communities from Vienna, Austria - Inoculum for glucosamine and mucus D2O microcosms | ecosystem: Host-associated > Mammals > Digestive system > Large intestine >... | reverse complement strand
CGAGTCCGCGCCGGCGTTCGAGCTTGTCGACGGCGAATATCTGCCCTTGTCGGTAACGCTCGCAACGGGCACGCGTATTGAAGTCGTAGGCGCGTTCGACACGTCCAAACAATATACGCAAGTAAAATACCTCGACGCCGAACTCGGCACGCTCACCTGCTACGTGCCTACCGAATACGTAAAGTACAACGGCGTAAACGTCGTGCCCATCGTTGCCGTCGTTGTCATTGCTATAACGCTCGTGCTCGCGGGCATAATCATCGGCAGAGTAGTATACCTTAACAGAAAACGGCTCACCGGCAATCCCAATCAAAAATCGGACGACGAATTCGATGACAGAACATAACTTTTATAATTCGGAATTAAGAATTTAGAATCAAGAATTTTTGTATATATACTCGACATTTCGTTATTTTTATCTGCTCAATCTCAACTTTATTGCTAAATTCATAATCAAAAAGAGAGCGGAAGCTCTCTTTTTGATTATCATTCAATTATCGTTAGTCGAGGCGACCTCGCTCTCCTTTGCCACAAACTCGACGTTCCCTATCGAAAACTCGTATGCGGTGCGAAGTTGCGAGCTGCCGTCCGGCAAACGCTTGGTATACCCGCGCGACTGGATCCTGCCCGTAACTTCGAGCTTTTGTCCGACGTCCGCATCTTTGATAAGCCTTGCATTCTTGCCCCAAGCGATACACGGTATGTAATCGGATTTGCTGTAGGCGCGGTTGACTGCAAGCAGAACGTCGCATATTTCGCGGTTGAACGGCGTTGTGCGATACACGGGCGGTTTGCATATATAGCCCGTCAATTGCGCGGTGTTGGGGTTTACGTCGTCTTTTACAGGCAGTATCTCGCGAGCAAACACGCTCAATATCAATCGCGAACGTTCGCCGTCGGGACGGTTAAAACTGCGGAACTGCCCCGTGAGAGCTATTTTATCGCCCTCACGCAATCCTTCGACGAGCGATTGCGAAACCGTTATCGGCAGTTCGTCGAGTTGTTCGGACAAGCGCGGAACTTTGAGCGTGAACTCGTAAAATCTTTCGTCGTACAAATCGTGAGAATACTCTATCGGCGAGCCGATTTGTCCTTGCAAAAACACATAGTTGGTAGACTTGACTTCGTTTTTCATTTAAGTGCTCCTTATTTGTCTGCCCGTATGATCGATAGTATAGTTGTCTCGGTAGATCAGATCCCCGACCGTTTTGAAGGTAAAGCCCTTGGCACGCAATCCGTCGATTATTCCGGGGAGCGCGTCGAGCGTGTTTTTGCCGTCGTTGTGCATAAGCACGATACTTCCGTTGCGGCAATTACCCACTATGCGCGACGTGATCTCCTCTTTGGACAGCCCTTTCCAATCGAGCGAATCCACATCCCATTGAATGGTGTACAAGCCCTGTTCCTTCGCCGTGTCGAGAACCGAATCGGAGTAATCGCCGTACGGCGGTCTGAACACTTGCGGACGCGTGCCCGTTACGCCTTCGATCAAGTCCATAGACGTTGACAGCTCAAGCTCCGCTTGGCTCTTGGAAAGCTTCGACATGTACGGATGGGTGGCGGAATGCGTACCTATCTCTATCCTATCCGAAGCCGCGAGAGTTTTGAGCTTATCGGGATATTTCTCCACCCAGAACCCGACGAGAAAGAACGTTGCGCATGCGTCCTTTTTCTCGAGAGTCTCGAGTATCCCGAGCGTCTTATCCGCGCCCCAAGCCGCATCGAAAGTGAGTGCGACCGCCTTTTCCTCGGTCTCTACCGAATATATGGGCACTTTTTTCGGACTTACATTGTTGTAAATCGACGCCGCGTCCGTGTAGTACACCGCCGTGCCCGCACCCGCGAGAATGAGCGCCGCAATCAAGGCGATTATTAAGCTCGACCGTTTGACAACCAAAAACTTCATCGGACAACTCCTATGATAACAGAATTATAAGCGCGAAACAGCCGAAGTTTTGCAATATCTTGTCGTATATTGTCGTCTGCCTACACACTCCGATTGAATTTAATCAATCTACCCGTTATCATATTCGACGCATGACCGAATAAGAACATCTTTGGCAAAAATTTCAAATCCGATTATAAATCGTTCTTTTGTAACTCGGTCTTTATTAGTTAATATGTCGAATAAAAGTTTATTCGCCCTGTTTTTTCGCTATTATCGCAACGCCAATCGCACCCAAGCCGATATGCGCGCCGAGCACCGGACTGACGGGCAAAATATCTATATCGGTCAAACCGTACTTTTCGCGCAGTTTGTCCGTGATGATCGGCAGCCGCGAATCCTCGGCGATATAGCATGCGGCAATGCTCTCGCATTCGTCGGGCAACAGTCCCACCGCCTTGCCGACGGCGAGCTTAAGCCCCAACGTTTTTATGGGAATACTCACCTCGTTTTGCCCGAATCTGAAAACGGGCTTTATATTGAGAATATTGCCTATCGTGGAAACGAGCTTGCTAACCCGTCCGCCGCGCGCAAGCTCGGTTAGCCTCGCCGGTATAAACAAAATAAACGTGCGCTTTTTCAAATCCTCGATATATTCGGTAACCTCGGAAAAGCTCGCGCCGCTTTGCGCAAATTTGACCGCCGAGCGCAACAATAACAAAGCCGAACCCGCGGCGTTGTGTGAATCTATAACGGCAATGTTCCTGTCCGGATATTGCATCTTGGCGACGCTCGCCGACGAGACTGTGCCGCTCAAGCGATTGCCTATCGTCATTATAACAATGTCGCTGCCGTCGTCCTCGGCATAAACGGAGTCTATGGCGTTCATAAACATTTTCGGCGAAGGCTGCGAAGTTTTCGCACCCGATTTGGATTTTGCGTAAGCGTCGTAAAATTCGTTCCATTGCCCGCAATATCCCTCGGGATATTCCTTGCCGTCGAGAAGAAGCGTAAGATTAACTACGCGCACGCCTAAGTTTTCCGCCTCGTCGAGCGTAAGCCCGAACGTGGAGTCTACTATAAATCTGACCATATCAACCACCGATCGTTTTTTTCTGCGATCGAAACAGACCGATCGCATATATATTTTACCATTTTTGCAAACACGCCGTCAAACATAAAAATTTTTCTCTCGGCGCGCATGCACCGAATTTTGGCTGTTTTAAGCCTGTTTTATACGGAATTATTATATTATATCCCAAATTTTTCTATGAATTATTGTTTTATATCGGCTTAAACTGCGTTTATTATTAAATTATATGAGTAAAAATACGATAGTTTATCAAAAAATATCCGCATATCGATTGACAAAAACGTCGTGATTGGTGTAAAATCATATTATCGGTCGGCGAAGATGCTCTGTCATTTTCGTCGATTTTAATTTTCGGAGGGCATTATATGTCGTATATTCAAGACGTCAGAGCCGCGGTCGCGGCACGGAACACCGATCAACCCGAGTTTATGCAAGCCGTAGACGAGGTTTTGACCACCATCGAACCGGTCGTATCGTCAAACTCGATATACCGAGACAACGCCGTATTGGAGCGCATCACCGAGCCGGACAGACAAATAATGTTCCGCGTGCCGTGGACCGACGATCGGGGTAATCTGCGCGTCAACCGCGGATACCGCATTCAATTCAACAATGCGATCGGACCGTACAAAGGCGGACTCAGACTTCACCCGTCCGTCAATCTTTCCATAATCAAGTTTTTGGGCTTCGAGCAGATATTCAAAAACTCGCTCACCGGTCTGCCCATCGGCGGCGGCAAAGGCGGTTCGGACTTCGACCCGAAAGGCAAAAGCGAGCGCGAAATACGCGAGTTCTGCCAAAGCTTTATGACCGAGCTGTCACGCCACATCGGGGCGGATACCGACGTGCCCGCAGGCGACATAGGCGTCGGCGGCAGAGAGATCGGATATATGTTCGGTCAGTACAAGCGCATACGCAACGTGTACGAGGGCGTGCTTACCGGCAAAGGTTTGACATACGGCGGCTCGCTCGCGCGCACCGAGGCTACGGGCTACGGGCTGGTATACATAGTACAGAATATGCTTAACGCGCACGGTCAAGACCTAAACGGCAAAACCGTCGCAATCTCCGGCTCGGGCAACGTTGCTATCTATGCGGCGCAAAAAGCGCAGAGCTTCGGCGCAAAGGTCGTTACCATGTCCGATTCCAACGGTTGGGTCTACGATAAAAACGGCATAAACCTCGATATCGTGCGCGACATTAAGGAAGTAAAGCGAGGCAGGATCAAAGAATACGCCGAGCGCGTCAAGGGCGCGGAGTTCCACGAAGGCGGCAGAGTATGGCAAGTAAAATGCGACGTTGCCCTCCCCTGCGCCACGCAAAACGAGCTTGACGCAAACGACGCCAAAGCGCTCGTCAAGAACAAAGTCCTCGCGGTCGGCGAAGGCGCGAATATGCCGTCGACTACCGAGGCGATCAACGTGTTCCAAAACGCGGGCGTTCTGTTCATGCCCGCCAAAGCCGCCAATGCGGGCGGCGTCGCGGTTTCCGCGCTCGAAATGAGCCAAAACAGCCTTCGCCTTTCGTGGACGTTCGAGGAAGTGGACGAGCGGCTCAAGGGCATAATGAAAGGCATATTCGACAAAGCGTCCGATGCGGCAAAGACGTACGCCAAAGCCGACGATTACGTGAGCGGCGCGAACATCGCGGGATTTTTGAAAGTAGCTCAAGCCATGATAGCCCAAGGCGTGTAATTTTTCTCGCCGCGCGAGGAACGTTGCGTTCGGAAAAATTCAATCGATAAAAAACGCTCGATGCCGAATGATTCGGCATCGAGCGTTTTATTTCCGTCAAACTTCAAGCTTTCGGCGCATTTTTGTCCTGTTCCGCTTTCTTCGCTTTTGCAGACTTTATCTTTTCGAGCAGAGCTATGCCCTCGCCCATGGGTGCGATACAGCCGCGCGGGCACTCGCCGGCGCATTTCATACACCCGATACATTTATCGTAGTCTATCGCGGCGAGGTTGTTATCGAGCTTGATCGCGCCTTTCGGACAAACCCTTTCGCATTTTCCGCACGCAATGCACCCGACTTTGCACACGCTCATTACTTCTTTGCCCTTGGTGGTATTCGAGCAAGCCATATACACGCGCGCCGACTTCGGTATTCTGCCTATTATCTTTTTGGGGCAAGCCGCTACGCATGCGCCGCACGAACGGCATTTATCAGCATCGGTTTTGGACGCGCCCGTATCTTTGCAGATCGCAATACTGTCGAACCCGCACGCATGCACGCATGTACACAATCCCATACAGCCGTATTCGCACGCCTTGCTGCCGCCCGCTATGACCTCGGCGCTCTTACAGTCGCCGAAACCCTGATAGTCGTATTTATCCGCGGCGCGGTTTCCGCCGGCGCAATGCACTACCGCCACGGTCTGCTCGCTTTTTATATCGCCCAGCCCGAGTATTTTCGCTATGTTCTTTTTGTTTGTTTCGGACGTAGGGTTACAGCGCGATATATCCGCCTCGCCCTTGAACAACGCTTCCGCAAACTGCGAACAGCCCGCATATCCGCAACCTCCGCAGTTAGCGCCTGCAAGATTGCGTTCTATATCGTCTATACGAGCGTCGCGGTCGACCGTGAGTTTATCGCCGAGATACGACAGACAGAACGCGAATATCGCCGCGAGCGCCGCCACTATAAGTATCGGGACTATTATGTACAAGAAAATTTCCACTTTTTACCTCGGTTATTTTTTGATGAGAATTTTTCCGGTTGTTTGCTTTCAATCAATAATAAAGTTGTGATTTCTACGCTACGCTCGCCTATCGGCTTGCCTCGGTCGAAATGAAACGACGGTTTTTTAATGGGTCGAAAAAAACTTATGTAAACGACAATCCGTTAAAGCCGTAGAATGCCATCGCCATTATTCCCGCCGTTACGAGCGCGATAGGAAAGCCGCGGAACGGCTTGGGGATTTCGTACAAGCTCTGTTTTTCGCGAATTCCCGCCATGAGTATGAGCGCAACGGTAAAGCCTAACCCTATGGCAATGCCCGTTACGAGCGTTTGGAAAAAGTCGAGACCTTGAGACACGACCGAGTTTGCCGTGCCGAGCACCGCGCAATTGGTCGTTATCAACGCGAGATACACGCCGAGCGAACTGTACAGCATGGGCGAAAGTTTTTTCAGCACGATGTCGAGTAACTGCACGAGCGACGCTATTACCAAAATAAATACGATAGTACTCAGGTACGCGATAGAAAGCGGTTCAAGTACGAAAGTATACAGCAGCCAACACACGCACGACGCCACCGCTATAACGAACGTGACGGCAAGCCCCATGCCTACCGCCGACTGCATTTTTTTACTGACTCCCAAAAACGGGCACATACCCAAACTTTGATTGAGCACGATGTTGTTCGTCAGTATTCCCGAAATAAGTATCGAAACTATGCCGATAAAGTATTCCATCACGCCCTCCCGTTCAAAAGCTTGCGTTTTTCGGTCTTTGCTTTTACGAGCGAGTACACCGCGTTAAACGCCGCCATCATCAATCCGAGGATAACGAATCCACCGGCTGTCGCGTCGAAAAAGCCTTTGCCGAACAGCAACGTAAGTCCTTGTCTCACAGCGCCGAGCAGCGTTATAGACACCACGAACCCAAGCCCCATGCTTATACCGTCTATTATCGACGGCAATACTTTGTTTTTGCCCGCAAAAGCTTCCGCTCTGCCCAATATAATACAATTGACCGTTATCAGAGATATGAACGCGCCGATACTGTCGTTGAGCGACGGTAAAAACGACGATACGACCATTTGCACGAGCGTAACGAGCGACGCTATGATTATTATATATGCGGGCAAATGCACTTTATCGGGTATTATCTTGCGCAGCAGAGATATGATAAGATTTGAAAATATCAAAACGAACGCAGTGCAAAGTCCGAGCGAAAGCGCGTTCATTATGTTATCCGACTTGGCTATCGTGGGACACATTCCGAGCACAAGCACAAAAACGGGATTGTTGGTCAGTCCGCCGAGCGCGACCTTTTTGAATTCGTCTTTAGTCATTTTCCGCCTTTCCCGCCTCCTCGCCGTCTTTTTCGTTTTCCGCCTTTTCCGCCTTTTCTGCCTTTTCTGCCTCTGCGCGCTTTGCGAGCGCGTCGTCTATCTTCTGCGAGTTCTCCTTTTCGTACGTTGCGGAAATATTGAGCGCGCGAGTAATCGCGTTGAGCGACAGAGTTGCGCCCGTTTTTCCGACTATGTCGTACAGATCCAAGCTGCCGTCGGTGCCGATCGCGTTATCCAAAAGATCTTTCGGGAGTTTGTCGTAATAGCTTTCGCCCTGTTTTTTCACGGACGCGCCGACTATAACGCCGCGATTATACGCGATGAGCAACACTATATCGCCGTCGCGCCCGACCGACGAACACTCGAATATGTGCGCGCCCGCATTGTCGCCTTTCGGCTCGGCGTATACCGCCAAAACGCTCGCTTTGGATTTTTTATTAGCCTTGTTGAACGCGTCGATCGAGCCGACCTCATCGCTGTCGAGCATGATTATATGCCCGCCCTCGGCAGCCTCGGCGTCATTCACGCCCGTAGGACAGATCGAATTTATCATCGACAGCGTTGCCGCGTCGAGCGTAGGCTTGTATTTGGGAAAAAACATGTTGCACACCGCGAGCAAACCGACGCACACTATCGAAATAACGGTGAGTACCGCGACGGCTTTCAATGCGTTTACGACGGTCTTATTCATTGCCCGCCTCCTTTACCGCCGCAGTCTCGGCGATCGGTTGTTTGCGCTTTTTTTCCTTCTTCTCTTTCTTTTCTTTTATCGGTTTTACATATCCGAACGGTTTGGGCGCTATGTATTTATCGATGAGCGGCACTGTCAAATTCATTATCAACAGCGCGAACGAAAAGCCTTCGGGAAAGCTGCCGAACGCGCGAATAAGCGCCGTGATAAGACCCACCCCTATCGAGAAGATCGCATTTCCGACAAACGTATTCGGGCTTGTGGAGTAATCCGTCGCCATGAATACCGCGCCGAACATCACGCCGCCGCTCAATGCGTGCGCGAGCATATCGTAAAAGAACGCAGTCCCTTTATGTCCCGACGGAACAACGTCGAACAGCATGGCGAAAAACATCACCGAGCCGACTGTGATAAGCGGATAGCGCGCGTCTATCACCTTGCGCGCGGACAGATACACATACCCGACGAGCACGGCGATTACGCACGTTTCGCCGACCGCCGCAGTGCCCGTATTGCCCAAAAACATATTCAACAGGTCGTTACCCGTCACGAGATCGCGCGTACCGAGCCACGTAGCGCCCGTAGTCGCGCCGCTTTCAAACAGCGAGCTTACCGTGGCGAACGCGCCCGCGCCGCCGAACGCGATAAACAAGAATATCCTACCCGTGCATGCGGGGTTAGCGAAGTTTTTACCTATCCCGCCGAACAGCATTTTAACAAGCGCTATCGATACTATCGATCCGAGCGCGCACAGCACTACGGTATCGAACGAGAACGCGACGCCGCCTTTTGCGTTGTACGCCGTAATGTTCCACGCCGAAACCGTCATGACGGACGGCAGATTGAGCGCGAGTATTACGGCTGTCACGGCAAACGACAGATCTTTTACGCTCGAACTTTTCACGCCGTCCTTATTCCGGTTTTTCGATTTTATAAGCGAATACAGCAACTCCGTAACGAAACAGAATATCAAGCACGTTACGAGATTTATTATAACGTGATAGCCGTAAAACACCGTCGCGCACACAATGCACGGAACAAGCGCGATCAACACGTCCGTCATTATCTTGCGCGTACTGTTATTCGACGTTATATGCGGCGACGCCGAAACGGTTTGTCTCATAGTCCCAGCTCCTTTATTTTGCGCTTTGCCACCTTGACTGACTGTACGATCGTGCGCTTTGCGGGGCATGTGAACGCGCAACAACCGCATTCTATACAATCGAGCGCGCCGTACCGTTTTGCCTCGCCGTAATTTTCCGCCAAAGTGTATGCGTCGATATACATGGGCATAAGGTTCATCGGGCAAGCGCGGGCACACTTACCGCAGTTTATGCACGGCTGCGGCTGCGATGTTTCAACATGCTTTTTATCGAGCAGCAGCAGTGCGCCCGTAGTTTTGGTGACTGCATAATCGGTATGATCGAGCGCAGTACCCATCATCGGTCCGCCGGCAAGCGTTTTTACGCAATCGGCTTTCGCGCCGCCGCAAAATTCCAGACAATCGGATAGCTTACTGCCCGTTCGCACCCAGATATTCGACGGGCGTTCCACTGCGCCGGCGACCGTCATGGCGCGTCTGTAGAGCGGCGTGCCGTTTACGACCGCGTCGCATACGGCGTACGCTGTGTGCACGTTGCCTACCGCGACGCCTACGTCGGCGGGAAGTCCGCCGCGCGGCACTTTACGCCGCGTAACCGCATAGATCAACTGCTTTTCCGCGCCTTGAGGATAACGGCTCTCGAGCAATATCACTTCCGCGCGCATGCCCTTTTCGGCTGCGATCGCATTTATGCGCTCTACGGCGTCGAGTTTGTTGTCCTCTATGCCTATTTTGAACGAATCAAGCCCGAGCGCGGCAGCAAGATACGCCGCGCCCTTGAGCACGCATTCGGTCTGTTCCAAAAGCAATCTGTGATCGCAAGTTATGTAAGGTTCGCATTCGGCGGCGTTCAGTATGAACGTGTCGACAGACTTTTTAGGCGAATACTTGACGCTCGCAGGAAAGCCCGCGCCGCCCATGCCGACGATCCCCGCCGCGGCTATGCGCTCGATCAATACGTCCTTATCTATGTTTGCGAGCTTGGGCAAGCTTTCGGTCTCGTAGCGAAAATCGTTTTCTATCACTACGTGCGCGCATGCGCCGTTAGGCGTTTTTCTGCGTTCCACAGCCTTTACCGTTCCCGAAACCGACGAGAAAACGTTTGCGGAAACAAACCCGTCCGCTCTGCCGACGATCGTACCGGCTTTTACCTTATCCCCGACAGAGACGCAGCATACCGCAGGCTTACCTATATGCTGCGCAAGCGGGATGTATACCGTTGACGGCGCGGGACATTCGGTAAGCGGACTGCCGCACGTGATCTTGTTGTGCGGTACGCGTATTCCTTTTTTGAAAGTAAATTTTTTCATATCGTTTATAATAAATCGTTGTCGTTATATTAAATATAACATAACTCTGCGATTTTGTAAACGATTTTCCGAAAAAACGTGTCAATTTGCAATCTCTTTTTTTTGTTTTCGCTCTTTTTCCTCTGCTTTCTTCGCTTTATACTTTTTTACCGCTCGGCGAATCGCCAAGATCATTTGAATTATACCGAGAACAGTCAAAAACGCGCCGAAACACGCGCGAAGCACATACCCTTTTGCAACGCCCGCCGCAAAACTGCCGAGCGCAGCGGACAAAAGCGCGATCGACGCTATAGGCGCGGCGTGCTTAAAACAAATATACCCGTTCTTTTTGTGTATGAGTATCGCGACTACCGACATAGGCACGAACGCCATAAGGTTGATCGCTTGCGCCATGTGCTGTTCCACCGCGCACATAGTGAGCAACGGGATCAAAAGCGTACCGCCGCCCATACCCATACCGCCTATTATGCCGCCTACGACGGACACCAATATTATCACGTGCTCGGCTGTCACGGTATCATCGATTTCACGCCGACGGCGATCATGAGCGCCGCAAATACGATCGCCACGGCGGAGCTTGTTATTTTGTCGAGAAGTTTTGCGCCTATGGCCGCGCCTATACACACGCCCAAACACGCGCACGAAACCTGTTTGAGATCGAAATACCCGCCTATGATATACACGACGGAACTGACTATACATATCGGCAATATGACCACGAGCGCGGTCGCGTGCGCGCGTTTTACGTCGAGACCAGAATATTCGAGCAGCGGCACGCACAACATTCCGCCTCCGCCGCCGAAAAATCCGGACACCGCGCCCACCGCGAGACTGCCGCCGAGCGTTATTGCGTTTTTCAAAGCTTGTTTCACATAAATAGTTTTTCCCGTACTTGCAAAAAATAACCGAGTACCCGACGACGCCGGCGGCAAAAAACTTTTGAAAAAGCCGACGTCAGCATCATATAAAAGCCGCTGCGACTCTTGACGGCTGCGCCGAACGCTCGCAAAAATTTTTCTCAAAAAAAGCGAATATGCGTAAAATCGTTTGCAATTTCGTCCGCTATATATTATAATGTATAAGCATATATTTATAGCACATATTACAGTACAAAGGTGACCCATGCAATTTATCGAAAAAACATCGAAAAAGCTGACAACCGCGATCTTGATCGCCGCACTGCTTGCGGCGTTTATTACGTGCACTCTGTCGTTAGGTTTCGGTTCGGCGCGAGCCGACAGTGCGGACAAGTTCGAGCCTGTGAGTCTCGGCTTGAGCAACGCGCACTTTACCGAAACATCCGGCTCGTATCCCGCCACCCCCTCCAATTGGACGGGCGGATATGTAGGCAACGGCGAAGGCAAGATAGTCAGCGGCGTCGTCGATCTATCCGCTTCGGTCTACAACACCGAAGGCGACGACGATAAAAAAGGCAACGAAAAGTACGAACTCGATCAGTACGACGAGTACAAGGGCAGCGAGATCCCCCGTACAATATTCGGCACGTCCGCGCACAACGGTTCGGACACCAAAACTTTGCTTATAAACACCTCGGCGGGCGCGCAAACGGCTTACGCTTACACCTCGTCCGAAATGACCTTTGCTCCCGATTCGTTTTTCCGCGTGTCCGCTTGGGTCAAGACAGGCGACTTCAAATCGTCCGGCGCAACGATAAAACTCAACGGGCTCGGCGAAAACTGCTCGTTCGTAAACATCAATACCGTATCGGACTTGAAAGACGAAACCGGCAAAGTAGTCCTCAACGCCGATAACGATTACGGTTGGAAAAAATACACTATTTACGTGCGCACCGGCGCGGCATTATCGCACAACGTAACGCTCTCGCTCGGTATAGGCGACGCGTTCACGGGAGGCAAAGAAGACAACGACACGACCGTTCCTTCCTATGCGAGCGGCTATGCGTTTTTCGACACCGTGACCGCGGAGCGCATTTCCGCGGAAGACTACGGATTTATCACTCAAAATTTCGTGCGTAACGGCAAAGCCAACACCTACTACGATAACATCGGAAGGAGCATGGCTATAGATCTTGCCAATGTCGACTATCTCACTTCCGCAGACGGCAATACCGTTATAGGCACGTTCGACAGCGGCTTGACCGGTTGGACTACCAACGTACGCTATAACGACAGCGACGACGAAGGCGGCGATTACGGCGGCGCGGCAAACGCATTCATTTTCGGCAACGAAGATGTGGACGTCGAAAAAGACGACCTCGGCAACGTTAAAAACGAGTACGGCATGACCCAAAAGGCGTTCGCGCCTTACGGCAAAGCCGAAGAGACCGTCGACGTCGGCAACGACAGCGAATACGTGCCTTTCGTCGGCGCTACTCATAATATACTTGCATTGAGCACGAGAAGCGGCAATAAATTCGAGACGTCGTGCATAGGCGTTGCATCGCCCGATGTTGTGATCGAACGTTACAAGTACTACCGTTTCGGAGTATGGGTAAAGGGCGACAGCGTTACGGGCGGCAACGGTATTTCAATCGGCGTCAAGGGTCAAAGCAACAATACAGGCAACGATAATAAGCTGCACCAATGGTATACCAATCTCGACGGCGACGCTGCCGATGCGGCGCACTACGGTTGGAAGGAACAAGTCGTGTATATCCGCGGCTCGCAGCTTTCCGATCTCACCGTGCATTTCGAGCTTTGGCTCGGCTCGCCCACTCAAAAATCCTCGGGCATTGCGTACTTCGACAACGTAACTTTCACAGAGCTTTCTTATTCCGAGTACAGCGAAATGAGCGGCGCCGACGGCGGCAATGCGCTCACGCTCGACGCGATCTCCGAAGATACCGGCATTAACAACGGTAATTTCATGTCGGTCGGCGATTTCGACGAACTCGAATATCCCCTGCCCGTTGCGGAATGGACTATGATAAACGCCGCGGACTCGGGTGCTAAAGGATTTTCCACGAACAAAGTAAACACCGACAACGTGGTCGGCGGCATTCTTCCCGTAGACGAAGCCACGTTCGATGCGATACGCGACAGCGGCAAGCTCCCCGGAATATCCAATCCCGGCATGTTCGGCGACGGTCCGCTCTACAACGCGCTCGTGCTTTCGTCTTCTACAAAAACCGCGGTCGGTTACCGCTCGGCTACGTTCAGCGCGGCGGCGGGCAGCGGCTATAAGATAAACGTCGATATGGCTGTCAACGGCGTTACCGACGGCTACGGCGCATCGCTCGTTCTCAAAGCCGGCGAAAACGTTATATCGACCATAGAAAACATCAAGAACACGAACAATGCGTTCAGAACTTATACGTTC
>Ga0073906_1004682_pt1 | contig 13407 bp, 11 predicted proteins | sample Inofromicrocosms_FD_65485 | JGI IMG/M metagenome (GOLD analysis project Ga0073906, IMG submission 65485) | Mouse cecum microbial communities from Vienna, Austria - Inoculum for glucosamine and mucus D2O microcosms | ecosystem: Host-associated > Mammals > Digestive system > Large intestine >... | reverse complement strand
CGGTATTATGTCGAATTGCGCGACTCCGCCACGAGGGCACAGACCCGTGACTCCCTGATGGCAGCCGCTGATACGGCCGAACTTATGGTGCTGGACTCCCTGTACATAAAAGACTCCACGGACATAGCCAAGGCAGAATTTGACCTGTGGTACAAATCTCTGACAAGGAAAGAAAGAAAAAAATACGACGCTGAAAAGGCTCTCCCGGCAAAAATAGCAAGAATGGACAGCATTATGCACCGCAAAGACAGCCTCAAGGCGGCAAGGGACAGCATAATCGAAGTAACACCAAGAATACTGGAGACATACGCAGTTGCGGATTCCCTGCAATACAAAAGGATACTTATGTGGGAACACGAACGCTATTTCAGCAACCTTGAACTGAAGCAGCTGGACACCACATACAATTACCATTTCAATGACTATCCGTTCCTTAAGAATGACGTCAACGCGTCATATCTCGGAGTAGTCGGGTCAGCTGCACAGAACTACAACTATTTCAAACGCAACGAGGAAGAGAATGTGGTTTTCTACACCCCGTACCAGATGTACGGATATACTCCGGAGAACCTCCCTTTCTACAACACAAAGACCCCTTACACGGAACTCGCATATTGGGGGACGCTTTTCGCCAACAAAGAGAAGGAAGAATCCAACATCAAGATTCTGACGACACAGAACATCCTTCCGGAATGGAATGTGACCGTTGAATATCACCGCTTCGGAAGCAACGGAATGCTCCAGAACGAAAGCACGGACAACAGGACATTCACAGCATCAACAAACTATCTCGGCAAACGCTACCTTATGCACGCCGCGTATATCTTCAACCGCGTAAAGAGAAGTGAAAACGGCGGTATGGTGGACAATTTCTGGATAAGGGACACGACCGTGGACGCAAGGGAAATAAATGTAAACCTGTCCAATGCGAGCAACAAGATCACAAGGAACACCGTATTTCTCGACCAGTCATACAGAATCCCTTTCAGTTTCATAAACAAGAACGGGACACGCAAGGAAAGACTCCGGGCAAAAGTCTACAGGGACAGCATTTTCGCCTCCGGAGACAGCCTGGCTATAGAAAAGCTGCTGTTTGACGAAAGCAGAAAGGAAGAGGAGGCAAGGGACAGCGTCAACAGGAATATAACCACCGCATTCATCGGCCACAGTTCGGAATATTCCGTATTCACAAAACTGTATAAAGACCAGATAACCGATGAAAACGGAAAGAACTTCTACAACAACAAATTCTATATAAATCCGACTTCAAGCGCGGATTCAATGCGCGTAATGAGACTGGAGAACAGGATATATCTGAGACTCCAGCCGTGGAAAGCGGACGGTATAGTATCCAAGCTCGATGTAGGAATAGGCGACAAGCTGCTGAACTACTACAGGTTCAACAGCCTTGACTATCTGGCCAAAGGCAGGAATGCAGTTGAAAATTCCGTATATCTCTACGCCGGTGCCCAGGGGCAGTATAAAAAATACCTCAACTGGGATGCCACCGGACGATACACATTCCTCGGATATGAGGTAAACGATTTCGGTGTGGACGCGAATGTATCATTCAGGATGTTCCCGTTCAGAAAGGACAGGAACAGTCCTCTTGAACTTAACGCGCATTTCGAGACTACACTGAAGGAGCCGGACTACTATCAGCAGCATTTTATGTCCAACCATTACAAGTGGGACAATACTTTCAGCAAAATATCCACGACAAAGATTGAAGCCGCACTGGATATTCCGAGATGGCAGCTTCAGGCTTCGTTCGGATATGCCCTGCTCGGCAACAACATATATTACGGTACAGACGGAACCGTGCAGCAGAATACAACTCCGATGAGCGTGCTTACAGCGTCACTTATGAAGAATTTCCGCCTGTGGAAATTCCATCTCGACCACAAGGCACTGCTGCAGATATCGTCAAACGAAAGCGTAATGCCGCTTCCTCTGCTTGCGCTCAACCTGAGATACTACCTCCAGTTCGATGTGGTGAAAAAGGTGATGCAGATGCAGATCGGAGCCGACGGAAGATTCACCACGAAATGGTATGCTCCGGCATACAACCCTGTGCTCGGCGTCTTCCACAACCAGACTGAGACAAAATACGGAAACTGCCCGGACATAGACCTGTTTGTCAACATACAGTGGAAAAGGGCCTGCATTTTCATAAAAGTCATAAATGTCGGAATGGGATGGCCTAATGACAAGGCCGACTATTTCAGCGCACACCATTATATTCATTCACAGAGAGCCATAAAGGTAGGTATTTTCTGGCCATTCTATGTCCAGTCGGGAAGAAATGCGAAAGTCGGAGGGGGCAGCGCAGCCAACAGCGGAGGCACAGGCAATCTTCAGACACAACGCCAGCAATGAAACCCGGGACAAAATCAATAATACGGATAGCAGGCCTGTCGGCAATCCTGCTTCTGCTTGTTCCGGTCAACGAGCGGAGCAGAATCCTTGAGAAATCGGATTCCTCAACACCTTTCGGAGAAGGCATAATACGCTGTGTCATCGACACGGGGGATGATATGTACGGCAGGAAAGGGCTGAAAGCCGGTTTCAACTATGAAATGCTTACACGCTTTGCCGAAAGCGAGATGCTCCCGGTAAGGATCAGGGCAGCCCGCAGCGGGGAGAACTTAAGAGATTCGCTTATGCTCGGAGCCATAGACATCCTCGTCAGGCAGATATCTGACACCACGGACAATACCGGAATGCACAAATCACGCAATGTGGACCATTACTGCGCCTGGTATCTAAGGGAAGACAGGACTGCAGAGCTGAAGGATGTGAACATCTGGCTGGCGACATTCACCAAGAAGCGGGAATACAACGAAATCAGAAACAGATTCTACAGCAGCTATGAGCCTTTCAAAAGGCTTGAGCAGGGCACTCTGTCAAGAAGAGTAAGTCCATACGACAACCTTATCAAAAAATATGCGGAGTCAATAGGATGGGACTGGAGACTTCTGGCATCTGTCGTATATCAGGAATCAAAATTCTCAATCAATTCAGTTTCAGCACGCGGAGCTACGGGGCTTATGCAGATACTCCCCTCCACCGCAGCATATTATGGAGTCTATGACCTCATAGATCCGGAAGAGAACCTTAAAGCTGGAACCCAGCATCTCGCGCGGCTTCAGAAAGCGTTCCCGGAAAACATATTCACAGAGGAAGAACGAATAAACTTCACTCTTGCTGCATACAATGCAGGCGAGGGAAGGATATCGGACTGCAGGGCATACGCAGGCTCGAAAGATCTCGACACCACAAGATGGGAAGAGATAGTAAAGGTCATCCCTGAAATGAGAAAATACGAGATCACTCTTGAAGACGACTCCGTCAAGACAGGACGTTTCAGAGGCACTGAGACAATCAACTATGTACAGAACATCCACAACATTTATGAAGCATTCTGTACAATATCCGGCGAACCGTCTATCTGACCGAAACAGTCCTGACAGGATCCACTCTGGCGATAAACAGCGACGGTATCAGAAGAAGAAGCATGATTATGCAATATACCGCGGCATCGGCAAGCAGGATCATAGGCAGATCGATATGCACAGGAACGTATGAAACGAAATAATTGGCCGGATTCAGACTTATCAGACGGGTCGTCCACTGCACAGCGCACAAAGCAAGAGCAATAAGATTGCCCAGAACCATTCCTTTGAAAACAATCACGGATGAACTTGCAAGGAACACTTTGGCTATTGAACGGTCAGTCATTCCGAGAGCTTTCAGCAGCCCGATTGTGGAAATATTCTCAAACAGCATTATAAGCAGGCCAGAAATCATATTGAAACCGGCCACTATCGTCATAAGGACCAGAATGAAAAGCACATTGAAGTCAATAAGGTTCAGCCAGTCAAAAAGCTGCGGATACATTTCCACAGCGGATGATGACACAACCGGCTCTTCATCATCAGATGAATCATTGTAGGCGATGAAACCTATTTCATCGGCCATCGCATTCATTCCGGATACAGTCCTGTACCTGTCTTCCAGCATCACCTCCAAAGCGGAGACCTGGCTCCTGTCCCATCCGTTGACCCTCTGCAGATCAGAAATTCCTGCATATACCACAAGCTTGTCCTTGACATCCAGGATGCCGTCATATACGGACCGGACCTTGAACTTCCTGACCCTGACATTTTCTCCCACGAAATAAGTCAGCATATCATCACCTTCACGCAGTCCCATCATAGAAGCAAGCGCGGAAGGGATCGACACTCCGAGAGTCCCGAGAGAATCCCCCTGCTCCGTACCTTTGAGTATGACACCGTGTATATTTTCACCGTGTTTTACTATTCCGGCCCTATAGACAACAGGAACAATGGATTTCACTCCTGGCAGAGATGAGATATGGGCAAGATACGAAGGATTCCTTTCTACAGGGGAACTGTCACCCACAGGGTTCATATCAACAGGAGTAAGCCGTACATCACCTGAAAAAGAAGACAGACCGTCCCGGATTTCATTCCTGAACCCGGAAGAAACGGCCACAGCCACTATCACCACAAGAAAACTGACAGTGATACACAGAGCTGCGACTTTCCCTTTGAACCTGAGCCGTTTGGCTATAAACAACGAAACATCCATATAGTCCGGAAGAATTTCTGAGCGTGTAAAGGTACGCATTTTCATACGATTCCGGCAAAAAGCCGCATTTATTTCGGGAAAAATCCGCATCTTTGCAGACTTTTAACTTTTTTCAGATATGAAAAACACATACAAAAATATCATAATAAGATATTCAGTCGCGACCGCAGGACTGGTACTTGTCGCCATCGGAGTCGCATTGTCAATCATTTCCGATCTTGGAACATCACCGATATCATGCCTTCCTTACGTTCTGTCATTGTGGGGAGGGCTCACGGTTGGAGAATTCACGGCACTGATGCACCTGTTCTTCATAATCCTGCAGATAATCCTGCTGAGAAGAAGATTCAGGATGGAAAACCTTATGCAGATCCTGGCCGCCGTAGTATTCGGAGGACTTACAGACCTTGCGATATGGGGCACTTCCTGGATTGTCGCCGCTACATACACAGGAAAAGCATCCCTTATGCTGCTGTCCATCGTGATAACGGCAGCAGGAATCAGCATTGAAGTACGAGCACACGCCTGGATGCTTGCAGGAGAGATGACAGTTGCAGCCATATCAGACGTTACCGGATATAAATTCAGAAATGTCAAGATAATATTCGATGTGGTCCTCGTGGCGATTTCAGCCATAACTGCGTATATCATATTCAGAAATCCGATCGGCAACGGCACTGAAGTGGTCATAAGGGAAGGCACGCTCGCATCCGCCCTCCTGACAGGACTGTTCATGAAATTCATCGATCCTGTTACAGAAAAGATATTCGGCGGAATAATCGACAGGTATCAGGACAGATGAGCCCCATCAGATTCATAAAAGACTGGATGCTTCCACTGTCTATGACAAGCGGAGTCCTTATATATCTGATTTACATCAACATACCGGTTCTCGCCCCTGCCGGGCCATACCTGCACAGGACTGTGACCATACTACAGCCGCTGCTTCTGTTCATTATGCTTTTTCTGACATTCTGCCGTATAACCCCCAAAGATATAAGGCCGAGGAAATGGCATAGAGGACTGTTGCTTTTCCAGTCATCCATATTTGTCGGACTTGCCGTGCTCCTTAGACTTCTGCCGGACTTTCACGGAAGCGTACTGATTGAAAGCGCGATGCTCTGCATAATATGTCCGACCGCCACTGCGGCAGCCGTCGTGACAGGCAGGCTCGGAGGCGATATTTCAGGACTGACGGCATATATAATCCTGATAAACCTGACGGCCGCCATACTCGTGCCGGCATTCGTACCGATAGTCCATCCTGTGGAGGGAATTACATTCTTTACAGCTTTCAGTATGATTATGGCAAAGGTCTTCCCGCTGCTGATATGCCCATGTCTGCTTGCATGGATAGTAAGATACCTTATGCCGAAACTCCACCGCAGAATAATGAGGTACGACAATCTGGCATTCTACATCTGGGGATTCAGCCTCATGCTGGCGATCCTGATGACCACCCGCTCGATAGTGCACAGCACAGTACCTGTCATATATATGATAGGAATAGCAGCCGTATCACTGGTATGCTGCGTCATACAGTTCTGGACAGGACGGAAAATCGGAAAACTTTACGGGGCGCATATCACCGCAGGACAGTCGCTCGGGCAGAAGAACACCGTATTCGCAATCTGGATGGGATACACATTCATGACCCCTGTAACTTCAATTGCAGGAGGATTCTACAGCATCTGGCACAACGCCTACAATTCCTGGCAGCTGTACAGGAAAAGGAAAGAAAAACAGGAAAGCCTATAAAAGATCAAGCCGTGTCTGGGCAGACATCCTCTCAGTCTCGTCAGGAGTACATCTGACAAGCATAGGAAGGTATTTCTTCTCCAGCTTAAGATTCTTCTGACGTCGGCTCAGAAGTACGCAGTTCTTTATTGCAGTATAGTCGTCAGGATTGATTTTCAATACCTTGTTGTAATATTTCAGAGCCTTTTTGTAGTCTTTCTGAGCTACAAGATAATAGGAGCCTATATTTGAGAGAAAGACCGTGGAATTCGGATTCACAGCAAGCATCTTCTCGGAAAGGGCCTTGAATGTCTCGTACGATGAATCGGAAGCGATATTGTAGAATACAAATCCGTATTCCTGCACAGCACCTTCAAAGAACTCGTCATCCACATCTTCTTCCCCGAACTTCCATCCATCCTTTGAAGCATAGTAATCATCGATTATACCGCTCAGACAGGCGAATGCCATATCCGGACTCTCCTTCTCGTATGCAGTCAGAGCGGCCGCCTTCATAAACCGTATGTCAAGGGCTTTCGGGAACAGGCTTATCGCCTTGTCGAGATTTTTCAGCGCGATGGAGAAAAGCGAATCATCATAATTCGTCTCTTCAAAATAATTTATCTCGGCTCCTGTGGAGTCCTTCAATGCAAAAAGCGGCTCATTCCCGAGATAGCGTCTTCCGGGCTTCTGCACCACTGCACTGGACTGCGATTTGGTAAGGTAATAGCTATATTTGGCAAGCAGCAGCTTGCGGTTGTCCGGATCAACCTGTTCCCAGTTGTCAAGTACGGTCTCGACACCGACCCCTGCATACCCGAGCTTTGAAACAAGCATATCATACTTCTGGGCGAATTTGTCGGAAGCTCCGGATATATCCTGACCGTCCTGCGCATACGACACCGCGAAGGCGCAGCATGCAAGCAGCGTAAAAATCATCTTTTTCATATCATTCATTGTATACTCATTCTTATTCTTCTGTTCTGCGGATGAAGATTATTGCATCTTGACCCGAGATTCTTGACAAATCCGAGAGACAGCCCGTTATAGCAGACCCTGAGATATCCCTTAGGGGCATCAGGCAGGACTATAGTATCCCTGTGCAGGAATGCCAGCGCAGTCTTAAGGTCAAGTTCCGCGGCAGGAAATGCCTCACCGTCAAGAATAGCGGTCAAGGCCATATCGGCAGAAGGGACCAGATCCTTTCCCTTCATCTCCCCTACCGCGCATCCCGTCCTGATAGGACGGACAGCTTCACTGACAAAATCAATCTCATCAGCAATGACTTCAGGACATACAACCTCAAGATTCCCGGCCTGTCTTATAGATACCGGAACTGAAAAAAGATTTTCAATCCCCTTATATGCACCCTTCTGCTTTCTCCCTACGGATGAATTTCTCTTCATACGCAATACGTCCGTCTCCCCGTTCTTGAGAACAGCGGCACAATACTGTCCTTCTCCAGGGACAAAACCGGGAACAAGAGCGTATCCGCAGTCCGTCTTTATGACTCCTGGAAAATCCAGATCAGTCATCAACGGCACGGAATCGAAATTCTCTGAAATCCAACTGATATTCATATCGTTCTCATACCTGTTGAACGTACAGGTGGAATAAATCAGCACCCCGTCACCGCATAGTGCCGGCCAGATGTCCGCTACAATCCTCCTCTGCCTCGAGCTGCACAGGTCCACATTATCCTTCGACCATTGCGCCACAGCCTGTTCATCCTTTCTGAACATACCTTCACCCGAACACGGCATATCCGCTACAATTATATCAAAATAGCCTTTAAGACGGGCAAAGGCAGCCGGATCGGCATTCGTCACAACAACATTGGGGTCACCCCACAAAGCCACATTGTCCGCAAGTACGCCCGCTCTGGCCTTCATCACCTCGTTCGAGACAAGTATGAAGGAATCATCGCATAAAAGACGCAGAGAAGCGGCAAGGTCAGTCGTCTTTCCTCCAGGAGCCGCACAAAGGTCAAGAACCCTCAATGGGCGGCCAAGCCCTGAAAATCTACCGGCTGCAACCCTACGGAACATTTCTCCGACAAACATAGAAGATGAATCCTGTACATAGTACGCCCCGCAGTGCAGCAGAGGATCAAGAGTAAATACAGGACGCCTGTCCAGCAGGAATCCGTAACGGCTCCACGGGACCTCCTCAAGCCCGCATCCGAAATGCGTGGCAGAAGACAGCTTGGAAGGGTTCAGACGTACTGATACGGAAGCCGGCTCATCAAATGCCGAGAAAGCGACAGCCGCCTTTTCAGCCCCTATCGCTTCCTCAAGATATTCTTTGAAACATTTGTCTATATTCATTTCCCGAATCCTTCCGGATACATTGAAGGGTCTATCCCCTCGGGCATCCTTCCTTCCGAGACCGCCGCAAGTCCGTCCACCATCCTGTCAAGACCTTCCTGCAGTTTCGAGCCGAGCATCATCTTCATCATAAGATTCAGGTCAGCCGACAGCTCAATCGAAAAATCCGTCTTGTCAGGCTCCCCGGTGGAGTCGAAGTGCATTGATACGGTAAAATTGAACGGTGCTCCATTGTCGACAAAATCAATCCTCGAATACGGGACCCTTTCAGATATCCTCACCCCGATATTGAATCCCTGCACGACAGCGGTTATAGTGTCATAATCAGCCGTAATCCCCTGCCTTTTGTCCTCCGGGACAAACTGCAGAAAGTTCCGCATATCCACAAACGCCATATAAAGCATATACGGAGCTTTCGAGACGACAGCGTGCTTGCTTTTGATTTCAGTCCTCATAACTCCCGTCCGTTACTCCTGTCCCCAAGTAGAAGGGGAATATCTCCACTCCTTGAGAAGTCCTATATCCGAGTCCTTTATATATCCTGTCTCACTTGCGACCTCCACAAGGGCATCATAGTTGGTCAGGGTGTTCAGTTCGACATTTGCATTCTCGAATGCACGTCTTGAAACATTGAAATTGTATGAGAATATGGCTACCATACCCATAACCTCAGCACCCGACTTGTTGAGCGCGTCAACCGCCGCAAGGCTGCTCATTCCAGTAGAGATGAGATCCTCCACCACAACGACTTTGGACCCTTCAGCCAGGATGCCTTCAATCTGCGAACCTGTACCGTGGTCCTTCGGCTTAGGTCTTACGTATATGAAAGGTTTTCCGAGGAAATGCGCAATCAGCATTCCGTGCGCTATAGCACCCGTAGCCACACCGGCTATGACATCAGCGTCAGGATACCTGCTGTTGATATTGTCAGCCATCCATCTGCACACCTGTTCACGCAGCTGCGGGTATGAAAGTATCCTTCTGTTATCGCAATATATAGGCGAACGCCATCCTGAAGCCCAGGTGAACGGATTGTCCGGACGAAGCATCACGGCCTTTATTTCAAGCAGTGATTTTGCCACTGTTCTCTCTATTGATTCCATAAATTTATTGGTTAATAATTCATATCTTCTGCCTATCTTTGCAGGCATCTTGCAAAGATAATAAAATAAATTGTATTTATATGCACAGGATATACTTCGAAAAGAGATGTATAATTATCTGTCAGCCACACGAGCAGGCACTGACCGACCCCAATGCCGTACAGTTCTGCCCAGGAGACAGGATAGACCTCCATACCCTCGTCGGGATGTTCGAAACTTCAGACAGCCTGCGCAGAATATATATACCTACATGCGACACGGAGACTGCATATAAAAGAATCTGCTCCGAATTTGTAGAAGTGAATGCAGGAGGAGGACTCGTATCCAACAGAAGAGGCGACTTTCTTCTCATAAGGCGCAACGGACTATGGGACCTGCCCAAAGGGCACCAGGAGGCCGGGGAAGACATCAGCACCACGGCATTGAGGGAAGTGCAGGAGGAGACGGGAATAAACCTTCTCGAGCTCAAGGACCTTATCTGCATCACAGACCACTGCTACAGACGCGACGGCAAATGGCATCTGAAACACACATACTGGTACAATATGCTGTACAATGACCCTACAGACCTGACGCCCCAGAAAGAGGAGGACATATCCAAGGCCGCATGGGTCGCCAAATCAAGCCTGCCTCCTTTTCTGCACAATACATTTCCGTCCATCGTGGAGGTTTTCAGGGAGGCAAAAGTATAATTTTCACAAAATTTCAGGCAGAGTGAAACAAATTGCAGAAAAAACCGTATAATGTTATGTACTGTCTAAACCAAAAAGAAGTTATTGCATTATGAAACTTTCGCAGTTTAATTTTAACCTGACAAAAGACAAAGTAGCATCAGAGCCGCCGAGATGGCGTGATGACTGCAAACTTATGGTCCTTCACAAGGACACCGGAGAAATCGAACACAAGATATTCAAAGACATAATAGAATATTTCGGCAAAGGGGATACTTTTGTACTGAATGACACAAAGGTTTTTCCTGCACGCCTGTACGGCAACAAAGAGAAGACAGGTGCCGACATCGAGGTATTCCTCTTGAGGGAACTCAACCGCGAGCAGAGGCTTTGGGATGTCATTGTGGACCCTGCAAGAAAAATCCGTATCGGAAACAAGCTGTATTTCGGTGAGGACGAGAACCTTGTAGCCGAAGTCATCGACAACACCACATCCCGCGGAAGAACCCTGAGGTTCCTGTACGACGGGCCATACGAGGAATTCAAGGAGACATTGTTCAGCCTCGGAGAGCCTCCTGTGCCAAAATGGGTAAAAGAAAAGGTGACAGAGGAAGATGTGGAGAATTTCCAGACGATCTTCGCTGCCCACGAAGGAGCCGTATCCGCACCGGCGGCCGGTCTCCATTTCAGCAGGGAGCTGTTCAACAGGATGATTCTCAAAGACATCAACAAAGCATTCATCACCCTGCACATGGGTATCGGACATTTCAGGTCCGTAGACGTGGAAGACCTTTCGAAACACAAGATGGATTCGGAAAGGCTTATCATCACACCCGAAGCGGCCGATATCATCAACAGCACAAAAGCGGCTAAACACAAGGTCGTGGCTGTCGGAGTGACTGTAATCCGCGGTCTTGAAGCATACTACACCACAAACGACGAGGTCATCGCATTTGACGGATGGACAAACAAATTCATTTTCCCTCCGTACAGGTTCGCGATTCCGGACGCCATAGTATCAAACTTCCATCTGCCATGCTCTACAATGCTGATGTCGGTTGCCGCTTTCGGAGGATATGAGAACGTTATGAAAGCCTACGGCGTGGCCCTTAAAGAAGGCTACAAGTTCGGTCCTTACGGAGACGCTATGCTTATATTGTAAAATTTCCTCAAAAAGAGAAAATATCATAAAAAACAGAAAAACCGCCTGCAGGGAAGTTCCCCGCAGGCGGTTTTTCTTTCATATTGACATACTTTTGCATTCGACCAATACACAAAGTAGCCTATGTATGATGAAAAGATTTGCAGATACACGCTGAACAGGATATTCGGATACAGGCCCAAAATCGCTCACGCTCTGGTCGACAGCATAGGATCGGCATCGGAAGTGTTCAGAATCGGGTCCACGAGACTCAAAGAGATGCTTCCATACACAAAAGACATCTGCCTTCTGTCCGACAGCGAATACGAGAAATCGCACATAGAACTGAAAAGGCTTGAAGCGGCAGGCATCAGGTTCATCTGCAACGACGACGCTTTCTTCCCTGCCCTGCTGAAAGAATGTGAAGACCACCCTATGGGCCTGTATGTCAGGAGCGAAAGTCCATTCCGCGAAATTTTCACAGAATGCACAAACATAGCAGTCATCGGGACACGGGACATCTCACCATACGGCAGGGAATGGTGCGAAAGAATCGTCTCCTCCCTGCCCGGAACAAGCCCGGAGACGGCTGTCATAAGCGGCCTTGCGATCGGCACCGACATAACAGCACACAGGACGGCATTGAAAAAGGGAGTGCGGACAATAGCCGTCATCCCTACCGGAATAGACGGAATATATCCATACAGACATCTCTCTGAAGCGGAACGCATTGCCTCCTCACCAGGATGCGCCATCATCACGGACTACCCTCCGCAGACAAAAGCATTGAAGATCAATTTCCTGAGACGGAACAGAATAATTGCCGGTCTATGCAGGGCGACAATACTTGTCGAATCAAAAGTCAAAGGATGAGGAATGACAACGGCACGGCTCGCATTCTCCTACTCAAGGGATGTATACGCGCTTCCCGGAAGGGCGGACGACATCAGGTCACAAGGATGCAATCTCCTCATCAAGGAAAAAATCGCCGAGCCGATCTTTTCCGAACAGGCACTTCTGGAAAGCCTTTCCCTGCAGAAAGCCATAGAAAGCGACAGAAATGACGCATACGGGAAAGACACTTTCACAAAAATGTATTCGGGGACACTGGACAGCAGTTCCATAGATATCCTGTCGAGAATAGTGCTTGCCATAAAAAACCGGCGCGGCATCACAATAGAAGAAACGGCGCAGAGACTCGGTATAAGCTACAGGCAGACTTCAGAGCTCGTGTGCCTGCTGGAGTGCGACGGCATAATATCCACAGACCTTATGCAAAGGTGCTTCATCAAACTGCAATGAACAAAAATCAACGATTAAAAATAAATTGTAAATTTGCGTCCTGTTGCATATAAACCGCCGGAATGACAAATTTTATAGACACCCATACACATCTTTATGACGAGGCATTCGCGGAGGATGCCGACGCCGCAATTGAAAGGGCAATAGACGCAGGAGTCACCAAAATGGTGTTCCCTGACATAGACAGTTCATCAAGAAAAGCGATGTTTGAACTTTCCTCACGGCACGAAGGTACCGTATTCCCCTGTCTCGGACTTCATCCGACATCAGTGGGAGCAGGATGGGAGCAGGAATATTCGGATATGCTCGGTGAAGTCAGCCGCCACAAGATCATTGCTATCGGAGAAACAGGAATAGACTGCTACTGGTCAAAAGAATTCATCGGACAGCAGAAAGAGGTTTTCCGGCTTCAGCTCGAGATAGCCTCAAAGATGGACCTCCCGGTCATAATACATTCAAGGGAGTCCACTGAAATAATCTTTGACATACTTGAAGGATTCAAGGGAGCAGGG
>Ga0073906_1004678_pt1 | contig 13416 bp, 11 predicted proteins | sample Inofromicrocosms_FD_65485 | JGI IMG/M metagenome (GOLD analysis project Ga0073906, IMG submission 65485) | Mouse cecum microbial communities from Vienna, Austria - Inoculum for glucosamine and mucus D2O microcosms | ecosystem: Host-associated > Mammals > Digestive system > Large intestine >... | reverse complement strand
TGAACGGAGGGTTAAATGATGGGAGAGAAAAAGAGGCTTTGTGGTTATTATAATTATACGGTGGTATTGACTTATTTTGGAATGCTGGCGGGATTTACGGGGATTGTTTTTACCGTGGAAGGAAGCTACAGACAGGCGATTTTGTGTCTCATGGTGGCGGGAGTTTGCGACATGTTTGACGGGACGATTGCCGCCACGAAGCAACGGGACGTGAGGGAAAAGCGGTTTGGCATCCAGATTGATTCTTTGTGTGACCTGGTATGTTTTGGCGTTCTTCCCGCATTGTTTGTTTATAAACTTAGCGGAAAAAGCTACATCGGATTTTTGGTAGGGTGCTTGTATTTGTTGTGCGCCCTGATTCGTCTGGCATATTTTAACGTGCTGGAAGAAGACAGGCAGCAGGTGGAAACGGGATGCCGCGCCTGCTACACGGGGCTTCCGGTGACATCCGTGGCGTTGATTTTGCCGGCATTTCTGGTGGCCGGGAAGCGTCTGGCATTTCGCAATGCCGGGCTGATACCGGGCTTGCTGGTCGTGATGGCTGCCGCGTTCATTTTACCGTTGAAGGTGAAAAAGCCGAGGAAAGTTGGAAGAATCGGAATCGTATTTACAGGGCTTGTGGAATTTTGTGTATTATTGATGGGAATGGGTATGGATATATGAAAAAAGAAACGCTATCGATTCGTTTTTTGTACGGAACCGTGGCGGGGCGTGCCGTTTTAAAGCCGCTGGTTCACCCGGTTGTTTCACGGCTGGCTGGGAAACTTTTAAGTACCAGGATTTCGGCATGCGCGGTGCCGTGGTTTATAAAAAGGCACCACATTGACATGGAGGGGTACGAGGAGAAACGATACCGCTCCTTTAATGATTTTTTTACGAGAAAGCGTGTCGCCAAGCCGGCTGACGGCATGCCAGGGCATCTGGCCAGCCCTTGCGACGGGTATTTGAGCGTTTACCCGGTTGACGGGGAAAAGACGTACCATATAAAAAATGTGGAATATAGTTTGGAAGAACTTCTGGGCAGCAGGATGCTGGCGGACAGGTTTTCAGGCGGCCGTTGCCTGATTTTCCGGCTGACCCCGCAGGATTACCATCGGTATTGCTACGCATGCGACGGGACAAGGATAAAATCCGGAATCTTGCCCGGGGTGTTGCATTGCGTCCGCCCCACGGCGTACACGTCTGTGCCGGTATTTGTGCAAAACAGCCGCGAGTACACGGTTCTTCGGACGGACTTGTTCGGGACGGTCGTGCAGATGGAGATTGGTGCGCTGCTCGTGGGAAAAATCCACAATTATCATGGCAGGTGCAAGGTGAAAAAAGGCCAGGAGAAAGGGTTCTTTGAATTTGGCGGTTCCACGGTATTGATACTGGTGGAAAAGGATAGGCTGGAACTGGCCGGGCGTGTCGTGGAACGGACGAAGGCCGGGCGGGAAATGAAAATCCGCATGGGAGAGACGGTGGGCGTGCGGAACGATAAACTGGATACTTCGGTGGGAGAGGACTTAAAGTACTACAACCAGTAGCCGCTAAATAAGGCATCCACCCTTATAAATCAGGGCAAATGCCTTATTAAAGTGTCAGATAGGTAACATGTATGTTTTGTGACGGTTCGGTTACCATCCGCGTGGCGAAATCTTACGCGTCGGCATTTGCGCTTTCGTCAGATATCCCGTCCGTCTTGTCCGCCGTGTTTCCGGCCATCCGCGCCCCTAAAAATCCGGCCAATAACGCTTGCAGGTCCACGCCGGTGGATTCCTTCAGGCCGTCCGTCGTCTGGGCGATGGTTCCCACGATGTCCCTGACCAGCTTCGAAGAGTTCCCGTCGCCGTACATGGTAATTTTGTCCACTTTGGTAAGCGGTTCCGCGACGTTCCGGGCAATTTCCGGCATCGCCTTGAAGTACATTTCCAGAATGGCCGCCTCGCCCATCTGTTTCATGGCCTCGGCCTTTGCCTCGATACCTTCGGCTTCCGCCAGGGTCTTCGCCTTGATGGCTTCGGCTTCCGCCAGTCCCTTGCTGCGGATACCTTCGGCCTCCTGTACCATGGCGTATTTCTGCGCTTCCGCAGTTGCTTTCAGCGCTTCCGCTTCTTTTTCACGCTCGAACTTCTCCGCTTCCGCGTTTTTCTGCCTTTCAAACAGCTTAGCTTCGGAGTTTCTCTGTACCTCGTACAAATTCGCGTCGGATTCTTGCTGTTTCGCGTACTTTTCGGCCTCGGCCTGCTTCTTGATGGTCGCTTCCAGGCTGCGCTCGGTCAGCTCGACTTCCTTCTCTTTCAGGATAATCGCCTTTTCCTGGCGGGCCAGGTTCGCGTCGGCCGTGGTAATTTCAACGGTCTTACGCTCGGTTTCCTTCTGGATTTGGTAAGCCGCGTCGGCAATGGCCTTCTTGGTGTCCGCGTCCTTTTGCAGTTCCGCCTTGCGGATTTCCAGATCGTTCTCCTTCTGGGCAATCAAGGTGGCGGCGTTGATTTCCGCTTCCTTGGACTCCCTTGTCGCCTCGGCCTGGACGATGGCCTTTTCTTTTTGCGCGCGCGCCTTGGCGTTGGCGATTTCCAGCTCTGAGCTTACCTGTGCGTCGTTGGCCTCCTTGCGGGCCATGGCCTGCGCCCGGGCGATTTCCTTTTCGCTTTCCGCGCGGGAGATGGCCGCGTTTTTTTGAATCTTGACAATGTTGTCCACACCAAGGTTCTCAATGACGCCGTTGCCGTCCACGAAATTCTGCACGTTAAAACTCACGATGTCCAGACCCATGGCAGCTAAGTCCGGCTCCGCGTTCTCCTTCACCAGGGTGGCGAATTTCTGCCGGTCGGAAACCATTTCCTCCAGGTTCATCTTGCCCACGATTTCACGCATGTTACCTTCCAGCACTTCGCGGGACACTTGGGCGATGTAGTCCGTCGGGCGGTTTAGGAAGTTCTGCGCGGCCAGCGCGAGACGCTCTTGTTGGTCGCTGATTTTGACGTTGACCGCCGCGTCCACCCGGATGTTGATGTAGTCTGCCGTCGGGACCGCGCTTGATGTTTTCACGTCAATCGGAATCAACTGGAGGTTTAACTCGTCCTTCTTCTCCAGAAACGGAATCTTCAGACCCGCTTTTCCGATAAGTACTTTGGGCTGCTTGCGCAGGCCGGAAATGATGTAGGCGGTGTCCGGCGAGGCCTTCACGTACCCACTTCCGAGTATCAAAAGCAGGGCGATGACAATCGCGACGACCACGATGAGAGTTCCTCCGATTTGCAATAAAAATTCCATGTTTCTCATCTCCTTTTCTTTGGTTTTGTTGCATGCTGCTATACATAGTATAACGCACTTTCGCCGTATGTTCAAATGTTTTGTGACAGAAAAAGTGCGCCTGAAAAATGTGACATAATGATAGAAAAGTGCGCTTGAAAAATGTTAAAGGTTTTGTGATGATTGTTTTTTTTATAAAAATATTACTGGACTTATTCGGCGATATCTGCTATAATGGACACATGGGTTGTGCACGAGCACACGCACACTGACGAACACACTACTATTCACGATGCAGGGGACGAAACGCATATCGGCCCCGATGATACCTTTGGATTGCCACGTGCTTCGTGCGCATGCGCGCAAGGAGATTGCGCCATGGACTGGCACTTAGTAAGCCCGGATGGACGTGCTTCGTGCGCATGCGCGCAAGGAGATTGTGGTTTCGTAATTTGGGTATCACCACGAAAAAGAAAGGAGAAACAAGGACATGCCAATTTACAAGAACGAGTCGTACGGCTTCGAGGAGCGCGCGGTGGACCTGGTGTCCAAGATGACGCTGGAGGAGAAAATCAGCCAGCTGGGCAACCACGGGGCGGCCATCCCGCGCCTGGACGTGCCGTATTACAACTACTGGAGCGAGGCTTCCCACGGGTTCTTCGGGCCGTTCAAGTTCCGTCCGATGGACGTGACGAGCTATCCGGTATGTCTGGCGATGAGCCAGTCCTGGGATAGGGAGAAGATTAAGAAGGTGACGAGCGCCATTTCCGACGAGTGCCGCGCCTACAACAATATTGACGGCGACGAGCTGCATATGTGGTGTCCGACCATCAACCTGGCGCGCGATCCGCGTAATGGCCGGAGCGATGAGAATTTTGGCGAGGATCCCTACTTGGCGGGCAAGATGGCGGCCAGTTACATACAGGGCATGCAGGGCGATGACGAGAAATACACGAAAGTCGTCTCCACGCCGAAGCATTACGCGCTGAACAGTTCGGAAAACAACCGCCACCGCGGTTCTTCAAACGTGGACGAGGCGACGCTCCGCGAATATTATACGAAGGTGTTCGAGTATGCCATCCGCGAGGGCGGAGCGCAGAGCATCATGACGTCCTACAACCGTATCAACGGGGTGCCCGCCTCTTGTAACGACATGCTGCTGACGACGCTCTTACGCGAGGAGTGGGGGTTTGACGGTTTCGTCGTTTCCGACTGCGGCGCGGTCGGCGACGTGTACGAGAGCCCGATGTTCGCGGCCATGGGCAGCGGCGAGAAGCTTTCCGGACATTATTATGCGAAGAACATGAAGGAAGCGTCGGCGATGACTTTGATTGCCGGGACGGACATGAGCTGCGGAACCGAGCACAAGTACAACTTGATGCAGGCCATCGAGGAAGGGCTGATTGAGGAGTCCGTGCTTGACCGTGCGCTGGTGCGTATTTTCACGGTGCGTTTCCGGCTCGGCCTATTTGACGACAAGTCGCATGTGCCATATTCGTCAATCGGCAAGGAGAGCATTTGCTCGGATGAAATGAAGGCGTTGTCCGTGGACATGGCGAATGACACCATCGTCCTTTTGAAAAATGACAAGCAGATTTTGCCGTTAAATAAGAACGCGGCGAAAAAGATACTGGTGGTCGGCCCGAACGCCATTTACCGCGAGCTTGGCGGCTACAGCGCGGGCAGTATGAGCAAGGTCGTGGACACCCCGGTCAACGTGATGGCGTTGGAGGGAATCCGCCGCGAGCTGGAAGGCAGCGACGTGGAACTGGTTTATGAGAAGGGCTGGTGTTGCGGCAAGGAGTTCAAGGCCGGCGGCGTGGCGGATTTGCTGCCGGGCGCGGGACCGATGGGCGGCGATGAAGACGCGGCGGCAGCGACGATGGCGAACATGGATCCGGAGCAGGTGGCGGCCATGCAGCGGCAGATGGCGGATTTCATGGGTCCGAACGCGACGTTGCAGGAGGTCGGCGTGGCATTCGGCAGTCCTGAAAAGTACGTTCCCGAGGATCCGGATTACCGCAAGGATAACGACGAGTTGTTCGCCCGCGCCCTGGAGGCGGCGAAGGACGCGGACTATGTTATCGTGATTGCCGGGACCGACGCGACCAACGCGTCCGAGGAGCATGACCGCGACACGCTGGAGCTTCCCTACGGACAGAGTGAGAAGATTGAGAAATTATTGGAAGTCAATGACAATACCATCGTGGTGCTGCAGACGCTCGGCGCGGTCGGCGGAACGTTCTTCGAGAAGGCGCACACGATTCTCAACGAGCATTTTGCCGGACAGGAGCAGGGGACGGCCATCGCCAACGTCATTTTTGGCAAGGTGAACCCGAACGCGAAACTGACGGCGACCTGGTACAAGGACGTGGACGAGCTGCCGATGCTCAATGATTATGGTCTTCGCAAGCATGACACGGTCAATTTCAAGACGAGGACGTACATGTATTATAAGGGCGAGCCGATTTTCCCGTTCGGCCACGGGCTGAGCTATACGACGTTCGATTATTCGAACATGAAGGTAAGCGCGACAGAGCTTGACGCCAATGACATTCTGAAGGTGAGCGTCGACGTGACGAACAGCGGCGCGCGCGACGGGGCGGAAATCGTCGAGCTTTATATCGGCAAGAACATTCCGAAGGGAACGGATGACAACAAGCCGGCGCGCCAGCTCAAGGCGTTTGAGAAGGTGTTTATCAAGGCGGGCGAGACAAAGACCGTGGAACTTACGGTGCCGGTCAGCGACATCAACTTCTGGAGCTACCTGCGCAAGAAATTAATCGTCGAGAGCGGGACCTACCGCGTGGAAATCGGGCGCAGCAGCGCGGACATCGCGTGCTGCCAGGAAGTCACGATCAGCGGCGAGTGGGACGCGCCTTTGGCCAACGTGTACGCGGTGAGCGACAGGCAGGTGCTCGAACTGTGCGGCACGGCGAAAATCAAGACCGTGGCGACTTTGCTCGACAGCACGAGGCTGGATTTGACGGAGCACAGGCCGGTGTACACGTCCAGTGACAACGAAATCATCCGCGTGGACGAGCACGGGCGCGTGACGGCGGCCGGACGTGGCGTGGCGCTGGTGACCGTGTCCGTCGGATACGAAGGTGAGACGAAGAGCGCGAGAATCGGGTTCGCGGTAAAGTAAAGAGAGAATTGTGATGCCAGGAAAAGTTTTGATATAAAATGCATATAGACAAATGATGCAAAAGGATTTGTAAGATGACATTTGTTGTCAAAAACTCTTCCGTGGTGTCGTTCGTGTGTATAAAGTGAAAGGGCATGATGGAAAATGTGCGGCGGGGAAGGAAAGTTCGCGCAGGTGTGCGGGCGGGATGGTTGTAGAACGAGATTGGCATTGGACAAGGACGGAAATTTGTGGAAGGCGCAAGTGAAGTTTGCCGTGAACGCGGACTGGCGGGGAAAATCGACGGAAGACGCGAACTGCCGGCCGGACTCTGCCAAAAGCGTGGACTGGCAGCAGGTTTCCTTTAACGAGAATTACGCGGGGTATTATCCGGCCTGCACTTTTACCGCAATTGCGGCCACGGACGTGGATTTTGTCGCCGTGGGAAATGGTGAGGACGGGTTGCCATACGTGTACCGCTCCCTGATGGGCGGCGTGTGGGAGTCGGCGAACTTGATGGTGGGAAGCACGTTAAACGGGTTCGTGCGTGCCTCGGGGAAAATCAACCAGATGCTTTATGACCACCAGACGCGGCAGATTTTCCTGCTCTGTGACAATGGGGAACTGGTGACGATGCCGGACTGTCCGAAATGCGTGCGGGTACGCAAGGTAACGGACTGCGCGCTGGTAGCGGGTCGCGTGGAGGACGAAAGTGGCGCGCGGAACGTGAGCCGTGCGGGAAGAAGTGGAAATGCGCGATATGGCGCGTCCGACCCGAGGCTGCGCCTTGTGAACGCTCGGGGTGAGGAAATCATCTTGAACGCATATGAAATGGCGCAGGTCCGAGCGTCTTTCACCTACGTGAACGAGCAGTTGGAACAAGGTGGATGGCTGATAGACTTGCGGGGAAAGAAACGCGCGGGGATGCCGGCGGGAATTTCCCCGGAGCAGGTCTTGTACATGTGCATGGATGAGGTCGTGGAATGGCTGGAGGAACAGCCGGAGGAGACGTTTTTGGCATTTTTGTGCGAGTACGGGACGCAGGCGGACGAAGCCGCGCATTATGCGAGACGGCGGCATTTTCCACGGGCCTATTCGCTGGGCGGGGCCGGGGAATTGTTGCACGTTAAGTGAGAGATTGCAATTCACGGTTTGATTGGCTGCGGATTGTAACGGCATCCAGTACATTATCGGGGCGGTGACTGTGTGGCAAAACGCACGACCACGCGAATAGGGCAATGTTATGGAATAGATGTTATGGAATAGAATGGAAAGGAGACTATCATGATTTTTTATGTAAATGCAAAAGCGGCCCGTCAGGGCGACGGGAGCAAGGAAAGGCCGTTTAAACATATCAATGACGCGGCAAAGGTGGCCAGGGCCGGGGACGAGGTCTTGGTGTATCCGGGAATTTACCGCGAGTACGTGGATCCGGTGAACGCCGGAACCAAGGACGAGCGCATCGTATACCACAGCGTGGAGCCGCTTGGCGCGACAATCAGCGGGGCCGAGGAGGCCAAGGGCTGGAAACCATATGAAAAAACAACCTATATGTTTGAAGTGGACAACGGCGTGTTCAACGGGTACAATCCTTACGCCTTGGCGGTGGAAGGGGACTGGTATTTTACGCCGAAAAACGCGGAAACCGGTGAGTTCATCGACATGCACAGGGGCGCGGTATATATAAATGACCGGCAGATGTACGAGGCGGTCTCGCTCGAGGACTGCGTGGAGGGAAAGCCTTTTGAACGGTCGTGGGAACCGCAGTATGCAAACCTGAAATGGTTTGCCGTCGTCGGGGAGAAGACAACGACGATTTATGCCAATTTCCAGGGCAAGGATCCGAATCAGGAGAAGGTGGAAATCAACGTTCGCCGTAACTGTTTCATGCCATCCAAGAAGGGCGTGGGCTTCATCACGTTAAGCGGCTTCGCGGTGGAAAAGGCCGCCACCAACTGGGCGCCGCCGGCGGCATTCCAGGACGGGATGATTGGAGCACACTGGAGCAAAGGGTGGATTATCGAGGAATGTGACATTTCCAACAGCAAATGCTGTGGCATTTCGTTCGGAAATTATCACCAGACGGAGAAGGACAACGACAATTATTTTACGAGGAAGCACGTCAAGAGTCCGACCCAGATGGAACGGGACGCGGTCTGCATCGCCCAGTACGACGGGTGGACGAAGGAAACGGTCGGTTCCCATATCGTGCGCAGGTGCAATATCCACGACTGCGGCCAGGCCGGCATCGTGGGGCGCATGGGCTGCGTGTTCTCGCTGATTGAGGACAATCACATCCACCATATTAATAACATGCAGCAGTTGACCGGGGCGGAAATGGGCGGAATCAAGTTCCATGCAGCGATTGACGTTGTTTTCCGCAGGAACCATATCCACCACTGCACGATGGGAATCTGGACAGACTGGCAGGCGCAGGGGACGCGGTTTACCCAGAACCTGATGCATGACAACCATGAGCCGGAGTTCATCACGCGCGACGCGAACAGCATGTGCCAGGACATTTTCGTGGAAGTGAGCCACGGGCCGACGCTGATAGACAACAACATTTTGCTCTCGAAGGCAAGCGTGCGTTGGGCAACGCAGGGAATCGCCTGCGTCCACAACTTGTTCGCCGGGGCGTTCACCGTCGTGGGCGGCGGCACGGACATGCGCGCGAACGGGAGGGAAGAGCCGCGTTACACGCCGTACCACATTCCGCACCGCACGGAAGTGGCCGGATTCATGTCATTCCTCCATGGCGACAACCGGGTGTACAATAACTTGTTCATTCAGAAATACCCCTACGACCCGGATCCGCAGCCGACGGAAAGCATGGGATTTTCTGCCACGTTAAACGACCGGGGCGGCAACTTCGTCTGGGATGAATACCCCACTTATGAGGAGTGGATTCAGAAGTTCAAAATTGGGCAAAAAGTGGACATGTACGATATGTTCGAGATGATGAACGCGCACTTCGAGCACCTGCCGGTATGGATTGACGGAAACGCGTATTTTAACGGCGCGCTGGCGTGGAAACACGAGGAGAACAAGCTGGTGGACGAGGAAAACAAGGTTACCCTGGAGCTTGTGGAAGAGGATGGAAATTATACGTTAAATACCAACGTGTTCGAATTCTTCGGGGACTTTGGGACGGGAATTATCAATTCCGACACGCTGGGAGAGGCCTTCGAGCCGGAGGAGCGTTTTGAAAACCCGGATGGCACGGACATCGTGTTCAACGAGGATTATTTCGGGGGACACCGTGGGTTAAGCAGCATCCCGGGGCCGTTCGCGAAGGCGGAAGAGACGTATAAAGTATTTTAAAAGCGTGGAGCAGGATATATAAAAGCCCTTCTTCTTTTCATCATGTATACTCACGGCAGATTTCATCGGCCGTGAGTATAAAAAATGATGAGACGGGAAGAGGGCTATTTCCCGGTGCGCCCGGCGGCGCACTGGAAATAGAAGGCCGTGTGTTTTACAACACGGCCTTTTACATTTTGGAGAAGAATAATGATAAAAAATTAGGGTTAGGACATATTTTCCACATGAATCATGAGGAGAAAGGAGATGTCGCGCGAAACGTCAAGACGATTATTGATTTAAGTGGGTATGATAATGAAAACAAAGGGGCTTACAAGGCTGCAATCGTTGACAAACGGAATTAATGGCATGAACAGTCCGTTAAAACACATTACCGTGTTGGAAGAAGCCCATAATCTATCGAGGCGCACTTCGCTGGAACAATCGTCAGAGAGTGCCAATTTATTGGGAAAAAGCGTGGAAATGTTGGCCAATGCAATCGCTGAAATGCGGACATTTGGAGAGGGTTTTGTCATTGTGGATCATGCACCGGGGTTGCTGGATTTGTCAACGATAAGAAATACAAATACCAAAATCATTATGCGGTTGCCGGACTTGTCGGATCGAGAGTTGGTGGGCAGGGCGGCCAATTTAAATGACGACCAGATTACGGAATTGGCAAAACTTCCGTGTGGCGTGGTGGCAGTGTGCCAAAATGAGTGGGCCCGGACGTGTTGCCCTCCGTACACCGACGCTAAGTACATGGGAGAGGAAAAGACATTTTTATTTTCCCCAAAACAAGGTGCTGATGTGTACACGCAAACGAATCATGTCACAACGTCGCTTTTGGATTGCATCATGAATAAGGAAATATTCAGGAAGGGCGATAGATTTGATGCACACCATTTGCAACCGCTCAATGTAGGTGGCAAAAATGAAGTTAGTAACATTACCCCGTTACATGCGGAAGTGCACTTTGAACATAGCGGAGTTCATATCACGGATGGTCCATGTGACAGAATGTGTAAAATGGTAGGAGGAATGGAAAAATGACAAACAAAGAATATTTGGAAAGTATAGAAGGGCTACATATTAATAACGCCAAAGTGTCTAAAATAGAAAGTTTGTATGGAACTGAAATGTCGGAAATTATTAAAAGAATAATTTCAAATAATGATAGAACCATATTTTTGGAAGAATGCCGTGTGTTATCTTATGATGAAATTGTTGATGCCGAGGTGGATTTGCATGTTGATTTCAAAGGAAAACAAATCCTTCCATTGTTTGATTGCTGGGACAATGATTTTATGGTTTATCATTATGGAACTGGGAAATGGTCGTTGTTTAATATTGTTGATGAATGTGTTTTTGAGATGCGGGATTCTCTTGCGGAATTGTTAGAATAAAGAGGATAGATTTGGCCTAATAGTGAGAAAGAAGCTTTCGTGGGTGACAATTATAGAACAGAAAGTATGAATGCTGTTTTTGTGTGAGGAAAATTTACTCAACCAATAGGTAAGAAGAGGTGAAAAGTATGTGAGATTCCGTCTAATCTATCTTGGCAATATGTGATAGAATCCTACATGAAGTAGCCGTGATACAAGGTGGTAAGCCTTCCTAAACTTGAAAGAGAAGGGAGGTGGTGTATATGAGTACATACGAAGTGTTGACCCTATTGATACTTTCTGGAACGTTTCTCATTGCACTGCTTGCCTACGTAGATAGTAGGAACAAGCGGAAATAAATAAGCCTACCTTGTACTTGGCGGTCTGGGTAGGCTTTTAACACACTCGGCAGGTCAACCACTTTGTGGGCGGCTGCTTCCTTTTTCATTCATAATATAACATACTTGTCGGAAGTTTGCAAGTTATAAATTTTTTGACTTTCCCCATTTTTTGAAATAGAATTACCCAAATACCTCCATTCCAAAGCATTGCGCCAATGTTAACTGTTGTGATTGCCCTTTTTTCAAGAAAAAGCCCTTTATCCCAGTGCGTAGAAAACGAATTTTGGCATGCCGCGATTTAGGGATATTCCCATTTCTTTTTTTAAAAAGCTTTGAAAGGTAATAATGCTCCGCGATTAAAGCTGGAAAATGTTCCAGCGCAAAAACAGGCTCAAAAATGGTTTCATTCGGACAATTACTGTCCGACAAATGCATTTCTGCATCGTAGGTCCCAAAATAAAAAGAATAACTGAGTGGCATGAAAAAGACCTTGCCGCCATGGTGCGCACGGACATTTCCCATTCCTCGGTCATCATGTATTCGATTGGCAACGAGGTGACGGAGACTTCGCCGGAACCGGGAATTGACAAGGGAAGTAAAAATCAAGGTGTCGGCGGAAGGATATGGCGGCAGGGAAATCGTATTGTCGGTGGAATGACGTGGGTGTCAGGAAAATTTATGCAAACGTATCCGTTTGCACAAAAATTGGGTAAACACGCTTTTTTACCGTGGAAACAGCTTTCTATTCATGATATGTTAGGTTCAAAATTAAGGGAGGCGAACGTGGTGAAGGAAGTATGGAAACAATTTCGTGTAGGGGCAATCGTGGTAAACTGCTGCATGCTCGCGCCGGGACTTTTGATGGTGATTTGGCCGGGATTTCTGCCTTGACGGTGTGCGTTGTCTTGGGCATTTTGTGTATCGCGATGGGCGTATATGAGCTGGTGCGCTATTTTAAGCTGGGATTGGCGGCATTCAGAACTTCTATTTGATTTACTGCATTTCCAGGGCGGTGAAGGCGGCCAAGAATAATAAAATCGTGGACGTGGAGTGGAACGCCGTCGGGTGACGTAGGGATGTCGTGGAAATGGAATCGGCTGTGAAGGGCGAAAACGGCATGATGGGAAAAGGATGGAATGGGTATATTAGTCGCGGCCAAAAACAAGGCCGCGGTTCATTTTTATTTGCCGAATAGAATAAGCATTCTGCCATCGCTTCAATGAATCGGTAAGGACTGTTATTGGAAAACGATTCATGTCGATATATAAAGTATGCATATAACGCAGATGCTATGCGGGAATGTGCTGAGGGTTATGGGCTTGCTGAGGAAGAACGCCCCGTGCGTGGAAAGTGGATGGTGTGGAGGAAGACTCATGGTGGGAAACGACTGGTCTGAGAAATATGACGAAATTACGAATGAGATGCCGGTAAATGATGCTGAAAAAAGGGTGCTGCAGATGTTGCAGAAAGGAAGTACCATTCTTGAGGCGCGGGAAGCGAACGGACTTTCCGACGTGGAAATGAGGAATCTGATGGAGCGGGCAAAAAAAGCGGAAATCGAAAAGCTGTGCGTTTCGGTGCCTAAAGACGAATAGGGGCAACCTTCTCCCTTTTTTGTGTTCTGTTTCTTGGCGTTTCAAGAAAAGTTTTGTTTATGGCTAACGAATCTGGGAAAACAGAAGGTTTTTCGAGGTGCTCTGTCCGTAAACCAAGGCCATGGTATAATCCAAATAGTGGGTGGCATCGATGGAAAGGAGCGCGTGGTGATGGGGGTATTTTGAACAACACGATATTGTATGATGCCTTTGTCGGATTTCCATGCATTCCCCGGCCAATCCGCGTGTTGATTGGCCGGGGGCGAAGCGTAGTGGTACTCTTTTAAGGTTAATTAGTCGAATGGCCGTCGTCCACAAAAACATCGGCGGCGTGTTCTCGTTCACCAGGCGGCAGGGGCTTAGCTTCATCGCAAGCTCCTTGTCGGTGATGCCGTCCGTTCCCATCAATGCAAGGTTTATCGCGTTCG
>Ga0073906_1004672_pt1 | contig 13431 bp, 8 predicted proteins | sample Inofromicrocosms_FD_65485 | JGI IMG/M metagenome (GOLD analysis project Ga0073906, IMG submission 65485) | Mouse cecum microbial communities from Vienna, Austria - Inoculum for glucosamine and mucus D2O microcosms | ecosystem: Host-associated > Mammals > Digestive system > Large intestine > Cecum... | reverse complement strand
AAGTTTGTTACCGAAATACGCCCGTTCCAAGTTATAGTCGGCGGCGACGAATTGCAGATATCGCACTTAAAGCGCAATGATTTTCTGAGCAAACTAAATGCGTTTCTGGCAGGCTCGGGGGGGGGGACGTAAATGAGCAATATTTTCCTAAACAAAATGCTTTTTGTCGTGGAAATACTCGTTGCGGAAATCCTGTGTACGTGCTATCTGAAAAAGAAGCGGCGGTTTGTGTGGCGGTTTATCGGGTATTTGGCTATTTCGCTCGCGGCCGGCGCGGCGTTCCCCGTATTCGTAAATAATTTCCCGTACGCGTGTTTCATGTTCTTTTTTCTGTTCGCGGTCACCGTAGCGTCGCTGAAACTGTGCTATGACGAGCCGTGGATAAACGTGCTGTTTTGCGGCATAGCGGCGTATACGGTACAGCATTTTGCGTACGAGCTTGCAAACCTCGTACTCATAGCGGCTGTGCGCAATTCCGCGCCGATATTCGGTATGTACACGACCGCGCCCGTAGATATAATAAATCTCACTCACGAGCAGATAATTTACGCGCTTATATACGTGCTGTTTTATTACGCCGTATACGGCGTGTTTTTCGTAGTGTTCGGAAAACGCATAAAAAAGAGCGAGCGGCTAGTGGTCAAAAACTGGTTTTTGCTGTTGTTGACCGCAGTCGGACTGCTCGTGGATATAGTGTTGAATTCGGGCTATATATACTTGAGCGACGGTGCGGACGTTGCCGCGGAGATAATAATATACTCGTCGAATTGTCTTTGCTGCTTGTTGCTGTTATCGGTACAGTTCGGACAGATACGGCAAAAAGCGCTCGAGACCGAGCTTGGGTTCGTGCGCAAACTTTGGGAGCAAGACAAAGAGCAGTACGAACTGTTCAAAGAAAATATGGAACTGCTCAATCTCAAATGCCACGACATGAAACATCAGATACGCGAGATAGGCAAAGGCACGCACGTGCCGAGCGAGGCGCTCGCCGAAATAGAACGCACGCTTACGGTGTACGATATAGTAGTCAAAACGGGAAACGAGACGCTCGACACGGTGCTCACCGAAAAAAACCTGCGTTGCAATAAAAACAAGATCGCGTTTACTTGCGTAGCCGACGGCAATGCCGTGGCGTTTATGAGCGAAGCGGATATATATTCGCTTTTCGGTAACGCGCTCGACAACGCGATCGAAGCGGTCATGAAGATCGACGACGAACAAAACCGAATAATAGGTTTGTCGGTATATTCGTCGGGCAGTTTCGTCACGATCGAAGCGCATAATACTTACGCCGTCGATCCCGAGTTTGTAAAGGGTTTGCCAAAGACGACTAAATCCGAACCGACGCTGCACGGGTTCGGAGTAAAGAGCATAAAGCTCATAGCGGAAAAATACGGCGGCAATATGAACATATCGGCGCGCGGCGGATTGTTCAATTTGAGCGTATTATTGCCCGTGCCCGATGTCCGCCTCGGTTGAGCATATCATAAACGGGCTGTTCTTTGTTCGGTAAAAATGCGTTCGGGTTGATTCGTATCCGATGACCCGAAACGGTCAACGAATATGTCGGAATAGTTCACGAATGTGAAAACGGTATTGACATCGGCTATTATATGATTTATACTTGCCTCGAGAATGAGCCGGACAGCTTATACTGCGGCCGGTTTACTTAAAGAGGAGGCATTATGAAGAAAATACGCTGGGGCATAATCGGCGGTGCGTGCGCGATACTCGTGTTTTATCTGACTATCGCGTTTGTAGCATCGTGGATGATACTCGACAGGATCGCCGCGCAGACAAGCCATTCGGCATCGCCGTTCGGCACTTGGTGGCAGATCTTGATATTCGTGATAGATATTGCGGCGGCGCTCGGGGTCGCGGCTTGCTACACGTTGATGATTGTAAATATCAAAATGGGAAAAGCAAATGAACGACAAGCGTAAAAGAAACGGCGAACAACGCCATAGATTGCTTACAAAAATATTCGACAAAGCTATATGGGGGCTTGCGGCGGGCTTTTTCGTTATACTCACGATAATAGCGTTCGTCGGCGGCGCGTTTGCGGATAAGTACTCCGCAAATCTCAATACCATACTCAATATTCAAACGCAAGACATAGTAGGCGACGGAGAGGAGTATTACTCGACCGACTTTTACAGCAAGGACGGCTCGGGCTACGACAACGAGGCTATGCGCGCTCATTCGCTCGAGGTTTCCGCTCAAGCCGCATCGGAAGGCGCGGTCTTGCTCTGGAACAACAAGCTCGGCGACGGCTCGAAAGCGCTTCCCATAAGCGCGGGCAGCAAAGTCAGTCTTTTCGGCGTGGCTACGCAAAAATATCTCGTTGCGGGCGGCGGCTCGGGATACGTCGGTATCAATACCACGGATACCGTGCGCAGCAAGCTCGAAGACGCAGGCGTAGAGGTCAATACAAAGCTTTGGAACGCGTACAATATCCTAAAAGCGAATTACGGCTACTACGTTGTCGGCGACGAAGCGAAAAAGCGCGTCGGCGACGATAACTATTGGGAATACCGTATTCGCGAAATACCTTGGAACACGCTCGATTCGTCGACTATAGGCAACGTGACCGATACGGTGTCCGAATACGGCGACGCGGCTGTCATGACCGTTACCCGCTACACGAGCGAGGACGGGGACACAAATTTCGATACGAGCATCGACTACGGCAAGAGCATTTACGCCGATAATAACTTGGACAACAACTATATGGATCTTTCGGCGGACGAGAACGACGTTATAAAGCGGCTCGTTGCGCTCCGCGAAGCGGGCAAGGTCAAGCGCGTCGTGCTGCTCATAAACACGGCAAGCCCGCTGCAAATGAAACACATAAAAGACCTCGGCATCGATGCGTGCATATGGGTAGGCATGGGCGGCAGCGCGTCGTACGCGCAGATAGCGAACGTGCTCACGGGCGCGATCGCGCCGAGCGGACGTCTTGCCGATACGATCGCGTTCGATCATTACAGTTCGCCCGTGACCGCCAACTTCGGCGATATGAAGTTCGCGAGCAAAGGCGGCGTGCCCGAAAACAACAAAATGACGATGAACGACAGATACGTCGTTTATCAGGAAGGCATATACATGGGTTACCGCTATTACGAAACGCGGTACGAAGACGCGGTGCTCGGCAAGTATAACGCCGACGTGTACGGCAGCCGCAATGCGGCGAGCGCGGCGGGCGTGACCGCCGGAAACGCCGACTCGGGTTGGAAGTATACCGACGAGGTGGCTTATCCGTTCGGTTACGGACTCACGTATACCGATTTCAAGTACAGTGATTTTAAGGTCGAGCAGAAAGGCGACGACTACGAAGTCTCGGTAAAGATAACCAACAACGGCGATCTGGCGGGTAAAGAGGTCTTTCAAATTTATTTGCAAAAGCCATACACCGAGTACGATATCGATACGGGTATCGAAAAATCTGCTGTCGAGCTTGTAGGGTTCGACAAGACCGACGTCATTCAGCCGAAAAAAAGCCAAACGCTCACCGTCACGGTAAAGGGCGAGGATTTCAAAACGTACGACAGCTACGGCAAAAAGACGTACATACTCGAGCGGGGCGACTATTACCTTGCCGTCGGCGTTAATGCGCACGATGCGCTCAACAACATTCTCGCGCGCAAGGGCTGCACCGACGCGCACGGCATGGACTACAACGGAAAAGCCGATTTCGCAAAGCTTATACGTGTGGACGCCGACGATTTCGTTAAATACTCCAAAACCGCAAAAGGCTTTAAGATAACCAACCGCTTCGATAATGCGGATATAAACGTTTACACGGGCACTGCCGATCAGCATATCACGTATCTTTCGCGCAAGGATTACTCGGGAACGTATCCCGCGGGCGTGAGCCTTTCGTGCGTAAACGCCGAGATGGTAAAGGATATGCAGTACGGTTACGAAGTCACGGCAAAGCCTACGGATAAGCTTCCCGTTACGGGTAAAATAACCGTGTCGCAAGACCGTCTCGACAAGCTCAACGAGGGCAGAGAAGAAGATAAAAAGCAGAACAGACTGTGGCTGATAAACCTCATGGAATATAGCTTCGACGATCCGCTCTGGGACGATCTGCTCAATCAAATGACTTGGGAGGAGCAGAGCTGGCTGCTCACGTACGGCTATTGCCGCATAGCCGGAATATCTAATATCGGATCGAAAGAGATAAAGGCTAACGACGGACCTGCGGGCATCAAGGGCGACATTTGCCCGGGGCTTAAGTCGTATATGTGTTTTCCGTCGCAACAGGTTTTGGCGGCTACGTGGAATCTTCCGCTCGTAAAAAAGATAGGCGACGCGTTCGGCATGGAAATGCTGCATGCGGGCTATACCGCGGTATACGGTCCGGGCGCAGGTATACACCGCTCGGCGTTTTCGGGGCGTAACTTCGAGTATTACAGCGAGGACGGGTTTATCTCGGGCAAGATGTTCGCGGCGGAAACGAGCGGACTTCAAAGCCGCGGCGTTATCGTGTTCGCAAAGCATCTCGTGCTCAACGATCAGGAAAAGAACCGTTACGGCGGCACGGTCTGGGCTAACGAACAGACCATACGCGAAATTTATCTCAAGGCGTTCGAGGCTGGCGTTATCGAGGGCAAAGCCAACGGTATAATGACCTCGCACAACCGTATCGGCTGTATTTGGTCGGGCGGTCACAGCGGGCTTTTGACCGACGTATTGCGCAAGGAATGGGGCTTTACGGGCATTACCATCACCGACGCCGCAGTATCCGATCACGAGTTCAATCCGCGCGCAATGGCGAGCGCTGTGGTCGCGGGTCAGGATCTGTGGATGTACGGCGGAAACAACAAGGCTTGGGACGGCTATAAGAACAATGCGACCGTCGCTCTCGCCGTGCGCGAGGCGTGCCACAGAATACTGTACAATCAGCTTCATTCCAACGGTATGAACAATATAACCGCAGATACGCAATTCCGCGACGTAACGCCGTGGTGGAAAATCGCGCTCGTTGCGCTTCAGGCTGTTTCGGTGTGCTTGCTCGTCGCATGCGCGGTAATGGCAATACTCGGCGCGGTGTTCGGTTCGGGTCAGTTCAAAAAAATGTATGTGGCAAAGTGCGACGGAACTTACGTTAAACCTCCGTGCCCGTACCAAAAGGAAAAAGGATTCAAGGGCTTTTTCATAAACATAGGGCGCGGCTATGCGGCTTTGTCTAAAAAGAACAAGATCATCACGATCGTAGCTTGTTCCGTCGGGCTTGCCGCCGTACTCGCGGCGATAATCGCGCCGTGCGCGGTGTATGCGGTAAATAACCGTCCCGCACCGCCGCCGGCGCCGCCGCTGCCGCGCGAGCTGTACACGTTCGAGGCGGAGGACGGTAAGGTCGAGCTTGGCGCAGGCACGATAAAAGGTAACGTCAGTATGCCGTACGTGGCGAAGGAAGCCGGCGCGGAGCAAGCGTATATCGGCGGAATTTCCACAAACGTAGGCGCAACGATAACTTTTTACGTCAATGCGGAGAGCAGTGCGATCGCAGAGCTTATAATATCTGTCAGCCAAAACAACAGGTATGCGCCGCTTCTCGACGCGATCACCGTGTTTATCAACGGCGAAATGATCGAAAGCCGCGGCGCGGGCATAGATTTCGAGGGCGAGGAGAGTTGGGTCAAGTTCTGCGACGTCAGTCTCGGCGACATCGCGCTCGAGGAAGGACTGAACACAGTGCAGATAATGCAAATTTCCGAAAGCCGCGGCAACAATATAGACTGTATACGTCTCGACAGCACGTCTGCGCTCGAGCTTAAGGGCAAGCCTTCGCCGTTCGGCGACGACGAGTGGACAAAGACGGAAATAAACGTCGGCGACGGCGGCGCATTGAACGACGGCGTGTCGGTAGGCTCTCCCGCATTTTTCACTGCGACGGGCTACGAAAACGGATATATCGGCAATCTTTCGGGCAATAAAGGCGCGTACGTAACATTCGAGGCGAACGTCGACGCCGACTGCGAGGCGGTGCTGTATCTCGTTTCCAACAAGCGCAAAACAGTGTATAACTTCGATGACGCGTATAAGCTCACGGTCAACGGCGAACGAATAAACGTGACCGCGGCAATGCCGTCGGGGGCGGACGGTTGGACGGATTTTGTCACTACGGGTCTTTGCAAGATAAATCTCGTTTCGGCAAAGCCCAATACCGTAACTATTGAGATCGTGAGCGAGAACGGCGGTATCGGTGCGAACATAGCGGGTATAGTTATCTCCGCAGACGGACGCGCGATTTCCGTGCCGACACACGTTTGCGGGCATAAATGCGAAGTATGCGATCTCTGCCGAGATGCGGCTTGCAATAAACGTTCTTGCGCCGATAAGTGTCAAGGACACGACGAGGGCGTTGTGTTCGATTTCGATGCGGTGACCGATTCGGCGTTGAGTTCGGGCGTGTGTATCGCAAACGGCGAAGCCAAAACAGGTCCGCTCACGGTTAATAACCGCGGCTATCTCGGCGGCGTCGCAATGAATTATAACGCAAGCATAACGTTTAACGTAAACGCCGACAAAGCGGGCAAAGCCAAGCTTTACTTAACGGTAAGCGAGCGCGATCTGACAACGCAGTTCGTATTCGACGACGCGTACAGGCTGTGCATAAACGGCTTGAACGTTTCGAGCAATGCCGATATGTCGAGAAACGCCGCGGGCTGGGAAGCTTTCCGAGATTACTTTATATGCGAAGCGGAGCTGAAAGCGGGCGATAATATCATCGCGATAACCGTAGTCGATACGCGCGAACTCGGCAGTAACTTTAAGGGCATAAAGCTCAAGTCCGAAACGCTTGCGCTTACTTGGGCGAGCGAGAAATCCGACGCGAAACATAACGTTTCGTACGATCTCGACGGCGGAATAAAGTCCGATTCGGCTACGTTCGCCGACGGCGAAAAAACGTCGGGCGCTAAGTTCGTTCTGCCTTCGGCGAGCGAAGCGGTCAAAGACGGGCACACGCTCATCGGATGGACCGACGGCATAAAAACATACGACGCGGGTGCGGATTACGTTGCGCCGGCATACGGGATTACGCTCAAAGCGGTTTGGAAAACAAACGGCGAGCCTGCGCCCGTACATGAATGTGCGGACAAATGCCCGACGTGCGATAAATGCACGACGGAATGTGCCGAAACCGCATGCGCGGAAAAGTGCGAAGGACATACTCCGCCCGTACATGAATGTGCGGACAAATGTCCGACGTGCGATAAATGCACGACGGAATGTGCCGAAACCGCATGCGCGGAAAAGTGCGAAGGACACGATCATAACGCGGCTTTCGATCTTGACGGCGGCGACGGTGAAGTTCCCGATACGATTTACTCATTCGGCGAAAAATTCAATCTTCCGGCATCGGACGGGATCGTTAAAGAAGCGTGCGTCTTTGTCGGGTGGAGCGACGGCGAGACAACTTATAATGCGGGCGACGAATACACGATGCCCGACAACGACGTGTTGTTCACGGCGGTATGGCGCGAATATCCTGCGTATGCGTTCGACGTAGTAACCGACGGAGTGCAAAACGAAAACGTCATACTCAAGAGCGGGTCGAGCGGTTTCGTTATCAACTCCGATCATATAGGCGGCGTGGCTAAAAACGAGTATGCTTCGATGATATTCGACGTTTCGGCGGACAAATCGGGAAGTGCGCTTTTGTACTTTACCGTATGCGACAGAGCGGGCGCTTTCACGTTCGACGATGCGTATGCTCTCGAGGTAAACGGCGTCGACGTTTCGAGCGATACCGATATATCGCAAACCGATACGCGTTGGACTACTTTCAACAGTTATCTCATCGCCGAGGTAACGCTCGTTCAAGGCAAAAACAGAATAGCGATTACCGTGCTTCCGACGGGCGATCTCGATCTGGCGGGAAACGTAAAAGGTATAACGCTTAAGTCTGATTCGGCGGTTTGTACGCCTTATGTGTCGCCCGATAAATCGTGGACGTTCGAGACGGACTTGAACGCATTGACAGACGGAGTTTTGAGCGAGGGCGTAAAGACCAACGGCAACGTCAATGCCGGCGAGAACTGCTTGGGACAAATGAACGCGAAAGGCAGATTCGCAGTGTTCACCGTATCTGCCGACGCCGATTGCACAGCCGCGCTGTATCTCAACGTAAGCAATCTCAATGCCGATAAAGCGTTTTGCGATGCGTTCGATCTTTATGTAAACGGCAGATCGGTAACAAGCTATGTCGCAATGCCGAGAGGCAAAGCGCAGTGGACGGATTACGATCACATCAAACTCGAACTTGTGGAGTTCGGTGCGGGAGTATCGGAGATCGTCTTTGTCGGCAAAGGATTCGATTATAATATTCGCGGCATAAAATTCGTGACCGAAACCGAGCGATCGTTCTCGCTTACGAGCGGATCGCCGTTCGGATATGCGTCGGAATGGAACAGCGTCGATATTGCGTTCGCCGACGAAAACGGTATTGCGCAAGGAATCCGCACGAGCGGCGGGGTGTTCAAAGACGGAGCTTGCTCCGCATTGGGAAACATCGCGGGCAACACCGCCGCCGAGATAGGCTTTACCGTAAACGCGACTTCGGCGAGCCGCGCGGTGATCTTTCTCGATGCGAGCGAACACGGTAATTATTTGTTCGGTCAAGCGTTCGAGCTGAAAGTAAACGGGAAAACCGTTGATTCGTTTACACTGATGCCGAAAGGCAATTCGTGGACTACTTTCGTAAAAATCGCTATCGCCGAGATCGATCTCGAATCGGGCGACAACGAAATTACGATTAAAGTAATAAGTTCGGACGGCGGCGTTGCGTGCAATCTCGCAGGCGCAACGATCGGATCGGAAAACGCCGCCGTTACGTTAAAACAGTGATTCAAGGAGCAAAATCGCTTGTATAATTATAATAGAAACGAGTAAATGCGTTATGCGTTTACTCGTTTTGTCGTGTTCGGTCAATCGCCGAATTCTATGCTCATTTGTTTGTAATCTATATCGCAAAACCCGCAGCGTTTGTAAAGCGCTATCGCGGCGGCGTTGTCCTTTGCGACTTCCAGCCGCAAACGCGCCGCCTTACCGCCGTATTCTGTTTTTACGCGGTCTATCAACGCCTTACCGCAGCCTCTGCCTCGGTATTCGGGGCGTACGTAAAGATCTTCCATAAACACGGATACTCCGCCGTACTCGGTGGAATATCCGAGCGAAAGCATGGTGTACGCGCAAATCTCGCCGTCGCAGGTTATAACGTAACCCGTCAAATACGGCGAGCTTGTGCAGTCGTCGATCACGCGCGACAAAACCCGTTCGGGCGTGTGGTACAAGAGTGCGGGCGAGTTGTAAAACTCGACCATCATTTTCAAAAGTTCGGGCTTGTCTGTTTTTTCGATTTTGCGGATAGTCATTTTTGTTACCTCGTTTTTCTGATTTCCGAACGGATATATTCCGCGAATTTCTCCGCTATGTCAATGTCCGTGAGTTCGTACAGCATGCGCGCGCCCACTGCGTCCTCTATCTCGTTCAATACCCAATCTCCGTTGTACGGGATAAAATCGATCCCGACGTAATCGCAGCGAAGTCGCGCGCAAACGCGTCTTGCTATGTAGACTTGTTCGGCGGTAGGCGGGCATAACGCGCACTTGCCGCCGAGCGAAAAGTTGCTGCGAAAATCGGCGTCGCTCGTTCGCAATACGCTTGCAACGACTTCGCCGCCGAGCATATACAATCGCATATCTTTGTTCGGAGTCGCGAGTTTTTGCACGATATAAGTTTTGCCTACGGCGGTCAGACCGTTGCATGTTCGGGTCAAGTCCGCGGAAGTCGTCGTTAGATAGACTTCCGTGCCGCCGTGCCCGTTGCGGCTCTTTACTACGCACGGCAGCAACGGTTCGTCGGGTATTTTGTCGTATGTCGGCACGGTGGGGATACCGAGTTTGCGACACATCGAATATGTCAGCCATTTATCGTTGGCGATCTTCGACGTTTCCGAATTATTGAAAACCCGTATTCCTCGCTTTTCGAGTTCGGCGTTTAATGTGGGCGCTACGGTGCGTACCGCCGCGAAGTCGATGTCTTTATCGATTGAAAAATTCGCGTCGTATAAGCAAAGTTTCAGCTCTATACCGCATGCTTTTGCGCTTGCAGTGAGCTTTTCTATAAATTCCGCGTTGCGCTTTGCGCCGTCCGGATCGTAAACGAGCAAGCCTTTCATTTACTCACCGTGTTTACGATATGCTCGAAAATAAAGTCGCCCACATTGACTCCGGTGCACTCGTACGTGGAAACGTAGTGCGGGTTGGAATTGACCTCGCAGACTATCGGACCGTCCTTGCCGAAGAGTACGTCCACGCCCGCAAAATGCAAGCCGAGTTTTTCGCATGCGCGTACCGCAACGTCTATTTGTTCGGGCGAAGGGGAGTACGGCGAGCTTTTTCCGCCGTTCGTGATGTTCGAGCGAAAGTCGCTTTCGTTGTGCCGCAGCATGGACGATACCTCGCGACCGCCGACTATGTTTATGCGCACGTCGCGCCCGAAGCTTTCAGATATGAATTGCTGAAGCAAGCAGTCGCGACTGCCTAAATTTTCGAGTATCCGCACGGCTTGTTCGCGCGTTTGCGCAAGATAAACGTTGTATCCGAACGAGCCGTAAGCGCCTTTTACAACGAGCGGCAGTCCCAATATTTCTATCGCCTTGTCGAGGAACGAAAAATCCGTATAGCCCACGCCGTCGAATGTTTTGGGCACGAGGATCGTTTTGGGCGTCGGCACCACGCCGTCGAGCGCTATCGCAGTCAGGTTTTTGCTGTCGCACGAAAGTATCGCGCCTGCCGAATTGAATACGGGCACGCCCGTGCTCTCGAGCCTCGAACATAGATTTACGTCCTTATCCCAGAACAGTATGAAGTCGGGACGATCGCCGTTTGCGAAAAAGTCGTCGCCCAATGCGTAAGCGAGCGCGGTAGTAGGAAAGTATTCAAGCTCGATCCCGTATTTTGTTGCCGAGCCGAAAATAAATTCTCTTAGTCGGTTGAACTTCGGCGTGTCCACAAACCCGTTCATAATAAGCCGTCCGCGCATGTTTACCTCCGCATGTTTCGTTTTGACGATAAATTCAAATATACGACTATAGGAACGGCTAAAACGGATAATAGCGTTTTTAGCAGTACCGAAGGGTCTTGAAATATATTGATTGAAAAAAGAGTTAAAATTATCGGAACAATTTGTTCGTTGATGCTTTTTTTGAAAATAAATCCTGTGTCTCTGTCCACTTTTACGGCAGATTTGATATTGCACAGTCCGAGTTTTTTGCGTATATGCGCGGGTATGCCTATAGCATAGTTTATATTCGTTTTTACGTTCGTTTCATAGAATGCGTTTTCATCTTTTAGCTCTAATACGCGACATTTTACAGAATTGCCTTTGTATTTGATTATTACCTTGTCCATTTCATTTACACCGAGCAAATTCATGTTTGATAACGACATACGTACAATGTCGGACCCTTCGTCACTGTCGTATGGTCTGCGGCTCAAAAGCGAAATTGTGCTTTTGCCTACGAAAAAATCCGTTAATGCCTTTATGCCTTGGAAATTGTGTTGATGAAATGATTCTATTATGGGAACAAAACAAACATGCGGCTTGCAATACTCATTGAATATTGATTTTGCTTGAATTTTCGCTTCGTGAGTTAAATCGTCTTTGAGAAACATATCGTTTTCCGTGTAACAGTTCATTAACAAGTTTAGTTTGTTCGAGTCCGTTATTTTATTCATAAGCTCGTCTCGCAGACGAGGTTCAATATACCGAGGCAGCTCCAATCCTAAAAAAGTACGTTGTTTACGATTTAGCTGAATAGCGCCTTGTGGCAAGTCGTTGTTAATTTTGATGTGATTGCGTTTTACAATAATTGTTTCACCCGTATAGAAGTTGTACAACTTAAAGAAAGTGAATTTATCGAGAGCTACGGATAATCCGCAAGCATCTTTATTAGATATAGTCACATAGTCTTCTTTGATGTTATCTATTCGCTGAATTATTATACGAGAAAAGGTCAGGGTTTTATTAGCCAACAAAGCAAGCTTGTCGCCTTCGTCAAACTCTATAGTGTCTTTAATATATTTAGTCAGTTTAATTTGATCGTTTTGTAATTTGTCGGGAGCAAGTTCGATATTCACGTATAAGCCGTTATCGCGATTATATAAGATAATATCAGTGCCGCGAAGACGGCAATACATTGCATGCGGAACTTTGACCGTATTTATGGTTTCGGATATTATATCCCCGCAGTATTCAACCGATTCGCACAGTGATAATTGAGAAACATCGGTATGTCTTTTGTATGCTATCGTTGTGGAAATATCCGACGCAGTGATTTTAACTTTTGTACGAATCATTTTTTTCTCCGAAGATTTTATTGATTTTTACTATGCTGTTTCGCAATGCTTTATAGACTAAATTAAAATAACGGTCGGACAACTCTCCGAATAGCAGTTTGGAATTGATTTCTATTTGTAAACTGTCTATTCCGCATTTACGATGTATGTAAGAACTTATCGTATTCGGCTGCGCTGCCGCAAAAGGCGAATCGATTTGGATAATTCCTAATAACTGTTCCGAAAATGCATTGAGAAAAATATTGGTAAATTTCAAATTTGTGTTTTTGAAATAACCTGTTCCTAAATTTATTTGGGTTTTACGTGTAGGGGATAATTGATGTAAGTCAACCAAAAACTTAACATTTGACGTATTTATATATTCGTATAAAGCGGTTTTATATGGCGATCGGCTGTCGAAGTTTGCGTCGTCATTGCAAAAATTCGTTTTATAGATTATGGGACACCCAAGTTCTTTGTGTAACATGATTGCAAGCGTGCCTGTTTGAGGTTCGGCTTTTTTAAGCTTCCCTTGTCGTAATTGCTTGACATTGTGCGGAGCGGAAATCATAACGTGTCCGCTTCCGCTGTTCAAACAGAAATCATTAATTTCAATATTCGCATTATTGAGCGACATTGAAAGCTCCTCCATTAAAAAAATTCGTTTGATTTGCAAACGAATTTTGGTGCCGCCGACAGGAGTCGAACCTGCACGGTCGCCCACCGGATCCTAAGTCCGGCGCGTCTGCCAATTCCGCCACGGCGGCAATCGATTATATTATAGCATTGCCGAGCCGTTTTTGCAAGCGATTTGATCGCGTTCGGACGGCGGTAGGGCGTTTGTGTCGAAAAACGTGCAATTTGCGCACAAAGGATTGCTTTTTGTTTTTGGATATAGTATAATACCGTTATGAAAAGAATTGTGCTTGCTACAGGAAATAAGGCAAAACTCAACGAGTTTAGGCAAATGCTCACGGACTACGATGTGGTTTGTCCGCGCGATCTCGGGATAGCGTTCGACGTTGACGAGACGGGCGAAACGTTTTATGAAAACGCGCTTATAAAAGCGCGAGCGCTC
>Ga0073906_1004671_pt1 | contig 13432 bp, 16 predicted proteins | sample Inofromicrocosms_FD_65485 | JGI IMG/M metagenome (GOLD analysis project Ga0073906, IMG submission 65485) | Mouse cecum microbial communities from Vienna, Austria - Inoculum for glucosamine and mucus D2O microcosms | ecosystem: Host-associated > Mammals > Digestive system > Large intestine >... | reverse complement strand
CAGGCCATCGTCAACTTCGACTACGGCATGGCGGACGGCGTAAAGAAGACCTTCTGCAAGTTGTACACACAGAATCTGGCGAAGATTCTGGCAATCTGGACTCAGGACGAGAATCTGGAAGAGGACCTGAAGGCCCTGCGGAAGCAAATTGAAGCCGAAACAGGGATCTATCCCCGGCTGGGCGACTCTCAGCCCTATATAAAAGAGGAATTGTCGCGCTTGGCAGGCCGCTACAACACAGAGCTGATTGTGGATGCACAACAGATGTCTCTGCGTTATGCCGAGAAGGAAACCGACCGGGCCACCTTCCAGGCCATGGAGGCATTCATCCACAATCTGAACACAATGCACAGTCGAGCCGGCGCTCAGACCCCCTTCTCTTCCATCAACTACGGCATGGATACCTCTCCGGAAGGCCGTATGGTCATGCGGAATCTGCTGCTGACCACCGAGGATGGTCTGGGTAACGGCGAAACCCCCATCTTCCCTATTCAGATTTTCCGGGTGAAGGAGGGTGTCAATTTTAACCCCAGCGATCCCAACTATGATCTTTTCAAGCTGGCCTGCCGGTGCAGCGCAAAGCGGCTGTTCCCCAATTTCGCTTTTGTTGATGCGCCGTTCAACCTCCAGTATTATGACCCCAAGCGTCCGGAAACGGAGATCGCTTACATGGGCTGCCGCACCCGCGTTATTGGCAATGTTAACGATCCCTCCAGGGAGCAGTGCAACCAGCGGGGCAATCTCAGTTTCACTTCCATCAATCTTCCCCGGCTCGCTATTGAGGCGAAGGGCGACCTGAACACCTTTTATGAGGGGTTGGATAAGATGATGAATCTCTGCATCGATCAGTTGAAGGAGAGATTTGAGATCCAGTGCCGGAAGCATGTCTACAATTACCCCTTCCTCATGGGGCAGGGCGTATGGTTGGACAGCGAGAAGCTGAACTGGAACGATGAGGTGCGTGAAGTCCTCAAGCACGGCACTTTGTCTGTCGGCTTCATCGGCCTGGCAGAAACCTTGGTTGCCCTGACCGGCAAGCATCACGCAGAGGATTCCGATTCACAGCGCCTTGGCCTGGAGATCATTGGACGGATGAGAGCAAGAATGGAGGAGGAATGTGCAAAAACCGGACTGAACTTCTCCTTGCTGGCAACCCCCGCCGAGGGTCTGTCTGGGCGTTTTGTCAAGATTGACAGGAAGAACTATGGCGTTATTCCCGGGGTCACTGACAAGGAGTATTACACCAACAGCTTCCATGTTCCTGTTTACTACCCCATCAGCGCCTACGACAAGATTCAGCTGGAGGCCCCCTACCACGCTCTGACAAACGCTGGACACATCAGCTACATTGAGATGGATGGCGACCCCATGAAGAATTTGGACGCCTTCGAGAAGGTAGTCAGATGCATGAAGGAGGCCGGTATCGGCTACGGAGCCATCAACCACCCTGTCGACCGCGATCCTTGCTGCGGGTATTCCGGCGTCATTGATGACGTCTGCCCGAAGTGTGGACGGCACGAGAGTGACAGGGGTCCGAAGTTTGAGCGCATCCGCAGAATCACCGGTTACCTGGTCGGCACTATGGACCGTTGGAACAACGCCAAAACCGCCGAAGAGTCTGACCGTGTGAAGCACGTTTAACCTTATAAGGCAGAGACGGGAGAGCGAATTTTTCGCCTCCCGCCTCTTTTTTTGATAATTTCCACACAAAATTTGTTTCTTTTTTTAGAGGAAATCATACATTGGAACAAAAAGTCTCTAAGATTTTAATTATTCTTTTCGGAATTTTTTCGATATTTTTCAATAAAAGTGCATATTTTATAATTTCCGTAGTTGTCCCGCCGGACATCCAAATTGTTGACACGAAGAAAGAAATGATTTACTATTTTTATTGAAAGTTTTTTTGATTTTTAACCGGACAAGCATATAGAAAGGAGGCGGCTATGTGAAAGAAAGCAGAGAAGAAAGAGCCAGAAGATTTGAGGAGAGAATCAACGAACAATTTGATGATGTTGAGATAATCCCCTCCTATGCAGACCGTGGGATCTCCCTCATTCCAGAGAAAGAATTGGTTGGTGCATATTGTCGCGTCTCCACTATGCAGGAAGCACAGGTAGACAGCTTCATTATGCAGAAGAAATATTATGAAGACTATGTAAAACAGAGAGAAGGCTGGGATCTGATTGAAATCTATGCAGATGAAGGAATTTCCGCAACAAGCATCAAACGCAGAAAAGATTTTATTCGGATGCTAGACGATTGTAAGGCCGGCAGAATTACAAGAATCATCACAAAGTCCGTTTCCCGTTTTGGACGGAATGTGGTGGATACGATTGCAACCGTCCGAAGTCTCAGGAACCTCCCTACCCCTGTTGGTGTGTTTTTTGAAACGGAGAGAATTGACACTTTAAGAAGAGAAAGCGACATGCAGCTCTCCCTGCTGGCATCGTTTGCTGAGTCGGAATCAGTGACAAAGTCTGAGAGTATAAAATGGGGTATCCGCAATCGATTTGCAAGGAAAATCCCACGCATAGTTGATTTGTATGGCTTTGACCGAGATGGACTTGCTCTAACGATTAACCCAAATGAAGGCCCCATTGTTGCTCAGATGTACAAGATGCTTTTCGACGGATATTCCCCCTCCCAGATTGCAAAGCATCTAACCAGTTTGGAAATTCCTACCCCTGCAAAAATCGGAGACCGCTGGTTCCCTTCATCCGTCAAGTATATCCTTACAAATGAGCGAAATTGCGGCGATATCCTCATTCACAAAACTGTTACCGTAGACATTTTTACGCATAAGACCATCAAAAATACAGGGCAGGAACGTTCCTATCGCCTGAAAAATTACCATCAAGGAATTGTTTCCTATGATGAGTGGTTGTACGCCTGCGTCATCCTTGGTGAACTCCCTTTTGATACAATTCATCCTAAGGATGCTCCAGATTTTCTTATTGATGGAGTAGTCTATAAACAAATCGATATATCCGGCGCAAGGCTGCTGGATGAAGCACATGAAAGGATGTGATTCTATCAATTATAATACGCCATTTTCTTTTGAAAATTTTAAAGTTATACCTCCCCCAACTTATGAAGTGTCTTTTTCCGAGATAAAAATTTCATCAAAAGCATTGTTTTTTAGTGCAACGACTGTATCCGAGCTTAGCTACGCTCAAGACATTGCAATCTTCTTCAGTGCCAATGATCGAATTTTGGTAATAACCCCCAGCGAAAAATCGGAATATACCAGCTCCTTTTTTGATCCAACTCAAACCAAGCGGAACGTCACCCTCATACACGAGAAACTCACTTCTGCCATTCGCTCAATAATGGAGTGGCCTGCCCGAAAAGGCACCTACCGTATTCCTGGCGTCCGTGTGCCTAACTCCACTCAAACCCTACTCTGCTTTGACCTTAATCATGCCTCATGCGCAAAAAAGACAACAAAAAAAATCGACCCAATAGCATTTCTTTCTGCTTGTCCTACTTTGCAGGATTTGAACCGCCCACATAGCAACTATATTCCATATGCATTACCCGCAAGCGCTTCTATTCCCACAGATGATGAAAAACAGGATTCTGTGGTCACTATTATTGACATGAACGCCGCTTCGTGAAAGAGAAGGTGCTGATGGGACGGAAATCCATACATTATCGTAATCCTTACCAATCAGAATTTGTTCAGAAATTAGATAGTCTTTGTACAATCAAGAGTCTCTGGCAGGTCTGGTCAGACTTTGTTGCAATGGCCTCCCTGTCCATTGCAAACGCATTAGACCGCACAAGCAAAACTCATGATGTCAGAGAAGAAGAATATCTTGCTATTACGAGGGGCTATTCAACAGGGGAATTGACAACTTTTGCTGAACTGCTATCAATATTAGTTTTGGCTCTGGAAGAAAATCCGGAGCAGGATTTTCTGGGCGAACTATTTAGTAGCCTAAACCTGATGAGCCACTGGAAGGGTCAATTTTTTACTCCGTACCACATAGGACGATTGATGTCAACAATTGGCATTGAACAGTGCAAGGAGGGCATCCTGGAAAACGGGTGGACAAGCATCACTGACCCATGTTGTGGTGCTGGCTCGCTACTGATTGCCATGCGAAATGAAATGGTCAGACAAGGATTTAATTCTCAACAGGCACTGTATGTGGCACAGGACATCGACCGGACAACAGCAATGATGTGCTTTCTCCAGTTGTCTTTGCTGGGCTGTGCCGGATACGTGGTGGTGGGTAACTCCCTCACCCACCCCGTTGTCTCTTCCACAGGGTCCCCACTCTTAATCGCCCCGTTGGAGGATCAGGAAGTCTGGATCATGCCAGCTTTATATGATAAAATATGGCACTGCAGAATGCAGTTTGAAAAACTCCGGTTACTCATTGAAGGGGAAACCCGCCGCTGAACACGGTTTAGTAGAGCATGAAACGCTGTCCTGTTTATCGCTCCCTTTCAAACCTGGTTGATTTGTCTCAGTGCATCTGGCAGGTCTGCAAACTATCAAAAGCAGAACTACATTATCTTACCTGATGCAAGTTACCTTTGGAATTAAGGAGAGGTAGGACGGTTAGAAATGAGTAAAAAACAGATGTTTAGTAAAAAATTTGAACAGGACATAACAGGAACTGTCGAGATGACGGAGATCGATGGAATCGAGGAAGATGCCGTCCTTTGTTTCACTGACATTGGTAAGTTTGGAATGCCTGCCAGCGAAAAGGAAGTTAAAACCTGCTATGGGGATCTGTACGTAATCATCAATGTCCTTAGAGATTATGCCAATATTCTGGAGCGGTTAATTTCGGAATGGAATCTAACAGGATATCGGTCTGGCTACTATGAAATGCATGCCATCAGATGTCGAAAAATCGCCGATAAGTATTCTGCTGCTATTGGCTATGATTATGATAAAGCTTTAGAGCGATGCCAAAAGCGGCGAGCGAAAGAAGGAACATCAAGGAAAACTGGCATGGATGGAATTGAAGCCCTGCTTCGAAGAGATAGCTCTTCCTCTGTCCAGGCAGAAAATAGAGACAAATAGGGAGTCTGTTTGCTGCTCGGATGATTCTGATGACTCATTCAAACACAGATGACCTCATCTGAATAGAATTGAAAAGGGATGCGGAGGGGTAATCCCTGCCGCATCCCTTTGCTTGGATCATATCATACAAGCATCGTCAATAGCGCCGACTCGTCAATGACAGGCACACCAAGACTCTGCGCCTTTGTCAGTTTGCTGCCGGCGGCTTCCCCCGCCAGTACATAACTGGTCTTCTTGGAGACAGAACCGGAACACTTGCCACCGTTCGCCTCAATCAACGCCTTGGCCTCTTCCCTGCCCATGTTCGGCAGTGTCCCGGTAATGACGAAAGTCATTCCAGAAAGAACCCCGCCACTCTTGCCATAAGACTGGGAAACTGTATTGACACCAAGCGCCCTCAGCTCATTGTATTTCTCTACGGACTCGGGCGTGCGGAAGTATGTCCAGATGGCATTCGCTGTGATATCGCCGATGCCGTCGATGTTCATCAGTTCTGCCATGGTAAGCGTTGCAATCGCATCCATATCGGGATACTTTGCCGCCAGAGCCTTCCCCACATGCCGGCCCACGCCAGGAATACCCAGAGCCTTAATGACACGATCAATATCCCGGCCTTTCGACTTTTCAATCGCAGACAGTAACTTCGTTGCGGATCGTTTGCCCATACCAGGCAGCGCAGCAATTTTATCTGCATGATCCTTGAGTCGGTACAAGTCCGCAACCGTGCTGAGCAGGCCGGCATCAATCAGACTGCTTACCATAGACGGCCCCATCCCGTCAATGTCCATCACATCCCGGGAGCAGAAAAACTCAATGTACCGGGTGTTCTGAGCGGGGCAAGACAGGTTATCGCAGCGATATACGCCTGTCAGCTTTCCCTTCTCATCAATGTCGGGAACCGCCTTTGCGCCGCACACAGGACAACACTCTGTCGTAAACACCTTTTCGGGCTTCTTCACTACGCCAATTACCCGGGGAATAATCTCCCCAGACTTGATGACTTCGATCTCGGCCCCAATGCCAATACCCTTCTCTTCTATGAATCCCTGGTTGTGCAATGTCACTCTGGACACCGTAGTCCCGCAGAGATGCACAGGATCCAGGACGGCAACGGGAGTAAGAACTCCAGTGCGCCCGGTCTGAAGGATGATATCCCGAACCTCGGTAATTTTCTTCTCCGGCGGATACTTGTAAGCGGCAGCATGCTTCGGGTACTTCGCCGTATTGCCAATCCTCGCCTGAAGATCCTTGCGGTCAGTCTTAACGACAGCGCCGTCGATCCAGTATGGAAGCCCGTTCCGACTCTCACCAATCGTGTTGATGGCCTCGAAAATCTCCAATTCGGATGTACAGCGATATGCCTTTACAGCGTTGAAGCCCAGGCGCGTCAGCAGCTCCAGATCCTCGGATTCAGAGATGCCGGGCCGGGGCAGAACGGCAGGGTCGCAGTTCTCCCACCCCTCACTGTACAGGACGGCGAAGCTGATAGCAGACAGTTCCCGCTTTGCCGCAACCTGGGGATCTTTCACCCGAAGGGAGCCAGCGGCGCAGTTCCTGGGATTGGCGTAAAGCTTTTTCCCTTCACACTCCATCTCCGCATTCACCCGCTCGAAGACTGCCACGGGCATATAGACCTCCGCACGGACAAAAAGCCGATTGTCCTTAGAGACATTGGCGGAAGCGGAGATGGGAAGCTTGTGGGGGATGCCGGAGATGAACTTTGCGTTTTCCGTCACATCCTCGCCGACAAATCCATCGCCTCGGGTAGCGCCCCGGTAAAGGACGCCGTTGCGGTACTCCAGGGCAATAGTCAGCCCGTCAATCTTCTGCTGGACAGAGACATCCGGAGAGCCGACGCCCTTGTACCACTCCCCTACCGACTCGAAGTCGAAGAGGTCGTTGAGGCTCATCAGCTGAATCTGGTGCGTAACCTTTTCTCCAGGTATCACCGGACTCCCGCCTACGCGCTGCGTTGGGGAGTCGGGCGTGATCCATTCTGGATGCGCCGCTTCCATGGCCTTCAACTTCTGGGTGAGCTGGTCGTACTCATAGTCGGTCAGCTCAGGGGCGTCCTGGTTGTAGTACAGATTATTGTGATAGTTGACCTCCTTGATGAGGGCGAGATATTCCTCATGTGTGAACATAGCTTGTTCTCCTTGTATTGTTAAATTCCCTTGTTAAAAGGTTGCCTGATAATATGCGGTTCGTTTTGAAAATATCAAAAAGGTATTCATTTGCTTTTTCTTGGGGAATTTTCGAAGGAAATGCGGGGCCGGCAGAGAGGCTCTGGCGGGGCTAAGATTATTTTCATGAGTCTTTCGATATTTTTTGTGGAAATCGCATATCAATAGGTGGCATATTTCCCATGTGTCAATTTTCAAAATAAGGAGGGGCTTTTGTGATCAAACGTATTGCTATTGCTATCATCGTTTTTCTCGTTGTGTTTCTGCTGGCAAGCGCCCTGGTTGGCGCCGATGTCATCTCAGCCACCTTTGGTCTGGTTCTTTGGCTGATTGGATTGGCTGCGGCGATTGGCGCATTTGTCAAGACGAAGCCGAGGGGCAACTAACGATCGATGCAAGGGAGGGGGAACTGCCCCTCCCTCTTTATAGAAGGATTGGTGCGGAAATCCCCGGCTCATTATCGATAGAGGCTGGCAGAGCGGGGCTAGAGAGGGCCGAAAATTTTCTCCAAATAACTCGATATTTTTCGGAGGAAGCGCATAGTATATGGATGAAAACAAACTGCCTGAAAGGAGAACTTCGCCCATGAAAATTCAATCACTTTCTGTTGTCATCCCCAACACAAGATGCATCAAGTTTGGGACAACCTCGTTTTGGATACAAAAACAAGATGATGGGAAGTTCCATTTTCAAATGGATAGTTCTGAGTCCCATCTGTCCAGAAAAGACTTAAAACTGCTTGTTTTAGAAATCGAGCAGGCGCTTTCTGAATGAACCAGCAGCTAAATGCGGGAGTGGCGGAATTGGCAGACACGTCGGATTTAAGTTCCGATGCCGTATGGCGTGAGGGTTCAAGTCCCTTCTCCTGCACCACTAACTCTCATGTATTTGATCTAAAAATTATTTGCTAGTGTACCGTAGCGGAAACGAGGGCCATAAATCCAGGAGATCCAGTGGTAGACCTGCGGTGCAAGTTCGACTCTTGCCACTGGCACCATATGCTCGTGTAACTCAGTTGGTAGAGTAGCGGCCTTTTAAGCCGCATGTCGAGGGTTCGAACCCCTCCACGGGCACCATATGGAGAGGTGTCCGAGCGGTCGATGGTGTCGGTCTTGAAAACCGACGAGCTGCAAAGCTCCGAGGGTTCGAATCCCTCCCTCTTCGCCATTGTCTCCCCACGCCCCGTCCAACCAAATAATCGGGACTGATGGACATAATATTCATCGTTTCTGGACAGCCCGCCCGGTGGCGTGGGTGGGGGCGTGGGAGACATACGCTGCATCCATTTGCAGGCTGACATTTTTCGTAAGCATACGCTGCAGAGTGTGCGACCGGAATTTCCGTCTGTCGATTGGATGCCAAAAGAGTACCCTATTTATACGGCGGGCCTGGCCCATGTGAAAAGCAAGCCAGGTGCATTTATGCAGGAGTGAAGTATAGTAGCGTAGTCCGTCGTTCTCTAAAAATATAAAGGAGATAATCAGATGTTTTCAATCACACTCAATGGTATGGTCTATTCGTTCGAAGATGACCGTCTGATGGAAATCATGGATATGCTGGATGCTGCGGCAGACAAAGTCCGGGAAGAGTAAAACGAAGCTGTGGGGGCAGCGTAACCCGCTGCCCCTCCCCCTTTCCCAGAATCTGCTCCCTTAGCTCAGTTGGTAGAGCGGCTGCCTCATAAGCGGTTGGTCCTGGGTTCGATTCCCCGAGGGAGTACCAAGAAATCAACAAAAACGAGGTATTTCGCATGTTTTCAAGCAACCAAATTCTTGACATTTCCTGTGAGCAAAAAGACCTGAGCCGGGTCATAAAGTTTGCCGTGGGACTGGATGACGAAGATTTGTTTATCCGGCACGATGGTCGTCTGAAAATGGCTTTTTCCGAACCAATCCCCGGCGTGTACGCTATTGGAAGAGGTTCGTTCCCTGGCTTCTCTGGCAGTTCTGTGCGGGGACATTCGGCGGGAAAGGGTTGGGTGGATTACCCATTTGACTACGATCCTGACATCATCGCAGGTATTATCAACCAGTGGATTCAAAAGCAGCCTGAGCCAAAACATACAGGAACCGATGGATCGGAGCATCTGGGGGTACGGGTGAGGTGCCTGGAGTCTATGGGCGATGACTTGCCGCCTAGCTATGACCTACCCAATTGGGATTGGTTCAGCTGCATTTTGCTGTTCACGCCGGTTTATGTGGCGTATCACAAGTAATCGTTGAAAAGAGAGGTAAAAGACCATGAAGAAAAGAATTATCGTTACATCTGGGCCTACAAATGAACAAATTGATGCTGTCATGAAAATCACAAACATGTCCACAGGCGCTCTTGGCAGCATCATTGCGGAAACATTTCTCCGGGAGCGGCGAGAGAAGATCGAGAAGATCTACTTCCTTTCCCCCAAACTTTCCCTAAAGCCCCGCATAACCTCTACCCTGTTGGAATGCATCACGGTTGAATCCACGCAAGATCTGCTGGATGAGCTGACTCGGCTTCTGTCCACTGAGAAAATCGACGCTGTGGTGCATTCTGCCGCTGTGGGCGACTATAAGGCCACATATTCCATCCGAGCGGAAGATCTTATTGACGAAATTATCCGGAAACAGACGGAGGCTGGGGGTGTGCTGGGGTATGACCAGCTTATGGGGATTTTTGATTCTCCTGAGGCTGTGCAAAACAACAGCACAAAGATCTCTTCTTACGAACCCCATCTGATGACCATGCTGACCCTGACGCCGAAAGTCATCGGCAGCATCAAGAAGCTCTCTCCCAAAACTACACTCATAGGGTTCAAGCTTCTTGAGGGCGTCTCGAAGGATGAGTTGCTTACCGTCGCATCCCGGCTGCGGGAAAAGAACCAGGCAGACTACATCGTCGCAAACGATCTGTCCAAAATTGGCAACGGAAAACACTGGGCGATGGTTGTGGGAGCGTCTGGGGTGGAGACGGAGTGTGAGACAAAGCAGGAAATTGCCGATGCAATCCTGGCCCGGATTTTCTGACAAAAAATATGGCTTCCCGCATCGTATGGGAGCCATATATGCCTTGGTAGCTCAGTAGGTAGAGCGCCGTAGGGAGTTGATCGCCCCTTCGGTATGTCGTCGGTTCGAGTCCGGCCCAGGGCACAATAAGCCCCGCATGACAATGGTCTTGGTCCATCTCACCAGTTGGCGAGGGCGGCTTGCAACGCAGCGGGGCATTAAAAAATATGAAAGGAGATGCCGCTATGACAATCATGGACCTAGTCAACAAAAAGGAGCAGATTGACCGCATGTCAAAGCGTATTAGAGACACAATCGCAAAAACAGGCAAAGGGTTCGAATCAATTAACAAATTCGAAAAATCTACCGATGAAGACGGGAAAAAGGCCATCAACCTTGCCCGTATTTCGACGAATGAACTCATCATGGATCTGAATGAATGCCAGAAACAGCTTCGGGAATATTCCCTACTGCTTGATTCAGTCTTGCGGCAAACAAATATCACATGGCCTCCAAAATGCACTGCCCTGGAATGACCCCACCCCTCCCCCGCTCTTCTCTCCTGCCAGCCTATATTGCTGAGGATAAGTTGTTCTTCTCCACCCGCCACCTTCAAAACCCTGCGCTTCTCATCCAACCCTCTCTTGATTTGCTGGTGGCGGTTGGTGAAACACCAGAAATGAGAAAAGCGAAAGCTCGGTTTGACGCTGTCGCTACCCCAGAAGATTCCCAGACAAATCCCCTCATTGTGGTTCCCCTTGGCCTGGAAACCCCATATGGGCTAACACTGGAGCAAGCCGAGTATACAATTAACCGCATGAGTTCTGACCTAGATTCCCATTTCGTAACCAGATTCTTTGAACACTTATGTCTGGATGCAGACATCCGCTTTTGGATCAACGAAAGGATGACGCAAGAGCCTAAATGGACATACACGGTTGAGCAATTATTGGGGTGACAAGAATTCAAAAAAAAGGGACTGGCAGTCTGAGCCAGTCCCTCTTTTTATTCATCACGCCAATTTCTCAGTCTATTGTACTTGTTTATGGAGTATCATTTGACCAAAAAGAGCTGGGTGATAGATATACGTCTTCCCCAGCTCTTTTTTGCGCGGTTAGCCTTCCTTCCGGCAATGCTTTTGTGCGAAACTCATTTTGCCTGTAGGATTTGCCAGGATTCAGATAGGGCTGTTAGGTATATAATTGGCAAGGCGTCATAGAACCGACTCCGCAGTTCTTGCTCGCTGACCCCTTCCTTCCGGGCAATAAACTCCTTCTCTTCCCCAGTTGTTCCTCTCGCCCGAAGCCGCTCAAAATACTCCGGATAATGAGCAACGACTTCGTTCCAGTCGTCTTCGCTGACCTGCGAACGGATGTCGGAATAACCCTTACTCTCCCACCATGCCGTAACTTCCTGAGCATACTTTTCCAGGGTTGGGAGGGATATCCAGCTTCTCTTTCCCACTCGCAATCGCTCAATAATGGCACTTGCAACAAGGTCTGTTGCCGTGATATGTATGGTTTGACCCTGGTTTTTGGAGGTCCCGGCATTAACGCCGACAGTCTCGTCCGGTGCAAAAGCAAGGACAATTGCTGGAGATGAGAGATTGTGAGTGGCTTGAAAAGGAGAAATAGGAACCACGCACATCTGTTTCAGCCTCCAACCAAGATTTTGAAGCTCCAACAGGTGTAAGTATAGGTCGGGATCCTTTGCTCCATAGATAAACTCCGCAATATTTTCTCTCTGAAGAATTTCTGAAACTTCCTTCCACTGATTTGCGATAAGCGGGTCTTTGAAAGTAAGAATTTCTGAGCCAATCTTCTGGGTGGAACGATAGGCTTTTGCGCAGTACCATTCTGGCTGACTATACCATTTCTGGGCGCTTCCATCGGAATTCTGCTGTCCAAACATTTTCTCAAACAATTCTACCGTTTTCATAGCAACCTCCTTTAGGGTGTATCTGCTTATGATACCCTATTATATACATTCCCTGTTAAAAATATCAAGGGGTTCGCACCTAATTCTTGCAAAAAAAAGCCCCGCCTCTGGACAAATGCCTAGAAGCGGGGTTCGCTATTACAAATTCCTTTGGTATTTATTCTGCGTCACAACAAATCCTTTTGAGCAGAGCGTATTTGTCTGCCAATGCCTGAATTTGTTCTCTGATATTTTCTTTCATCTCGTTCCATTCAGGAGATCCACAAGAGAACAAATCAAACTCCTCATGACCCCAGAGCCAGAGTTCATCCAGTCCAGAGACACCTTGTCCCCAGTGCTGAATCAAAATGGGATAACCCATTATTTTGCGAAGGAACCCCATATTGACGGATTGGTATTTGACGATTAGCCCATCGTTTGCGGATGTAAGCCCCTCTCGAAATCCGTATGACCCTCCACGAGGACAAAGGAAACTGTTAAAATCTCTAAATGAACAATGGTATTTCACCGTTAGAGACAGTTCCCAGAACCAATCCATGTTTTCGGACACTTTCCAGGTAACAATCAATCCTGTCGGAGAGGCAAAAATTTCGATTCCAGGATTAACGATGGGCAGCCCGAAGGGGTCCTTTTCCTCCGTTGGAAAGAATCTCCTTCCACAGTATTCAAACCCTATGAACCGGAGAATCGCCCGGCGGATATTAGATGACATACGGCAGGGAGAATTAAACCTGGATAAAAACGAGTTTTCATTCTGAACAAACCGAATCCAAACATCGTTTGCTACATGTCGATCAAAACACCCCGCTTCGGAAATTGCATACCGGTCTACGCCTTCTGCTGTTGCGCCTTCTACATCTGTTCGCTGTCCCTCCGGACGGTACTGGTTCCAATCAACTCTACTTAGATCGATTTTCTGCCAGCCATAATAATTCGCATTGAGGCTACGAGAAAAATTCGCAGGAAGGCTGCATGTGAGGGAGTGTCCGTCAACAAAAAACTCATGGCAAAAATAAAATCTGCTATCAGAAATTTCATCTCTTGACAACTTGGGCAGGCCGGGGTTTGTAACCACAACCTCAATGATACGTTCACCAATTTCTCTATTTCGATTATCCCTTATCATTTTTATACTCCTTCTCCGGAAATCTCCGGCTCAAAATCTTGTACTCTGACTGCTCCCACCCCTTACGGAGTGGGGTTCCAGGAGGGGCTGCCCGCCCCTCGCAGCGTGGGATATGCTGCCATCCTCAAGCCGCAGGGCCACCTTGCGGCAGCCTGAGAGCGGT
>Ga0073906_1004669_pt1 | contig 13439 bp, 9 predicted proteins | sample Inofromicrocosms_FD_65485 | JGI IMG/M metagenome (GOLD analysis project Ga0073906, IMG submission 65485) | Mouse cecum microbial communities from Vienna, Austria - Inoculum for glucosamine and mucus D2O microcosms | ecosystem: Host-associated > Mammals > Digestive system > Large intestine > Cecum... | reverse complement strand
CGAGCCTTTACGATGTCGTAGATGCAAGGGTGGATTGGCACGACGCGGTTTCTTCCGGCCTTGGATTTTATGCCGCCCTGGAAATACCGTTCTTTTAGGTCGACATCCATTTTCTTGTAGGCGGATATGCGGAATCCCGAATAATACATGATTAGTAGCATTTCGACAATCGGGTCTTTTTGGTGTTTCCACAAGGTCTTTAATTCCTCATCGGAAAATGGAACGCCATGTCTTTCGTCCCTTTCTGAAAACTTCGGCCCGAAATGTGTCCGTACTCTCGACCGCGGATTTGATGCCAATGACTATTACCGCTATTTCTTGAAACGCGGGGAGCGTTTTGTCATCCGTGCAAAAAAGAACCGGAATGTCATCTATAACGGGAAGACATGTAACATCATGGATGTGGCATCAAAATATAAAGGAGCCTACCGCATGGACTTTAAAGATAAACGTGGCAAAAACGTCCAGTGTAAAATGAGCTGCATACCCGTAAGGCTCTGTGAATTCCCATCCAAAGAGCTGGTGCTGACGGTAGTGTATGGCTTTGGCGGGGAACCCATGCTCCTGCTCTCCAATTTGAAAATGCAGGAAAAGAAAAAGCTGTGCCACATCATCACCAAAGTGTATCTGCTCCGGTGGCGGATTGAGGAATATTTCAAGTTCAAAAAACAGCAGTTTGAACTTGAGGATTTACGTGTAATGTCCCTGCAGTCCATCCGCAGCCTGAATTTCTTCGCCACCCTTGCGGCAGGGTATATTAGCCTTATATCGTCCAGCCATAGGGAAAGTATATTCCTGAAAGAATTAAGGGAATGTTCCAAACGTATTTATGAGGTTCCCAAGTTTATTTTTTATGCATTAGGCTATGCAATAAATCGCGTCCTGGGCATGAGCCGGACAGGCATACAAGGCTTTCTTACGAAAAAAGTCAAATCACAACAGATGAATCTGTTTGAGCACTTTAAAATAGAGGATATCGGATTGCTCACTTCCTTGTATGGGTATGAAACACAGGCGGCATTGCTGACGGACGCCTTGACGGGGCCGGTCAAGGGCGGCATATACGAAAACCTTGTGTTTGACATGCTGACAAAACGGGGAATCGCGCTAAATTATTTTAAAAATGATAAAAACACGCAGGAAATCGAGTTCTTGTGCGCCAGGGAGGGTGCGGTGATTCCCATCGAGGTCAAGTCCAAGCGGGGGGCAACGGTTTTGCTGAATCATTTTGTTGAGGAATACAAGCCGCCGTACGCATATAAATTGGTGGCCGGAAACGTGGGCGTGAGTGAATGCAAGATTACGCTGCCGCTCTATATGGCGCTGTTCACCTGACGATATCCGTGCAAAATACCTTGTAGCTGACTTGTGCGCCGCCGCAAGAACACCGGTGGCGTTCTTGAATGGGTTTTGGGTCGATGTAAAAAAAGCACCGGCATATCGTGTCGATATGTTCCGATGCTTTTTTACAATTCGGTACCGTGCCAGCGCGGGCCAAATTGTGATGTGCTTTCTTCGCTTGAATCAATTGCTCCGATGCATGGAGAACTCGTACTTGCCGTATTCCGCCACGGTGTCGGTGACGAGGCGGTCGTCGGCCCTTCCAATCTGTTTGTCGCGTTCGCGCTTGAATGCCCGTTCTTCCTGGATGTTGCCGGGGCCGGCCACGCAGCCGCCCACGCAGGCCATTCCCTCGATGAAGTCCTCGGGGAGTTTCCCGGCTTTCAAAAGCATGAGCGCCTTGCGGCATTCGGCCGCGCCGTTGCACTGCCTCACGTTCAGGCCGGTCGTGCCGCCGTGCTCTATGTACGCTTGTTTCACGGCTTTTGTCACGCCGCCGGAATTGGAGTAGCCCTTGGCATGGACGCTGCCGTTTTGCGTCTCCTCCTGGGTGACGGGCTCGAGCTTGATGTTTTTGGCGCGGAGCATGGCGCGGAATTCTTCAAAGGTCAGAACGAGGTCCGCGTTTTCCCCTTCCTTGTCCTGCACTTGTCCGGCCTCGCTCTTTTTCGCGATGCACGGCCCGATGAAAATGCAGACCGCGCCCGGGTGCATGGCCTTCACAAGCCTCGCGGTGGCCGCCATCGGGGAGACCGTGGTGGAAATGTGGTCGGCAAGCTCCGGGAAGTGGCGGCGAATCAAGTGCACGAAGGCCGGGCAGCAGGAGGTCGTCATCTTTTTGCCCGCCTCGTGTGCTTCCGCCCATTCCTTGGCCTCGGAATCGGATACGAAGTCCGCTCCGATGGCCACGTCCACCATGTCCGTGAAGCCCATTTTTTTCACGCCCTTGCGGATGGATTCCATGGTGATGTCCATGCCGAACTGCCCTTCCGCGGCCGGCGCCACCAGCGCGTAGACGGGACGGGCACCCTTTAGATGTTCGATGACCTCGAGCATGCGGGAACTGTCGGAAATCGCGCCGAACGGACACTTGCTGATGCAGGAACCACAGCGGATGCACTTTTCGTCGTCAATCCATACCCTTCCGTCCTCGTCCGCCTGAATCGCGTCCACGGGGCAGGCGCGGCGGCAGGGGCGCATGATGTCCACGATGGCATTGTAAGGACAGGCATCAAAACATTGGCCGCATTCCTTGCATTTGTCCGGGTTGATGTAGGCCTTGTCGCGGGCCATGGTGATGGCCCCGAATTTGCAGGCCTGCATGCACTTCTTGCCCATGCACTTCTGGCAGTTGTCCGTCACCGTGAAACGGGTGATGGGACAGTTCTCGCAGGCCGACGGCAAAATCTTCACCGTGTTGTGGCAGGGCTCGCCGGTGGCCGGATTGATGTTTTTCGCCAGCATGATTCTCTCTCGTACGATTTCCCGCTCCTTGTGGATGCAACAGCGGAACTTCGGCTTGTTTCCAGGAAGGATTTCGTAAGGCAGGGCGGTCTCTATCCTATGCAGGTTCCCCTCGAAGGCCGCCTTGGCGACTTGGTAGAGCACCTCGTCCTTTACTTCTCCAATCGTATTGTTCTCGTGTAACATAGTTTGCCTCCTCTCGCGTGGTAGAATGACACGTTTCCTAAAAATCGTTTTTATTTTAACATATTTTTAGGGACGAGACAATATGAGGCGTTTGAAATATTTATAAAAATCAGCTACTGGTTACTATTCATGGGGCTGTGCGCCTCGCCGCACGGCCTCCGTCCGATAAAGTGGTGGTGCCGGCAGGCATCCGGCCCGTTGCCGGAGGCAATTTTCGATGGCTGGATGCCGTTACGATTGTAATTTAATTTTGTGGCGATTTCCATTTTGCTCATTGTTTCTTTTCACGGTGTGGAAAAAGTAATGATTCATTTGCCGTGAATGGCTAAAAACGGAGGATTTTATTATGTTGGTAAAGTTTAATTATTTATCCCAGGCATTGATGAAGCAGACGAACGTCACCATGACACTGCCGTCGTAGGAGTTGTTTGACGGGATAAAGGGAAAGGCCGAAAGTTATGTGCCGGGTACGAAGTTCCAGACGTTGTACTTGTACCATGGCGGCACGGGCGACGATTCGGATTATGTCAATTTTTCCAATATCGTCCGCTATGCGAACGACCACAAGATGGCAGTCGTCATGACATGCGGGGGCAATCTATTTGTTTGTCTGCTACACGATGGTTAATTCGGTTTTTTGACACTGACGCAATGCAGCGAGAGCGTTTATCTCGCAAACTCGTTGGAAAATAGCTCGCAGAGCGTGGCGACTAAGGTGGGAATCGCCTTGGGCACGGCGCCGGGACAGGCTGCGAAAGTAGCATATACCTTTTTGTCACGTATATCACAAAAGGGGAAAGCACGTGGGCTTTCCCCCTTTTGTGATATACGGTTTTTAAAAAATGGAAAAAAATAAAAAAAGTACTTGTATCTGGCTGAAAAAGTGGTATAATAGACTCATGTTTGGCGCGGACAAGCCGTCAGGCATGGAAACGGAAACTTAGCTCAGCTGGGATGAGCGTTCGCCTCACACGCGAGAGGTCACGGGTTCGAGCCCCGTAGTTTCCATAAACTAAGCGTTATCTGCGAACAGAGACGTGTAAGGAAAGCCCCGAATGCATGCATTCAAGGGGCTTTTCTTATACGGAACTGTTCATAGGAACGCAAATATGACCGAGATGAAGCGAAGCGGAATCGAGGTCGGTTTTGTGTTCGCAGATAACGCGAAAGAAGCCGAGAATGCAAACATGACCGAGATGCGGCGTGAAAATCATTGCATTCGGCGGATACGGCATTAAGTGAACCGGGGCGCAAGAGTAGGTGCCGCTTGCAGAATTGAAAAGAGGAGAATTAGAAAGCGGAAAATTGGAAAACGGAAGGAGTAAATGATGACGGCGGCGATGAAATTGGAGAAAATGTATACGATTGAGGATATTTATGCCTTGCCGGAGGGACAGAGGGCGGAGCTGGTTGACGGGCAGATTTACTATATGGCATCACCGGGCAGGACGCACCAGAAGCTTTTAATGATTTTGTCAAATGCGATATTTAGGTATATTCAAGACAAGGATGGCGATTGCGAAGTGTACCCCGCTCCGTTTGCCGTGTTTTTGAACGAGGACGACAAGACATATTTCGAGCCTGACATTTCCGTTATATGCGACAAGGACAAGCTTACGGAGGAAGGCTGTAAGGGCGCGCCGGACTGGATTATAGAAATCGCCTCACCGACGAGTCGGTCGATGGATTATGGGAAGAAGTTGTTTAAATATTATAACGCCAGGGTACGCGAGTATTGGATCGTGGATTATGTCAAGAACCAGATACTTGTTTACAATTTTGAGCATGACACGCTTGAAGAGTTCACGTTTTCGGACAAGGTGAAGGCCGGAATTTACGAGGATTTTGAGATTGATTTCTCGAAGACGGACATTGATTAAGCATTGTGGAGGGCATTTTTGCAGGGAAGGTGTTTGAAAAAGAGATGGAAAATACGATTCAATTGAAAACGGTGAACGAGCTTTTGCCATATTCATTCTTTATCCCGTCGTACCAGCGCGGCTATCGTTGGACGCCTTACGAGGTGCGGGACTTGTTGGACGACATTGACGATTTTGTCCCGAGGGAGATACAAGGCACGGAGAACAAGACCTGGTATTGCCTGCAGCCGGTCGTGGTCAAGACGATGCGGAAAAAAGTGAATCTTGGTGGATGCGAGGGCACGGACGCATCCGGCATCGGCGAAGTTTCCGAGGCCGGGAAGGTTTACGAGGTGATTGACGGGCAGCAGCGGCTGACGACGATTTACCTTATTTTGCATTACCTGAACCAGGACTTCGTGGAAAAGAGACGGGACAAGTTGTTTTCTATTGATTACCAGACACGGAAGGAGTCGGTGGAGTTTTTGAAAAATCCGGACAAGGAGGACGACTCGAACATTGATTTCTTCCATATACATAATGCCTACAAGACTATTGAGGAATGGTTTGACAAAAAGGAAGAGGATTCAAATTTTGACAAAAATGAATATCGGTCGAAACTAAAATTTTCCACGAAGGTCATCTGGTACGAGACGGCGGAGGACAACCCGACGAAGGTGTTCACGAGGCTCAATATCGGGAAAATCAGCCTGACGAACGCGGAATTGATTAAGGCGTTGTTTTTGAACAGTTCGAATTTCCATTCCAATGACGCGGAGAACATGCGGCTTCGTCAATATGAAATCGCGGGCGAGTGGGATAATATCGAATGGGACTTGCAGTGGGACAAGTTCTGGTATTTCCTAAGTGACGAGGACAAGCGGGACAACCGCATTGAGTATATTTTCAATTTGATGAACGAGCTGGGCGACAAGGAGGGGTACTCCGCGTTCCGCTATTTTAGCGGGAGGCTCGACGGCTCGGAAGAAAGCTTGAAACAGACGTGGGAGGAGGTGCAGGGGTATTACCAGCGGTTTGACGAGTGGTTCCACGAGCGGGAGCTTTACCATAAAATCGGGTTCATCATTACGGCGGGCATTGCCAAGATCAAGAAGCTGTACGAGGAGTCGGCCAAGTTGAAAAAGAGCGAGTTTAAGGCGTATTTGGATGATTTGATAAAGGGACATTATCGCGGCATCGACTTGTTTGACTGTGATTATGACAGCAAGTACACAAAGGGCGTGCTGTTGTTGTACAACATTTTGACCATGTTGCAGAATGAATGTGACTCGTCTTATTTTCCGTTTGATGATTTCAAGCTGAACAAATGGAACATCGAGCATATTGCCTCCAGGAAGGATGCCTCTTCCGTGCCCGAGGCGGCGAGGAGGGAATGGCTCTCGGACGTTTTGTGCTATATTGAAAAAAAGGAAGAGAGTGAGAGGGAACTGGCCTGCCGCGTTCAAACGGTTTTGGATGGAGGAAACTACAAGGACGACGTGTTCAATCCCCTTTTTGACGACGTCACGGATTATTTTAACCAGCATATCAAGCAGGACGCGGAGATAGACGGGATTTCCAACCTGGCATTGTTGGATGAGAAAACGAACAAAGGGTATAAAAACGCCGTCTTTCCGCTAAAAAGAAAGTACATCATTGATTTGGACAAGGGCGGCGGTTTCGTCCCGTTGTGCACGAAGAACGTGTTTTTGAAATATTTTAGCGATTACCCGCCGAAAATATCGTTCTGGACGCAGGACGACCGGGAAAAATACGAGGAAGACTTAAAAAGGGTGCTGGGCGGATATTTGGAGGTCACGGATGGCGGCGAACACGAATGAAGGTGGCGTGAAATGGAAATTGGTTGAATGCTTGGAGGTCACGGATGGCGGCGAACACGAATGACAGCATGACGTTTTATGAATTGATTCGGGAAAAAAGGGTGGAGATTCCGATTATCCAACGCGATTATGCGCAGGGGCGCAAGGACAACCGGGAAATTTGCCGCAATTTTTTAAAGGCTATAAGGGAAAGCGTGGAGAATGAAAGCGCGGTGAACCTTGATTTTGTATATGGCAACGTGAAGGGCGGCGTGTTTTACCCGTTGGACGGGCAGCAGCGGTTGACGACGCTGTTTTTGCTGCACTGGTATGCCTGCATGAAGGAGCGGCCGGAGGATACGTGCGCCAGGGAGACGCTTTCGAATTTCACGTATGAAACGCGGTTGTCCTCGCGGAGGTTTTGTGAGGCGCTGGTGTCAAACGTGACCTTGATTTTTGCGGATGACGGGGCGTGGGATTCGGCCCGGCGGGGGAGAGAACTTAGCGGGGCGATTACGGATGCCAGGTGGTTTTTTGCCTCTTGGCGGCAGGACTCGACGATTCGCGCGATGTTAAATACCATTGACATGATTCACGAATTGTTTTCCGGGGTCGGGGATTTATGGGAAGCGTTGGTGGAGAAGAAGTTGGTTACGTTCCACTTGTTGATATTGGAGGACTTCGGGCTGTCGGACGACTTGTACATCAAGATGAACGCGCGCGGGAAGCTGCTCACCCCATTTGAAAATTTGAAGGCCGAGATTTTGGACAAGGCCCAGAAGGGCGGTTGGCAGTGGGAGGAGAACCTTCCGCTGGAGGAAAAGTTTTCCCATAAAATAGACCGGGAGTGGACGGACTTCATCTGGGATGGCTATCGGAAGAACGACCTGGTGGACGAGCCGCACATGAATTTTATGACGTCGCTGGTCATGTTCCGGGTGGCTAAGAATCCGAAGCTGCGGGGAGAAAAACGTGCGGACGTGATAAGCTGGCTGAATGAAAACCATGCGGATCGAAGGCTGATTCACTATATTGACGAGAAGACGTTCGAGTATATTTATGAATGCTATGAATTATATGCGGATGCGGCGCATGGAACGGCCACCGCGGAATCGGGAGTCGACGGAGGGACTTCTGAGGCGGTGACGGCGGAATCGGAGTCTGACGGTGGGACTTCTGGGGCGGTGACGGCGAAACCGGAGTCTGGCGGCGCGGCTTCAAGGCGGGTGATTCCCGAGCTGACGTTTGACATGTGGCGGCACCGGCCGGAAAAGAATTTGCTGTACCAGATTTTGGCCGGGAACCGGACGTCATACACGCACAAGGTGCTCTTCTACGCGCAGACGGAATATTTGCTTTGCAACGAGGACGTGGACGGGGAGAAATTTTTGGACTGGATGCGGGTGGTGAGAAACATCGTTTCCCGTGCAAATATCACGCCGGACGGCAAGCGTTACGACCTCGTCCGAAGCCCGGAGGCGTTTGGCGGCGTAATGGATCTGGTTCGTGTCCTTGCCCGCGGCTGCGGTGACATTTACCAGTATTTGAATACGAATCGGCTGGTTCCCACCTATGCGAAGGAACAGATGAGGGAAGAGAGGATAAAGGCGCGGATAATCTGCGCGAATCCGGCACACAAACAATTGCTGTTTGACTTGGAAGATAATGAACTGTTGCGCGGGAGGATTTTGTTCGCCTTGCAATGCGCGGGATACCGGGCGGATATCGAGGAGATTGACTTTGTGCGGCTTGGGCAAATCCGTGACGTTTTCAGGCGGTATTTTAATAAGGAACTGGAAACGGGGGCGGATGAATTTGACCTGCTCCGGCGGGCGATGCTGACCATCGAGGTGAACGGGGAATACTGTTTCTATAAATATTGGTGGTCGTACTGGTACGCGGGCGATGCCGACAAGCGAAAGTTGTTCCCGGTTTTCCGGGAAATGGAGGACTTCGTCGTTTCGAAGACGTATGGGGAATATTTTGCAAAATTAGTGAATCTTCTTATAAGACAAGACTATCAGGAAATCATTGACTGCTTCGTGAAGCCGGAAAATATGGAAAACTGGCAATACCACTTGATTAAGGAGGCGGACTTGTTAAAGAAATGCAAGTCAAAATATCTTGCGATTCCGGAAGACGGGACGTGTTGCTACCTTTTGAAAAGCAAGAGGACGACGGACGTCGACGGAAGCCCGAAGGTGGAGTGAGGATTCGCACGTGTTGGCCTGCGGATGGTGTATTGGTGTACGGATGGCGTGTTCACGCACGGATGGCGTATTGGTGTACGGATGGCGTGTTCACGCACGGATGGCGTATTGGCGTACGGATGGCGTATTGCCGTCCGTACGTCGAATGCCATGCCGGGAGGTGTGCCGCTAAAGTGACCGCGCCCGGTGCGTGAATCTTATAGGGGCGGTCAAATTTTTGCGTAAGTTTCGCATGAAAAACCCGTTGCTTTTGGGTTTGTCAAGGGTTTTTTCATGAGGAAAAGGTAGTGTGCTGCCTCCGATAGCTGTCCGTGTCTTTTCGCGCCAATTCTTGTGTGACTTGTTCTAATTTTTGCTTAAGTTTTTCAATCTTTCCCTCGTCCCCCGAGGCGGCGCGGATTTGTTGCTCCAGCCGTTTCTTTTCTTTTTTCAAATGCTCGATTTCCCTATCAACCTTGTCCGTGTTTCCGATACATGTTTCCTCTGATTTTGAAGCATCTTCCGATTTTGGGGAGTTCTTTGGTTTGGAGCCATCCGTCGCATTTGCGGCATCCCCTGGCTTTTGGTCGTCGTTCGCTTTCGAAGCATCCCCTGGCATTTGACCGCCCTCTGGTCTTGGGGTGTCATTCGTTTTTTCAGGGTCGTCAAAAATGATTTTGGGTTTTCCGTTTTCGTCTTGTTCCAGACGGTAAAGGCCGATGGGAGTGGCGGGAGGCTCGTGAACGTATTCGTCCCTTGTTGGTGCTACATCTCCATTGCCGGACGGTGAAACTTTTTGAACGTCCTTTTCATTTTCAACTGTCTTTGTTTCTTCTGTTTCCGCTGTCTGGAAGATGGCATGACGTTCATGCATTTCCATGGCGCGGGACGTTACGGAATTCAATTCTGTTGACATGTGATTTTCCTCCTTGTAATAAATAGTTGGCGAATGCTCAAATTCGCCGTTGCTTCATATATGACTAAAAGCTTCATATATGATACGGCTAAAAACAAATGGAGCCAATGTATTTGCTTCTCTGTTTCTCGTAAATGCTTTCGTCCGTCCGTGACAAGAACATAATCGAATTGTCGTGAAAGGTAAGCATAGTGATGCGGAATGCGGCAGGATTTTGATTGTCGTGACAATTTCGTTCCATAAGTTGGACCTGGGTAAGCAAACTGATGGAATTCCACCAGTTGACGAGCAATTTGAGAAAAAAGTCAAGAGGAAAAGATTATTGAATTTTGTGTTAAAGCAAAGAATATACGTGAAATTATGGAATGCCTTCAGCATAAAGATAAAAAACGGTTCGGAGATATTTGGATCCGTTAATAGCACAAGGGCGTGCTGCCATCTGTACACCGACGCTAAGGATGAAGATTTTAGGTTGGCTCCTCTGTTGAGGAGCCGGCTTGGTGTTTCCCCTTTGTACACTGATGCTGATATATTATCATGCGTTTTTTCACGTGTCTGGTAAAATATTTGTAAAATTTTTTTGCCATTATTCAGAATACTTCTTATTTACACTTGCGAAGGCAGGCAGTGCTGGTATTTTTTAAAGACCTTGCAAAAATAATGGTAGCTGCCATATCCAAGCATGTCAGAAATCTCCATCAGGGAGAAGGCGCGGCGGAGGATGAGCGTTTTCGCCATGTCGGTTTTCATGGTGTGGACATAATCCGTAAGGGTCATGCCCACCTCTTCGTGGAAGCATTTGGATAGGTGGGTCTGTTCCACGTCCAAATATTTTGCCACGCTTGAGGTGGAAACTGCCTGAAACCGTCTTGTGTGAATATATTCCACGGCGCGTTGGATGGTGTAGGAGTAGTGTTTTAAATTGTATTTCTTATACTCTTGCTCTAAATGATTTACCAGGTTAAGGGAAATTTGCCGTAAATCATCAATTCGTCCGGCCTTGGTAATTTGCATGAAGGCTTCCTTTTTCAGATTTTCCGTAATGTTGGAAGGGAGCCCCATGTCGGACAAGGCATTTGTCAGATCATTTGCATGGACTGCCACGTAAAGCTTGGCGATTTCGATGTCCGTGAAGGTATAAGGGGCCAGGATTTCCACGTAGGAGTCTTGAAGGAGCCGTTTGTAGTTTTTGAAATCGCCACGCCGAATCAGTTCTTCCAAAGAGGAAGTGAACCTTAGCGTATCCTTCATGAAGTCTTGTTCCTGCTCGGTTTCAAGCAGGTGCTGGGTCGTTACGTAGTCCGTTTTCATGCCAAATCCTTTTGAAGTCTATTTACTGTAATTTAGTTTATCATAATAAGGCTGGAAAAACAATAATTTTGCATATATAAAATAAAAAAACAAGTTATGATGGTTACAATTCATGGCCTAACTGGCTGCGGATCGTAACGGCATCCAGACAAGTCAAGCGGGTATTCGCGATCCGCTTCGCTATTTGCCCATAACCTCATTGCCGCTTCGCGGCTGATGCGGCTAAATTGCCTTCGGCAATGGGCTGGATACCCACTGGCACCATCATACTTATCGGGCGGTGACCGTGCGCCTTGCCGCATGGCTTGTAAACGAAAACAAAGGAAAGAAAGGAGAACGGACATGGAACAATCATATGACGGAAAGTACGACGTGAAAATCGTGACGAGGAGGAATGAAAACGGGCCGACGCTTTGTGCGGGCGCGGCCACGGGGAAGGGTTTTATCGAGCACGAGGGCTTCGTGTTCAAGGACTTGGCGGGGGACGGGGTTTTGTACCCGTATGAGGACTGGCGGCTGTCCGACCAGGAGCGGGCCGAGGATTTGGCAAACCGCCTGGGCGTGGAGCAAATGTTGGGATTGATGCTGCACACGCCGCAGCAAATGCTCCCGGGCTTTAGCAACCCATACCTGGGGATGGCGACGTATGACGGTAAGACGTTTCAGGAGACGCAAGGGGCGGTTCCTCCTTACGCGCTGACGGACCAGCAGAAGGAATACGTGGAACAAGACTTCATCCGCCATTATTTGCAGTCGGTGACCCCGGACGCGCATGCAAGCGCGGCGTGGGTGAACCAGATGCAGGAGGCGGCGGAGGCCGCGCCGTTTGGCGTGCCGGTCAACATCAGCACGGATCCGCGGCATGGGTGCGTCGCCACGGACGAGTTTAATTCTGGCGCGGGGGGGAAGATTTCCCACTGGCCGGAAAACATCGGGATGGCGGCCACCTTCGACGTGGAACTGGAGCGAAAATATGCGGGCATTGTGGCCAGGGAATATCGGGCGATGGGATTTACCACGGCTTTGTCGCCGCAGATTGACATCGCGACGGAGCCGCGTTGGGGCAGGTTTTCCGGCAGCTACGGGGAAAGCAGCCGGCTGGCGGCCGACATGGCGCGGGCGTATTGCGACGGACTGCAGACCACGGCGGGCGGTTGGGGAAACGAGAGCGTCATCGCCATGGCGAAGCACTGGCCGGGGGCCGGGGCGGTCGAGGCGGGGCGCGAGGCGCATTTCCCATGCGGAAAATACGCGGTGTATCCGGGCGGAAATTTCGAAGACCACATGAAGGCTTTTTTGGAGGGGGCGTTCGACCTGAAGGAGGGCACGCGGCTGGCGGCGGCCATCATGCCGTCCTACATCATTGCCACGGGGCAGGATAAGGAGAACGGGGAAGACGTCGGCATTGCCTATAACAAATATTTGATTACCACGCTGCTACGTGAAAAATATGGATACGACGAGCTGGTGTGCACGGACTGGGGACTGACGGGAAAGATGGGGCCGATGGACATCATGATCGGCGCGAAAAGTTGGGGCGTGGAAAACTTAAGCCCGGCCGAGCAAAGCCTGAAAATCATCGAGGCGGGCTGCGACCAGTTTGGCGGGGAAACGGATGTTGTGCAGTTGAAGGAGGCCTATGCCCTGGGCGTAAAACGGCACGGGGAAGCGTACATGGAGGCGCGGATTCGAACTTCGGCGGTGCGGATTTTACGCAACATGTTCCGGCTGGGGCTGTTTGAAAATCCCTACACGGACGCGGAGCACGCCAATGAATTGGTGGGGACGGCAGCATATTGCGAAGCCGGATTCGAGGCGCAGGTAAAATCCATCGTCATGTTGAAGAATAAAAAAAGCGGGAACGGCCGAGAGAAAAAGGCCGTCTTGCCGTTGGCGGAAAAAACGAAGGTGTACGTGCCGAAGCAATATTCCCCGGCGGCCATGAACTGGATGCACAAGATGGATCCGGAGGTCGACGAGGTGCCGGTGGCGAAGGAACTGTTGGAAAAATATTTCACGTTCGTGGATACGCCGCAGGAGGCCGAGGCCGCCATCGTGTTCATGCGGATGCCGAAGAGTGCGCGGATGGGGATGGACAGCGGCTACAGTGGCGTGGACAAGGAAAATGGTGGAAACGGCTATGTGCCGATTACCAGGCAGTACCGCCCCTATACCGCTGAATTCGCCAGGGAAGAAAGCCTCGCCGGGGGCGACCCGAGGGAGGATTTTGCGAATCGTTGTTATAAGGGTAAGACGGCGACTTCCTACCAGGAGGCGGATTTGGACGCGCTTTTGGACACAAAGGAGGCGATGGGGGAGAAGCCCGTGATTGCATGCATTTCCAGCGACGGCC
>Ga0073906_1004668_pt1 | contig 13439 bp, 13 predicted proteins | sample Inofromicrocosms_FD_65485 | JGI IMG/M metagenome (GOLD analysis project Ga0073906, IMG submission 65485) | Mouse cecum microbial communities from Vienna, Austria - Inoculum for glucosamine and mucus D2O microcosms | ecosystem: Host-associated > Mammals > Digestive system > Large intestine >... | reverse complement strand
CGGCTTCGCCCACCAGACCACCGCGCACCCGGACGCACCGGGGGCGCCGGGGGTCCCGGGCTCGGGGGGGATGTCTAAAACTGTCTCCTGATACCAGTAGTAGCCGATCACTTCCCCCGCGTCGTTGTAGTGGGTATCCCGCCGCTCTTCTTTTTCTTTCCAGCCCCGGCCGCCGCCGGTCCCTCCCTTGCCGCCGTCGCCGGACCCGGGAAGGGGGCTGGCCACGCCCGTCCGGGCGTAGGTCTTGCCGCTGGCCACGTCGGTAAAGCCATAGGGATATACTTTGCCGTTGGCGCTGGAGTGGATTCCGAAGGTGGTGTCCGCTCCAAAGCTCACCGGAAACGCCTGCTCCGGGTTAATGGGGAAGGTGTCCGACCACACCCGCCCCCCGGGCCCGTCCGCACCGTCCGCGCCGTCCTCCTGATAGGTTCCGTCGGACCCCCGGGCCCCGGAGGTCCCCCGCCCCACCAGGATCACCCGGATTTCCTCCACCCCCGGCGGACCGGTCCAGATCCCCGGCTGGGTAATCACAACATATTCCGAGAACAGAAACGCCCCGTCCGCCTGGAGCAGCACGCTGGCGCAGTCCCGCATTGCAAAGTCTGAAATGCTGAAATTCTGCTGAATCCTTCGGGCGGCCATTGCGCTGGACGCATCCAGCCACACGGTATCCACGTCCCCGATCTCGCTGGACGGGTCTCCCCGGCCCGTGGTTCTCAGACGGATTCCGCCATAGGAGGACAGAATGGCCCGGGCCACGGTAACGGCGTCTTGCCCGCTGCGGATAAATGGGTTGTTCACATTCAGGGTGAGGTTGGAAGCGCTGGAATTGCCCGAAACGGTAATCTGGCTCTGCTCCTGGCCGTAAATCGTAAAGGTAATGCTGGCCAGATCGTCGTTGGCCTCCATCACCGGGAACTGGGTCAGATTGTCCAGGGTGACTTTGTTTCCCTGGTTCCAGAGAGGTTCGGCGGTCAGATCGCCGGTGTCCGCGTCCGCCCGGGGCCAGGTGCCCGTCACCTGGCACACCCACCGCAGAATATCCCCGCAGCTCTTCCCCTCCAGGGCCTCCGGGCTTCCGGGGATGGCCGGCTTGTTCACATAGTCCGGGTCCGCGTGCCACCGGGTTTGGAAATTGTCCCCCAGCTGGGAGACCAGGGCTTTCAGCCAGCCCCCCAGGGTGGAGGGCAGCGCCCCCTTCGGCACAAAGGTCCGGTTGGCCAGCAGGCCCACGATGTCCACCAGGTTCCACTTCATGGTCAGCCCGTTGTCCCCGGTGGTCCAGCCGCCGGAAAACTGGTAGTAGATGCCGACCCGCTTGTGCTCCACGCTTCCGTCCGCCAGCCGCACCCCCAGGGAAATGGGAATGCCCTGGCGCTCCTCTATGGACTGAAACACCCCGTTTTTGCTCCGCGGCTCAAAGCGCCGGTCCCGGTTGTCGATGGACAGGGCCGCTGTGCCGTAGGGCAGGGAGGTGCAGGACACATCCCCCTGCTGCTTCACGTCCAGGCTCTGGATTTTGCTCCCGTCCACCCGTTCGTAAAGGCCCGGCATGATCTCCGCCAGCCGCACCCGCCGCCCCGGCAGGGTCCACCGGGTCACTGTGACTCGGATCAGGTCCGGGTCGTACACGGTAAAGGCCGAAAAGTCCGTATCCGGCAGGGTGTTGTCCGTCACCGTCCGGGAAAAGTACACCTGCCCGCCCTGCTCCACCTCCACGGTAAAGTCCCTGGGAACTCCGTCGTTTGGGTCCTTGGGCCAATGGAGAGAGAAATACTGCAAAATACGCACCCGGGAAAAGGCCATGCTTATGGTCTGCGGGCTGGAAAACCGGCCGTCCGGCCCGGACAGGTCCCGGCTCACATAGCCCGCCTGCCAGTTTCGTGTGGCGGAATCCGCCGGCAGGCCCTCCGCGCTTCCGTCCAGGATCCAGCGGTTGGCCTCCAAGGCGGCATAGTTGGCGTCCAGATCAAAAATTTCGTCCTTCAGCTGCTCCAGGCGGGACACCTCCGGCTGGCCCGGGCTGGCCGTAATGGCCCCATACTGCAAATCCGGGGAAATAATGCCCAGGATGGCCTCCGGGTAAATGTGCCGGGGACTGCCCACGATGGCGGCTTTGTAGGCCTGCGTACTCTCAAGCATGGGGCCGCTCCTCCCGCAGAGTAAAGCCCAGTCCCCGCCATACGGCGCGCCCGCCGTCCTCGATCAGATAGGTGGGCGGGGTCAGACTGTCCACCACGAAGGAGGACAGAACCGGCTCTGCGCCGGTGTCCGGCAGCACCAGGGCGGACACCACCGCCCCGGAGCGCAGGATGGGCAGGATTTTCTGGTAAATATCATCTGGCAGCACATCGTAGGACCACTTCACCCGCCATACCTTCCAGGCGTCCCCGATGGCCTCCAGCACCCGCCGGCCGGTAATCATATCCGCCTGCCGGGTCAGGGGCTCCTCATAGCAGCTGTACCGGTCGTAGCTGGTCTCCGGCAGGGCGACGCCCTCCTCGGAGCCCGCAACGGAAAACGAGATTTGAATCATGAATCGTTTCTCACCTCCGGGTTGGCTTTGTCTACATAGCGGTAGTCTTGAATGGTGGTTTCCGCGAGTTTTCTCCCGTTCACGTTAAATTCAGCCGTCAAATCCACCTGCACGGGCCGGCTTGCCATGCCTGCTTGCACACCGTTTACGCCCAGGGATACCGCGCGGTTCAGGTCCTGCTTTGTCACCCCGGCGGGCTCGCTGATCCGGCTGGTGTCCATGCTGAGGGACATAGAGGACATAGCCCCGGACAATATGCTGGATACTTCGTCGGCCATGCGCTTGGCTTGGGCGTAAAGAGCGGCTTCTTTCGATGCTAGACCATCAATCAATCCTTGCGCGGTGTCCTCACCGCCTTTAAAGGAATCTCTTGTCAATTCGCTTAGAACATCCCCTAATTTTCCGCTATATTCTGTATCAAGGGCTGTCATTTCATCTTTAAAAAACTGCTCCGCAATTTCTGTTGCACGCTTTTGCTTTTCATCAAAAAGATTGTTATACTCTTCCCACTTCTCATCCGACTTTTGCAAGAGCTCATTTGCATATTTTGTAGCTGTATCCACGTCCATTCCAAGGACTTTGTCCATAAGGCCGCCCGAAACACCACGCTCTTTCAATCTTTCAAGGGCATTGCCATAGGCCTCGATTGCATCCAGTCCCTTTTGTGGGTCCTCAATAATTAAATTTTCACCATCTATCTGATATAAATCTCCATGGCTTGCCAGCTTTTCTGCCATTTTGCTTTGCTGGTCCATGAGACTCTTCACTCTTTGTTCCAGCTCACTGACAAGTTTTCCGCTCTGCTCCTCCCACAGCTTGGCCTCCTGCTCGGCCAGGGACTTGTCATATTTATAAATCTGCTCCGTAACCTTCCGGTACTCGCTCACGTTTGCGTCGTCCGTGAGATACTGGTCCCGGTACTGGGCCATTTTCCGGTAATATTCCGCCTCATCCACCAGGTCTACGTTCTTCTGGTGGTCCAGCTCGGCCTTCAGCTGCTTGTATGCCTCCAGATCCTGCTGGGCCTGGGTCTTGATTTTCCGGGACGCGGAGGAGGACCGCCGGGCGGCGGTTTCCACGGCCCCGGTATAGCTTCCCAGGGAGTTCTGGGCCTGCTTCAAGGCGGCAATCTGGGTGTCCAGGGACAGGATATCATCCTTGTCGGCGGCGGTCTTGGCCGCTTTCGCGGTGGCCGCCTCCCAGTTGGCGCGGCTGGACCGGTTGGCTGCGGCAGTTTCCAAGTCCAGGGCGGCGGTATGCTGGAGTTCTGCCTTCTCGGCCTCCAGGGTTGCGATCTGTTCCTGTATCTTGGCCCCGGCCAGCCGGATGTACTCCTCCCGGTTCAGGGTGACCGCCCCGGTCTCCTCATCCACCGCAAGGGCCGCGCCGTATCCGGCCTCGATCAGGTCCAGGGCGGTTTGCAGGCTCAGATTCCCCTGCTCGCTCTGCTCCTTCAGCGCATCGGTCAGCGCGTCGTTCGCTCCCACCAGATAGAGGGTGGTTTCCTCCAGCCCCGCTAAAACAGCGGCGGTTTCCTCTGCGGCTTGGGCGGTCTCCTCCAGTTCCTCAGAAACGCTTTCCATACCGGCCCCGGCCTCTTGGACAGAGCCGGACAGGCCGTCCAGGGCCGTCTCCATCTCCGCAACCTGGGCTTCGCTCTCCGCCAGGGCATTTTCCAGGTCCTTAACGGCCTGCTCCGCCTGCCGAACCTGGTTGTCCAGCTCCAGCGCGTTTTCCGCGCCCAGCCCCATGTAAGTCCCTTCCGCAATCGCCCGGTTCCGCCGTTCGATTGCATCGGTCAGGTCAATCTGCGCCTGCTCCAGCTCCTTCACGGCCTGGGCCTGATCCCGCTCCGCCTGTACAATAGCGGCCGCAAGATCCGACCTCTCCTGGGCGTCCGCCTGGGCCCGGGCCAGCGCAAGCACCTGTTCCGTGGTCATCGACAGCGTGTCCGACAGCGAATCATAGGTCAGCTTCAGGCCAGGCACGGCCTCATTCAGCTGCTCCGTAATGGCTAGAAGCCGCTCTTTCTCCGCTGTGGTCTTATTTTCTTTTCCGGCCAGCTCCTCCATCTGAGCGGCCAGATACTCCACGGTTTCCCGCTGTTCTGCGGCCGCCGTCCGCTGTGCCTCTATAGCGTCCGCATTGGCCTTCATAGAGTCCGCCAGGCTCTTGGCCCGGCTGTCCGCCTCATCTGCGGCATTGGCATAAAGGGTAACTGCGGTCACCAGCACTCCCACCGCCGCCGCAACCGGCCCGATCGGCGTAGCCAGAAGGGCCGAACCCCATGCCGTTGTCGCTATCGTGGCAAGCCCGGCCTTTGCCGCATAAACCGTAAATCCAGCCGCCATTACACCGGTTGCAGCCACTACGCCGGTAATCCCGCTCACCAGGGCGGGGCATTCCTCCACAAATTCTTCCGCGAAGGAAAACGCCCCCGTTCCCGCATCCGCCAGGATTCCCAGGGCGGGGGTCAGCTGGTCGCCCACGGCAATCATCAGATTATTGGCCGCATTGGCCGCCATCTGCATTTTGGCCTGGGTGGTGTCATACTTTGCGGCGGCGGTCTCCGCCAGCTCTGTATTTTCGTTCCACGCTCGGTTTGCCAGGCTCACCGCGTCCACCAGCGTCTCGTTGGCCAGGGCAAGGGATTTAAGCATATTGCTCTGCCGGATGCCCGAAAGGCCCAGCTCATCCAGCACCTGGGTGGCGCTCTCTCCCTGCTCATCCAGGCCGCCCAGCCCCGTAATGAACGCCTGGATTGCGGTAATGGGGTCATTCGCCCACGCGTCGGAAAACTGCTGGGAGGACATACCGGCAATTCGGGCGAATTCCTCCAACTTGGCCCCGCCGGAGCTCACCGCCTTTTCAATGGCCGTCAGGGTCTGGGTCATGGCGGTACCGCCTGCCTCCGCCTCGATGCTCACAGAGGACATGGCGGCGGCCAGGCCCATGATCTGGCTCTCGCTCAGCCCGGCCAGTTTTCCGGCGGAGGCCAGACGGCTGGACATATTGGTGATTTCGCTTTCGGATGTGGCAAAATTATTGCCCAGGGCAACAATAGTAGAGCCCAGCCGCTCATAGTCCTCCGCCGCCGTCCCGGTAATGTTCGCAAACCGGGCCAGGGCCGTGGCCGCCTGGTCCGACGTCAGATCCGACACATTGCCCAGGTCCAGCATAACGCTGGAGAATTCGATTAAATATTCTTTGGCGATACCCAGCCGTGCGGCCGCCTCCACCACCTGGGCAATCTCGCTGGTAGTGGCCGGCATTTCGGTGGACAGCTGCTTGATCTGCTCCGCCATCCCGGAGAGTTCCTCATCGCTGAGCTTGGCCACCTTGTTTACATTGGCCATCGCGGTCTCGAACTCCATGGAGGAATCCACGCTGGCGGTGATTGCGTCCGCGATTTCTTTCAGCGCCGCCGCCACGCCGGCGGCCTGGAGGGCGGCGGCCAGAGCGTCCACAGAGCCGCCGGTCTGCGCCGCCGCCTTCCCGAAGCCGTCAATAGACTTGGCAGTTCCGTCCGCGCTGGCCTTGGCTTCCTCCAAGTATCTTCTGGTGTCGGATAAGGAGCCGCTCAGTTCCGCCTGGTCGCGCTGCGTATAGTTCAACGCTTTCCGGTAGTTGTTAATAGAATTTTCGGCCTGCTGGAACCCGCGCTGAGACGCTTCTAGTGCTTCCTTATGTTTTTTTATCTCTGCGGTAATTTTCTCCTCAGCGGCGGACGTATCATTGGTAGATTTTTTTAGTTCCTCCAGCCTTGCTTTTGCCCGCTCCAGCTTTCCGCTGCTTTGTTCCACCTCATAGCTGTATTTTTGGTACGCCTGTTCGGCCCACCGCAACATTTCGCTCTGAGCCTCAAATTTTTTCTTCAGCGCGTCCTCCTGGCTGGCCAGGGCCGCCTCTTTTGCAGTCAGCGCCGACACAGAATTAAGCTGTCCCTTAAATTGGGCGTCAACTTTGGCCAATTCGGCGCGAAACAACGAATATTCTTCATTTATTTTCTTAACTTGCGCCCTATATTCGGCCTCCCCGTCCAGCGCAAGCCGGGTTGTGATTGTCCGAACGGCCATCCTACCGCCTCCTTTGCTGTTTTTGACCTGTCTGCGCCAAAATAATTTTAAGTAAATTGCGTAGCGGTCCGCCGCACAGTAAGCATTCCCAAATGGATGGACGATCAGGTCTCCGCCGCCGGAATCAGCCTGTCAAAGGTTCTCCAGGAAGCCTTAAAGGCCCGCCTGAACGCCGAATAACACCCCGCCCCCGCCAGGGGGCGGTTTTCATTTGTCTTTCGGCTTCAGCCCCCGCCGCTTAATCTCCAGCTCCACCAAATCCCAAACCACCCCGACAGGCAGGAGCATCGCCTCCAATACGGACATACCCAGAAACTGCACCGCCGCGTTCAGGTACTGGGCCCGGGTCAGCCTCCGCCCGTTTTTTTTTCCAACTCCAAAAGGCCCTTGTCAATCTCCTTCGGGGACTCCCCCTCCTCCCGGAGAAAACCTGCGGCGATGGCCTCCATCACGGCCCCCTTGGCCCGGATGGCGTCCAGGGGGCGCAGCGTCACCTCCAGCGCCCCGGCGTCGGGTATGGGCTGGGGATCATACCCCTGATACCGGCGGTACAGCTCCCCCTGCTGGCCCAGCTCCTCAAACAGCCAACAGAGGTTCCCAAAGCCCTCCCGGCCCGGCTCCTGGATCAGGTCCGTAATATGGACGTCCGGACCAAAGTAATCGTAGATATTGAACAAGGCCGCCCCGTTGAGCAGCAGGTGATACTCCCGCCCCTCCAGGGCAAACGTTACCGTCCGCATTTAACTCTCCGATTCCGGGGGCGTCACAATCTCGCCCTTGCCGATGTCCGTGCTCTCCCCGGTAAACATACCGTCAACCCAGGCCTGGGCCTCCTCCTCCGTTGCAAAGAACTCCGATTCAATTTTCCAGTCCCCGCTCCTGGCGGCGGCCCCCGTGAACTGGAGCTTGTTGGTGGAGAGGGTGATGTTCTCCCCGTTGGTGTTGTACTCCGTGCCCTGGAGCATGGCTTTGACCTTCGGGAAAAAGATACCCTGGCACACATCCCGGCCGTCGTCCAGAAGCGCGCTTTTGTAGAAGCCCATACCGCCATAGGGGGCCTTGTCCGCGTCCCGGAAGCGCATATTTTTATGGACGCCCTCCTCAATGGTGGTGCCGGATACGGCGGACATAGCGTCCCGGGGAACCTCCGTGGTCTCCACGGCAATCACGTTTTCCTTGAATTTGTTCACGTACACCTTCAGCGCATTGTCCCCGTAGCCCTTGGCCTCGTTGAAGGACGGGTTATCTGTCAGCTTGTTCAGCGACCCCAGGGACACGGCGGGGCCGTATTTGGGCAGCTTGTGGTCCTCCTCCGCGTTCTCCGCCGCGAACGGCGCCCAACGGATGTACTTCGCTCCGTAATCCATAATTTTCCCTCCTTGCAGATTTTTACAGATTTTTTGATTTTAAAAATTCATCGTAGACCTTGGCCGATGCTTTTACTGCCTGGTCCTTTACTCGTTCGATTGCAACCCAAATAAAATTTCTTGCGTTAATCGTTCGGGTGCCATACTCGTTCAAAAAGGCTATTTCAGAATTCTTGACTCTGCTCTTGCCTCTTTTTCTGCTGCCTGAAAAATAAATGTACTTTTGCCTCTGCGCATTTTTTGTCTTCATCTTCCCGACCTTGACAGACCTGGCTAATTCTCCGGTAGAGTAACTACGCTCCTGGCCTAAAAGTGTATTGTCTGGCGTAGTGTCTCTGGAATTTCCATGCGTATCATATCCGGAATACATTCCTAGTTTCGCGGCTTCTTTCCGAATTTCTGGCGCAACAATTTCGGCCTCAGCATCAAGCATAGCTGCGACTACATCTTCCGGGATTGCCGCTACTTCCTCCAGTGACAAAATCAGGCCGTCCAAGCCATCTACACTTAATCTCGCCATCCGTTACACCTCCCCGTCCACCGCCTCAAATTCATACACGTAGTGCTGACCCTGCTCATCGTTCGCGTTCACGATCTCCGGCGCGGAAAAGCCCCGAACCGCCAGCAGCGCCCGCCGCAGGTCCTTTTTCTTGGGGTGCGGCCGCTTTTTCAGCGGCAGGAACCAGTGCACCTGCACCAGGTACCGCACCTGGTGCGGGACATTGTCCCCGAATCCGGCGGGTATCTCGTTGTAATTGAACGTGCAGTATTCCTCTGCCTCCCCGGTATAAAAATCCGGGACGCACACCGGAACCAGCGGCTCCACCGCCGCCCTGATTTTATCCTCCAGCACCGGCTCCCCCCTTCACGCTCCGCCATCTGCACCAGAGTTCCATGTACTCTCCGCTGTCCCCGTAGGTATTGAGGTAGAGAATTTCATAGTCCAGATTTTTATAGCGCACAAACATTTTCCGGTCGATTTCCTTCCTGGTGTGCCGGATCAGGAACCGGACCCGGGCCTCTCCCACGTCTGCGTTGGCCTTCGCCAGCTCCGTCCCGCTGGTCTGGGAGAATTTCGCCCAGCAGGTATGGACCAAAACAGGCGCCGCCGCCTCGGGCAGATAGCCGTCCCCGTCCAGCTCCGGCTTGCGGTAGATGGAAATCCGCTTATTCAGTTCTCCCGCGTTGACGTACATGGTCTTTTTCCTCCATAAAAAACCGCCCCCGTTTTCTCGTCTTGACAAAACGGGGGCGGCTGCGTATAATATTAACAGAAGGGCGCTGCTACTGGCGGTTGACCCAAAACCTATGTCAACTTACGTTGACCGTCCGGGGCCTAGCCGGGCGGTCAACACGCTTTTGGGGAAAGTACATACAGCAAAACTGCCAGACATACCAGGAACCGCACCAATGCGAGCATCCTGTTTTTCCACATCCGCAACCACCTCCCCCTGTTTGAGATTTGCTTAGGGGTTTGATCGGTGGGCCAACCGCCTTTATGTAACAGCGTCCTTCTGCGTCCAATCATACAGTACGCGCCGTATTTTGTCAATTCCCGCCGCCCGTGAGGGCGGCTTTTTTACTGCTTAATATTTGATCACCGGGGTCAGGGCAATGTTGACGGGGCGGATTGCTCTTGCATGAATGGCTACACTCTTCACGTCAGCTTCAGCTGGTTAATCATTCGCCGGAAAGAGGGATTCTCCACAGAGGATTTTCCAGCCCCGGCAGTTCCCCGCCGGTCCCAGGCGTCCAGCACCATGGCGTTCACGCACAGGTCATACTGGGCCCGCCGGGGAGTGCCGGCCTCCGGCTCCGGCCCCAGGTACCCCATTGCCGCCTGTACAATCCCTTCAAACAGCAGCGCTTCCTCCGGGGCCAGCTCGTCAATCCGGCAGTAGGCCATGATTGCCTCCCGGCGCTCCATCGTCAGCTCACACACGGGAGGAACTCTTAGCGGCAGTCTTAGCGGCGGCAGCGGCAGCGACCCCAACGGGAGCCTTAAAGGCCGCGTTCTTGTCAATGCCCACGGCGGTCATCCGGCACAGGCCCCGCAGCTCCCAGCTGTCCGTAGCCCAGGCGTCCCCGCCCACGTCCGTGGCCGCCACCTCAATGCCATTGCGGACGAACAGGGTGCCCAAGGCCTTGAAATTGCCCACATAGATGGGGGCCTTGTCCCCCTCATCCGGAATCAGGTCGTTGTCCGCATAGACCACCCTCCGGCCGCTGAACCGGTATACGTTGGGATCCGTGGGATTGGGCACCAGCAAAGACCGGCCGTTCTTGTCCTCCCAGCCGTCCATCTCCGCGTATCCGTTCTGGTTGGTCAGCAAAACGGCCTGTCCGCTGTGGGCCGTGTTCAACTGGGTGATCATGGCCCGGCGCAGATCCTTCGCCTCGCTTCCCGCCGTCAGGGCCGCTTCCTTGGTCAGCCCCGTCAGCAGAGCCAGCAGAAGGGTGTTCTTGGTCAGCACATACTTGGGGCCGAACCAGCCGCCCAGATACTGCATCAAGCCAAAAACATTGTCCTCCAGCAGCTCGTGGGACACCGGCAGCCGGTCGCCGTACTTCTCCACCGTGTAGGTGATTTTCTCGAATTTCGGCTGGTCGTCCTTGCCGATGGTCCCCATCTCCAGCACCTTGGGCAGGGCCTTGCGCTCCCCCTTCTCAAAGGCCCGCCAGCCGCTCAGGCTCCGGACGTTCTCCACGGTGAAAAACTGGCTCAGGTCCACAAGGTCCTTCTCATACTCGTGGATAATCCGGTCAAACTCCTCCGGAACCAGATAGCCGCCGTCGGAGCCCTCCGGGGTGCCCCCCGTCTCGGTCAGCGCCTTGGTCAGCGGGGCGAATTCCTCCATTCCCCAGGCCTGGGCCACCTTCACGCCCTTGCGCAGAGCCTTGGCCCATGCCTGGGCATACTCGCTGCTCCGGCGGATGCTGTCCACAGCGGCCCCCTTGGCCTTCTCCTCCCGGCGGGCCTGAATGTTGTGGTGCTTTTCCAGCATGGCCGTATCCTCCTGGGCAAACCGGCCCTCCTCCGCCAGCTGGGCCTCTGCCGCGTCGATCTCATCGCCCATCTTTTTCACGTCGGCAATCAGCGCCTTATGGCCCTCCAGGTCCTTTTTCGCCAGGAGGGCGTCCCCCTCCCGCACCTTTTCGGCCCGCTTTGCCTTCAGCTCCAGCAATTCCTGATACGTCATGTTTTACATACCTCCATATCTGATTTTTTCCTGCTCCTGAATGGCCTGGGCCATCCGGAGCGCCTCCTCGTCCTCCGGTACGGCGGCCTCCTGCCCGCCGTACCGCTTGCTTTTTACCGTCCCCGCCTGGGGCTGGGACGGCACGGCCACCATAGACACCTCATAGGCATCCCGGGCGCCATCCAGATCCATCACGCACAGACGGCCGTCATAGTTCCGCCCGGGGATATGATTGCAGACGGTTTTCGCCTGGTCCGCGCCGCAGATGGAGCATAACCCGCTCCACCGCGCAGCCCACGCTGCACTCCTTCAAAATCCCGGCTTCAAGGGCCTGGATTGTGTCCGCCGTTTTCTCCGTCCGGGGCATATAGCACCGCAAAACAAGCCGTTTGACCTCTCCGGCCTCCTCCACCTCCCCGGCGTACACCCGGGCGGTCTGACTCCCGGCGCGCCATACGTGATCCATCAGCACCGGCCGGCCCACAAACTTTTCCGAAAACCCCTCCAAGGCGGTGCCGGTAAACCGCTCGTGGTCCCGGTCTACCTGGTTGTCGCAGGCGGCCAGACGAAAGGTATATACCTCGTCCGCCGTCAGAGCCCGCAGGGTGTGCCGGTTGATCAAAGCAAGCTCCCCGTCTCCAGCGGCCTGTTTTTCCACAAAAGCCGCCTTATAAATTGGTTCCATCCGCGTTTTCTCCTTCCTGCGGCGGTGCCGCCTCTTTCCCCAGGGCCCGGGTTACGCTCAGCTCCGCCCACCGGGCCAGGGGCCCGTAGTTCCAGCTGGCATAGTAGCTCTCCCCGCCGGGAATCGCCCCATAGTCCTCCAGCGCCCGAATCTCGTTGGCGTTCAGTCCGGAAACCTCCCGCATGGCCTTATACCAGGCCGCCTGGGCCGCCGTATCCCCCCGCAGGAATACTTTCAGTTCCCGTTTAATCCGCTGTCTCCTAGCCCGCTGGCCGGGCAGAAGCAGCTTATAGCTGTCCTCCTGCCCCCACTGGGTCTCATAGGCCAGCAGGGTATAGTTGACGAATTCAATCCCGTTTTGCTCGTTGCTCTCAAAGCTCTGCTTGCCCGCATAGGCAAGATGGAGGGGCACCCCGAAAAAACGGCACACATCCGCAACCCGCACTTCATTGCTCTCCACAAACTGCGCATCCGTGTTGGTCATGGAAATGGGCTGGTATTTCAAGCCCAAATCCAGAATTGCCAGCCGGAAGGCGTTCCCAGGCCCGCTGTGAATCCGCTCCCAGGACTGCCGGAGCTGCTCCTTGGGGTCGATCTCCTCTTTTGTGCCGTCGGGCAGAGTCCGGCTGCTTCTGGCCCGGCCAAGGTCCGTATCCGTGGTCAAAATGCCGCTGGGCTGGCCCCCACGCCGCCAGGTGCTGTTCTCATACTGCTGGGCGGCCTGGGCGGTGTCCAGCGTCATAGACGCCCGGCGCAGTACACTGATTCCCTCAATCCCGTCCTCACTGTAGGCTTTGTAGTGGAGCACATCCTCCGATCGCAGCAGGGTTGCCTCCCCGGTCCTGGGGTGCAGAAACCGGTACCAGATGCGGCCCTTCCGGTCCACCTGGGGGGACACATAGTCCGGAGGCAGGGGGATCAGCTCCAGGGGGTAACCGGACGCCCGGTCCCGGTAAATCCAGGCGTAGGCATTCCCCCGCAGAAGCTCGTTGCACATCATCAGCTTTTCGTAGTCAAAGGAGGTCATGGCTTCGTTGGCCCGCCCCCACAGCACCCGGCCCAGCTGGTGATTGGGCAGGCGCTGCTTGGTGCCCTCATCCATGATGTAGATGGGCAGCACCGCCATAGAGTTGGACAGCACCTCCACGCACCGGTTCACCGTGGATATTTTCATAGCCCGGTCCCGGCTCATTCCCACGCTTTCCTCCCCGGTCAGCCATCCGGCCGGGTTGTCCAGGGTCAACAGCGGTACTCCGCCGGCGCTCAGGCTCTTTTTCGGCCCGGCCCGGGCCAGACTGCGCACACCTGCTCTCGCACTCACGGCGCGTCACCCCCTCCCAGGCTGTCCAGCACCCACCAGGCAATGGTCAATACCCCCAGGGCAATCAATCCCGCGGGCACATAGATCATTCCGGCCCCCGCCGCGACGGCCAGCACCCCGCCGGTCAGGGCCAGACTGGCCCCATATTGTTTCAAAAATTGTTTCATACAGTCTCCTACAGGTGATAGTCCCCCCGGCGCAGCGCGTCCGCCAGGTCCGGGGCCTGGCCCCGCTTCAGAATCCACACGGCCACG
>Ga0073906_1004667_pt1 | contig 13441 bp, 8 predicted proteins | sample Inofromicrocosms_FD_65485 | JGI IMG/M metagenome (GOLD analysis project Ga0073906, IMG submission 65485) | Mouse cecum microbial communities from Vienna, Austria - Inoculum for glucosamine and mucus D2O microcosms | ecosystem: Host-associated > Mammals > Digestive system > Large intestine > Cecum... | reverse complement strand
ATCGGGAACGCCGCAAGCACGATGCACACGACGTAAAGGACTTGCGTGAACGAGAACTCCACGAGATCCCAGTTGTCGTAAACGAGATTCCCGAGAACGGGGACCGCGAGGAAGAGAATGCTCACGCCTACCGAAAAGACGTATACGAGCGAACGCAGTACGTTGAAGGGTTGCAATACGCGGTAGAGCATCACGAGTCCGCCGAACGTGACGGCGAGCAACATGAGCGGATTGATGGAAACCACGCCGTCGGCGAGTTCCACGCGCAGCGCGCCCAGCTCTCCGGGGATCGCGGCGATCGCTTCTCCCGTAACGGGGTCGAATCCCGCGGGAGTTCCGGGCAGGAAGTATATTCCGCCGTAAACGGCAAGCACGCACAGGATCAGGGTGAACGCCCCCGGAATACTTCGCGAAAGCACGTACGGGGTAAATTTCCCTTTTACGCGGTCGGCGTTCGGCTGTAACGCGATGACGAACGAGGGCACCGCCGCAACGAGCGTTTCGAAGAGAAGCATGTTGTTGGTCTTGAAAAAGTATTGCGAACCGACGGTGAAGCAGAACACTGCCAGAAGGGTCGTAAACAGCGTCTTCATGATATACAGCGAAGCGCTCGATTTGATGTTGTTGATGACCCGTCTGCCCTCGTAAACGACGGAGGGCAGGTTGAGGAAATTGTTGTCCATCAACACAAGGTGGGACACGTTGCGCGCGGCTTCGCTTCCCGAAGCGACGGAAATGGCGCAGTCCGCTTCTTTCAGTGCGAGAATGTCGTTCACGCCGTCCCCCGTCATGGCGACGGTGTTGCCCTGTTTTTTGATCGCCCGCACGAGGATCGCCTTCTGTTCGGGGGTGACGCGTCCGAAGACCGTATATTGGCTTGCCACGTTTTCCACTTCGATGTCGGTCAGTCCGTCGAGAGAAATGTACTGTCCCGCATGCTTCACGCCCACGCGGCGTGCGACTTCGGCAACCGTAATGGGGTTGTCGCCCGAAATGATTTTGATTTCGACTTCGTTTTCGCGGAACCATTTGATCGTCTCGATCGCGTCGCTGCGGATATTGTCCGCCAGCGTGATGATCGCGGCGGGACGGAACAGAGAGGGAAGTCTGCCGCCGGTGATCTGGTTGGGCGAATAGGCGAGCATGAGTACCCGCAGTCCCGATTGCGCGTATTGTTTGACGATCTTTTCGATCTTCGGCGGCATGGGGCGAAGGACGAATTCCGGCGCGCCCATCGCATAGGTCCCCTGTTCGCCGAAGGACACGGCGGAGAGTTTTCGTTTGCTGGAAAACGGAATGATCGCGGAGGGTTGCATGGCGCCGGAATGTCCGAAACGGTTATAGAGCGCGATCGAAGTTTGGTTGTTGTCGTCGAGCGCCGAGAGCATACTGCCCATGATCTCGTCGAGCGAATGATCGGAATAACTGTTCAAAATCATGCAGTCGTTTACCGTCATTCTTCCGTCGGTGATCGTTCCCGTTTTGTCAAGACAAAGCACGTTGACCCGTGCAAGCATTTCGAGGGAATACAGATCCTGTACGAGGGTCTGTTTTTTTGCAAGCCGTCTCACGCCCAACGCCATGGCGAGCGACGTCAGAAGCAACAGTCCCGAAGGGATCATGCCGATCACGACCGCACCCGTCAGCTGAATGGCTTCGGAGATATCCTTATCCACGGCGCCGAAGTTGATCCAGAACATGCCTGCGGCGATGAGCGGGATCAGACACGCGATCACGCGGATAAACAGGCGAATGGAGTTCATGATCTCCGAACGCGGTTTTTTGTACTTTTTCGCTTTGGAGGTCAGGCTGTTCAGATAGGTCGCTTTGCCGACTTTATCCACCCGCACGCGGCATGCGCCGCTGGCAATGAAAGAACCGGCGTACAGCGTTTCGCCTTCCGCTTTTTTGATGGGCACGGATTCGCCCGTCAAGAGGGATTCGTTCACTTCCACGACGCCGTCGGCAAGTTTGCAGTCGGCGGGGACCTGCTGTCCCGCTTCGAGCAGAACGACGTCGTCTACCAGAATTTCGCGTATGGGAATTTCCTGTTTTACGCCGCCGCGCATGACCTTTGCCGTTGCCGAGATCAGAACGGATAATTTATCGATCTGCCGTTTTGCCAGAATTTCCTGTAAGATCCCGATGATCAGGTTCGCGCCGAAGATCGCCACGAACAGGAACTGCGAAATGCTCGCCTGCGCGTAAACGAGCGCGCCGGCGACGACGAGACAGAGCAAGTTGAAGAACGTGCAGATGTTTCCGAGGAAAATGCTCGCGTAGGACTTGCTGTACTTTTTATTTACGTCGTTAAAGAGGAACTGATTGAAGCGTGTTTCGACCTGTTCTTCGGAAAGCCCCGCGTCAAGGTCGGGCGTAAAGCGCTCCACCTCGCTTTCGGAGGGGATATGTTTCGCCTTTTTAAACTGCTTCATCAGTTTTTTGCGTTTTGTTTTATTTTCGCTTGCGCTTCCGCCTTCGAGAACGCGCGAAGCAAAGCTCCTGTTTTCAGGCTCTTCTTCGGGTTGCTCGGAAAGAACCGCCGCGTCTTCCGCGGCAAGTTCCGTCTGCGTTTTCTGCTTTTTCGATCTTACCATGAAGCACCGCCGTATCGTATTCTCATTCCATATTATACACCGCGTTCGGACAAAAGTCAAAAAAATTGCGTCGGTTGCGAAATATTCCCCCTCGCAGGGTGCGGAATATTTCGTAAAAACTTGCAATCAAGCGGAAAAAGTTGTATAATGAGAAGAAAAATAACAAAAGGGTCGCAGTTATGATCGATATCGCGTTGCTTCGCGGCAATCCCGATCTTGTTCGGGAAAACATCAGGAAAAAATTTCAGGATAATAAATTACCGCTTGTGGACGAAGCGCTCGCGCTGGACGCGCAAAAGCGCGCGTTGCAGACGGAGGGGGACGCTCTTCGCGCCTCCCGCAACGCGCTTTCCAAACAGGTCGGCATGCTGATGAAGGAGAAGAAGACGGAAGAGGCGAACGCCGTGAAAGCGCAGGTGAGCGCCGGCGCGCAACGGCTTACGGAGATCGAAGAGGAGACGCAGTCGGTGCAGGAGCGGCTTACGCAGGCGATGATGCGGATCCCCAATATCATTTCCGAACAAACGCCGATCGGCAGAGACGATTCCGAAAACGTGGAGCGGAAGCGCTATCTGGAACCGAACGTCCCCGACTTCGAAGTGCCGTACCACCTCGATATTCTCGAAAAATTGGACGGGATCGACATCGACAGCGCGAGAAGAACCAGCGGACAGGGGTTTTACTATTTGACGGGCGACGTTGCGCGGCTTCATTCCGCCGTGCTGACTTATGCGCGCGATTTTATGATCGCGAAGGGATTTACCTATTGCATTCCGCCGTTCATGATCCGCTCTTCCGTCGTTTCGGGCGTGATGAGCTTTGAGGAAATGGACGGCATGATGTACAAGATCGAGGGCGAAGATCTGTATCTGATCGGCACAAGCGAACACTCCATGATCGGAAGATTCATGAACACGGTGATCGACGGGGACAAGCTCCCGCTCACGCTGACGAGTTATTCCCCCTGTTTCCGCAAGGAAAAGGGCGCGCACGGCATCGAGGAACGCGGCATCTATCGGATCCACCAATTCGAAAAGCAGGAGATGATCGTCGTGTGCAAGCCGGAGGACAGCGAGGCGTGGTACGAAAAAATGTGGAATTATACGGTGGAGCTGTTCATTTCGCTGGGGATTCCCGTGCGCACGCTCGAATGCTGTTCGGGCGATCTTGCCGATCTGAAATACCGCAGCGTGGATGTGGAGGCGTGGAGTCCCCGTCAGAAAAAATATTTCGAGGTCGGTTCCTGTTCCAATCTGACCGACGCGCAGGCGCGCAGGCTCGGGATCCGCTATAAGACGGAAAAGGGCAACGCGTACGCGCATACCCTCAACAACACCGTCGTCGCACCGCCGCGCATGCTGATCGCGTTTCTTGAAAACCATCTCCGCGCGGACGGAAGCGTAGAGATTCCGGAGGCGTTGCGGTCGTATATGGGCGGGATTACGGAGATTTCCGTCAAGAACGCATGAGGTACGTCTTTTTCGATATCGAATGTGCGTGCGTCTATAAAAGCGTCGCCAAGATCTGCGCGTTCGGATATGTCGTGACCGACGAACGGTTCAACGTGCAGGCGCGCGAAGATATTCTCATCAATCCCAAGGGAAAATTTCATTTGACCGACCGCAAGGGCAAAGAAGGCTTGGTGCTTCCCTACGAGTACGAGGACTTTAAAAAGTATCCCGTGTTCCGCGCGGAATACGGCAGGATCCGCGCGCTGTTGGAAGCGCGGGACGCGCTCGTGTTCGGACACGCCACGATCAATGACGTGAACTATCTGAATCTGGAAACGAAGCGGTATAAACTGCCGTCTTTCCGTTTTTCTTTTCTCGACACGCAGTTTTTGTACATGAACGCGGTCAACGACTTCAACCGTCAGTTCGGCTTGGGCGCGATGGCGGAAGCGCTCGGCGTGGAATTCACGCCGCACCGCGCCGTGGACGATGCTTACGCCACCATGATGGTCTGCCGCGCGCTGTGCGAGCGGGAGGGGCTGAGCGTCGAGGACATCGTCGCCCGTTACGGCGTGACGGCGGGAAAGATCGCCGATTATAAGATCAGTCAGAGCGATTCCCTGCCGCACCGCAAGTATCTCGCGGACCGCGACGCGGAGCGGGAACAGCGCGCCAAAGCGCACGTGGAATTTTACCGTTACGTCAATAAACACATGCACCGCAGGAACAAGAACGGCGAACTGAACGGAAAACTCTTCTGTTTTGCCAAAGACGTGGAGGACGACGTTTCGGTTTCCGTCAGATTGGCGGCGGCGATCTTCGCTTCCGGCGGAAAGTATACGTCGCATCCTGCGGAGTGCGACGTCTATATCGCGCGCGCCCGCGGAGGAGAGCGATACCGCAACGCCGTGGAAAACGGCGGGGCGGCGTTTATCCCGCTCGAACGTTTCGAAACCGCATTGGGGAACTTATGAATTTGCCCGAAGAATTTTTGAATCGCATGAAAGAAAGGCTGGGAACGGATTTCCCCGCCTTTTTGCGCTCTTACGAAACGCCGCCCTGCCGCGGACTGCGGGTGAACGCGCTCAAAATCGGCGCGGAAGAATTTGCGCGGCGCGCGCCTTTCCCGCTCGGAGCGCGGATCGGCCGGGAACCGCTCGGTTTTTACGTCGGCGAAGAAAAAGCGGGATCCGATCCCTATCATTTCGCGGGGCTTTACTATCTGCAAGAACCTTCGGCAATGTCGGTGAACGAATACGCGGCTTCGTGCAAAAAGGCGCGCGTGCTGGACCTCTGCGCCGCGCCCGGAGGCAAGACGACCTCGGTCGCCGCACAGATGAACGGGGAGGGGATCCTGATCTCCAACGAGATCGACGGCGGCCGCGCGAAAATCCTTTCGCAGAACGTAGAGCGCATGGGGATCAAAAATTGCGCCGTCGTCAGCGCGACGCCCGCGCAGCTTGCGGCACGCTTTCCCGCATATTTCGATACCGTGTTGGTAGACGCGCCTTGTTCGGGCGAAGGCATGTTCAAGAAAGAACCCGCCGCGATCCCGCATTGGAGTCCGCAAAACGTGAAATTTTGCGCCGCCCGCCAGCGGGAGATCCTCGGCTATGCCGCGGAAATGCTCTGCGCGGGCGGGAGTCTGATCTATTCCACGTGCACGTTCGCGGAAGAAGAGGACGAAACGCAGATCGAAGAGTTTTTGAAAGCGCATCCGGAATTCGAACGGATATCGGCGCACAAATCGTATCCCCACGAAGAAAAGGGCGAAGGGCATTTCCGCGCGTTGCTCTGCAAAACGAAAGGGGAAACGCGGACGGCGAAGCCCTATCCCGTGCGGCGGAACGCGCAGGCGAACAGGGCGTTTTCCGCGTTTGCGGAGAGCTTTTTGAACAGTCCGCCCGTCGGCGAGATCACAACGCTTGCGGACGGCAGAATGTATTTGACGCCCGCGGGAATGCCCGCGCTCGACGTGCGTACGCTGCGGCTCGGAACGGAACTCGGCGAATTTGACGGGAAGGTTTTCAAGCCGGCGCACGCGCTTGCCATGAGTTTAAAGAGTGGCGACTGCGCGCGGTTTGTTTCACTGTCGCGCGAAGCGTCGGAACGGTATCTGCGGGGAGAAACGCTTGAAGCAAAAATCCCCGACGGATGGTGCGTCGTCGGGGTGGAAGAGTTTCCGCTCGGGTTGGGGAAATGCGTCGGCGGCACGGTAAAGAACCATTGCCCGAAAGCTTTGAGAAAGCGTTAATCCTGCGCAGTCGTCGCGGACTGTTTGCGTTGCATTCGCATCCAGCTGACGAACCCGTAGACGTCGTTGAGCAGGAACGCCGCGAAGCAGACGACCATGCACACGTAAGCGGGATCCGAAACGGACAGAAGCGACCAGAGCGCCATGAGCACGACGTCGTTGGCGCAGTAGGCGAGGGCGTACGCGGGACTGCGGCGGATGTTGAGGTAAGCGGCGTAAAAACTGGTAAGTACCGATACGGTACTCCAAATCAGGTTGGCGGTGCCGAGCGCGCGGAGGATGAAGTAAAACGCGACGGTCACGCCGCAGGAGAGCAGGAATGCCAGCAAATATTCTTTGATCGAAAGACGGTTGATTTTGACTTCCGTCTTTTTTCCTTGAAAGGGGTGTTTCAGCCAGGCGACGACGGATGCGATCGAAGCGGGCGCGCTCATGGCAAGATAAGTGATCATTTCGCCGTAATAGCGCGGAAAATAAGAGATGACGCCGTAAAATACCGCGAACGCAATGCCGAGAAAATTGCCGATCACGTTCCCTTTGGCAATGAAGATCAGCGTCGTGACGCCGATCAGGGCGCCGCACAGATTCAGATACGATTTATTTCCGCACAGGACAAACGAGAGAACGATCGAAAGTACCGATACGCCCCAGAGGCAGTATTCGAAGACGGTGACGCTTTTGAAAAAGGATTTGAGTCGGCGCATGATTTTCCTCCATAAAAAACGGACGCCCGGCCGCATCTGCTAAGACCTATCGATGCGGCGGAACGTCCGTAACGTTCTGTACCCGGTGGCACAATATTCGGTTGACGGGGAATCGGTTATTCGGATTCCCGATCTGCTTTTTTCCTGCTCCGTTTTGCGGCGCGGGTTTTTCCGGAAGAGTTCTTCTTCGCGGTTTTCACGATCCTGCGGATCACGACCGCGAGGATCACGAAGATCAGCGCGCCCGCGGTAACGCCCGAGGAAATGAGCAGCCAAGCGTTCGTTCCCGTCGAAGTCGTCTCTTCGTCTTCTTCATCCTCGTCGGTTTTGCCGAGGTCGTCTTCGGGAACGTCCACGTTATATGCGGAGTAGTCGATGAATTTTTCCGTGCTCTTTCCGTTTTCCGAAGTATAGTTGAGCGCGATCAGCTGTTCCGTATATTTGGACTGTTTGTACGACCCGTGCGGATCTCCCAGTTTGTCGGTATCCAGCGTGCTGTCGTATCTGGTATACGTCGGGGAATCGTAGAAGGTGAACGTGGAATACGCGGCATAGCTGTCGGGAAGGTTATCCTTTTCGCCGTAATAGCCTTCTTCGCCCGGCGCCTTCGTTCCGTTCAGGAGGTCTTTGATCTCTTCGACTCTTTCGCCGAGAATGTCCGCATAGTTGGAGACGCTTTCCGATTTGTAGTTATCGAAGAAGTAATAGCTGTTTGCCGGAATTCCCGCTTCCGTATCCGTGCGTTCGCCCGCCCAGATTTCGAGACGGTAGTTTTTCGCCGCGCTGCCCGTGTGTACGTAGAACGCGACTTCGTGCCAGGTATCCTTCGTTTCTTCCGTGCCGATCACTTCGATCACGCTGCCGAACCTCGAAATCAGCGCTTCGTCGGGAGAATAACGGGTGATCTTTTCGGTCTTGCCGTCGAACTCCAATTCGGTGGGAAGGTTGGTAACGATCTGCGAATACGCCGCGGAACCCGTCTTGTCCTCGTCGAAGTAGGCGAAGAACGCGTTGCGGTCTTTGTCGTAGTAATAGACGATTTCGTCTTTCTCGTTCACGAGATTGCCGTTCTCGTCCTTTTCGTAGTTGTGCAGGTTCGCGTAATACGTGCCGTTCGTCTCGCCCGCGCGCGTGTACAGTCCGTTGGATTGTTTTTCGAACAAGATGTTCGCGCGTTTGCTCGCCGTCGATTTCAGACTTTCGTCCGAGGGATCGATTCTGCAAATATTGCCTTCGTCGTCGTACCAGTAGGTCACTTTCGGAACGGAGGGTTTCAGCACTTCGTTGAACGGCTTGGAGGTGTCGGAGGTGTCGATCAGATAGATATACGCTTTCGCGCCCGCCGAAAGCTTGACGTTCATCGAGATCTTCTGATAGCTGTTTGCGCTTACGCTGGCGCGGTTTGCGAAGAACCCGTACGCGGGTTGCGCGTTATTGCTCGTATTCGCGATCACAAGCGGCTGGTTCGCGACGGTGGAGAGCTTGTCTTTATCGCCGAAGGCGTTTTTCCACCACGAAGCGTCGGTGCTTGCGGGATCGCTGCTTGCGCCGATCAGCGCGCTCCATTCTTTGCCGTTGTAGTTCTTGGCGTATTTCGCGTTCAAAAGTCCCGTATACAGACCCTTTTCGTTGAGTTGCGCCTGAGAAGGGTTCGTCGTGCCGTTCAGAACCATGTTGGCGGAGCCGCTCTGCACGCCGGTAAAGCCGACGGGCGTCGCAAGTCCTTTTTCGATATCGGAAGTGACGGAGACGTCCGCGAATTTTTCGGTGGGTGTCACTTCGCCGGTCAGGGAAACTTTTTTCGCATAGTTTCCGGTGGAAGCGTAATTGTACTTCGTCGCCGTGAAATTGTCCCCGTCGACGGTCTGGAAGTTCGCGAAAGCGGCGTATCCGTCGCAATAATCGCTCGTTTTGGAACTTGCGATCGAAGTGGGGCCGTAGCACAGCTTCACGTAAAAGTCTTTTTCGGTTTCCGTCTCGTTTTCCACGAAGAAGAAGCACTGTACCCAGCCGTCGTAGATGTCTTTACGGGTGTCGTCGATATCCACGGTCGCGACGGTCGTCGAATCGAACGCGGATATCGCGGTCTCGTTTTCGCCGTCCACGAGAATCGCGCTTGCGCCCGTCTTGCCCGTGCGGACGGAACTCGTCTTCACGAAGAAGGACAACAGCATCTTTTCGCCCGCGGGCACGGTAACGGTGGGGAGCTTCGCCGTATACGCCGCGCCGTTGGTCGAAAGCAACATGATCAGGTTTTCGTCTTTGAAAGGAAATTTTTCCGAATCGAAGTCCTTGCTCATGATGCCGCTGAGGTATCCGTTTCCGGTCGGATTCGCGCGCAACGCCGAAACGGTGGTGTATTCGACGATGCTGGATCTTTCCGCCGGCGTGCCGTCCGTTCTGTTGTCGCCGATCAGGGATTTGTATTCCTGACTGCCCGAAGTTTCGGAAGTCAGATCGATTTCCACGCCGTCCTGTTCGAAGTTCAAGGATTCGAACCCTTCGTCCGCTTTCAAGTCGAGCGCATAGGACTGCGTCGGTTTGTTTTCGGAAACGATCAGCTTTTCGCCTTTTTTGCTGTCGAGCGTCAGTTCCGTCTTCACGTTTTCCGCGCTCGTATCGTATTCGTCGGAGGAGATCAGCTTGCAGTTCACGTCGTCGAAGAACGCGAATCCGTTCACCGCTTCATAGCGGTTGTCGGAAGTACTTTGTCCGAGTCCGAGGACGATGCGGAAGGTACTGGTCGCATACGTGTTGGCGCGGATATAGAGCGTGTACGTCTGCCATTCGTCCTTGGTGATGATGTTTTTGATCTGCATCTGGTCGAGCGTCGTGCCGCCCACCGTGTTGGTGACGCCGATATAGGCGCCGGCGCGGGCGGTGACTTCCACGCCGTTATCCTCGGAACCGTCGTAATAGTAATGGTAGAGCTCGGAGGTTCTGACCGAGACGGAGACCTCCGCCGCGGTTCCCGCCGGAAGGGTGATCGTGGTGCCGGAAGTGTAATACTGTCCCGTCCCCGCAACGTTGTCCTGTTTGCGGTGGTTATGGATCATCAGGAGATGGTTTTCGTCTTTCTTCGATTCGTCGTCGGCGTGCGGGGTGGAGAGTTCTTTTTTCGTCTCCGCGTCTTTCAGCATTTTCACGTCTTCGAAATCGATCGAGTAATTATACTTGTCGAAGTGCTTCTTCTCGTCCGTTCCGCTTTTCAGCGCGGACACTTCGGTTTTGTATTTGTCGAGAAATTCGAGGCGGTCGTAAATGCTCGCTTCTTCCCAATGCGCGATCGCGTTTGCAATCGCGGCCGCGGCGTCCGCCGCTTCCGCGTCGCGTTCCTTTTCTTCCTCTTTGTCGTCTTCGACGAGACGGTACGTGCTCGTCGTCAGATCGTCCCATTCGTCGAGGTTGACGATGCCGGACTGCGTGTCGGAAGAAGGGGAACCGGAAGTGAACGACCAGTTCGCGGGAGAATAGAGGAAAGTACGCTTGTCCTCGCGCTTCTTTTCCTTGTCGGAATAAAATTCGAAATTGCCGTTTTGCAGAAGCTGCGTGTCGGTTTCGGTTGCGGTGTCGTCGTCATCGTCGTCATCGTCGTTGTCCGATGCCGATCCGCCGCAAGCGGAAAGAAGTCCGATGGAAAAGGTGAGCGAAAGCGCGATCGAAAGCGCCGTCACGGCGCGTTTTTTCCATTTGCCTCTGAGAAAGAATTTAGCCATAAACCGTCCTTTTTTCAAACGGGCGCGCGAATGCATTTGCATCGTCCGTTTGGCGTTTTTCTTAGCGATACCATTCTATTTTAATATAAAACGTTTGGATACGCAAGCAATTCCGCGTGAAAACAGTGAAAAAAGGGAAAAATTTTTGTGTTCTTCACAAACTGTTTTCGTCGGGGGTGGACTATGAAAGGAAGTTTTTGGCGGTATGCGGTCGGCGGCGCGCTTACGGGCGGCGCAAACGGTTTGTTCGGCGGCGGCGGGGGGATGATCGCGGTCCCCGTTTTGGAGCGCACGGCGGGGCTTCCCGCTCTTCGGGCGCACGCGACGGCGATCGCGGTGATCTTGCCCGCGTGTATCGTGAGCGGGATCGTCTATCTGTGGTTCGGGCTGGTCCCGCTGTCCGTATTTCTGCCGGTTTCGATCGGCGTCGCCGCGGGCGGGATCGCGGGCGCGCGGCTGTTGCCGCACGTTTCCGCGTCTTCCGTCACGTTTTTGTTTGCGGCGCTCATGCTTGCCGCGGGGATGAAACTGGTGATGTCATGAGTTTTCTCGTCTTTTTGCTGTGCGGATTCGCGGGCGGATTGCTCGGCGGAATGGGGATGGGCGGCGGAACGGCGCTCATCCCCTTGCTCACGATATTCTGCGGCGTGGAACAGGGCGCGGCGCAGGGGATCAATCTGCTCGCGTTTCTGCCCATGGCGGCGATCGCGCTTCGGATCCACGCCAAAAACGGACTGCTCGCGAAAGAAGGGCTGATCCCGTTGATTCTTCCCGCGTTGGTTTTTTCCGCGCTCGGATCTCTGCTGGCGGCATGGCTGCCGTCCGCCGCGTTGAAAAAAGGGTTCGGCGCGTTCCTCGTCCTGCTCTCTTTTTTGCAGTTCAAATCGGCTTTTGCATGCAGAAAAGCGGAAAAAAAGCAGGCTTGAAGCGATTCATTTTTGTAAAAAAATTTTTCAAAACGCCAAATATTTTTCAAAAGGGTATAGACAAATCGTTTCCTTCGTGGTAAAATGGGAAATAAAATAGGGGAAAATATGGGTTTGCCTCACGGCGTGCTTGCTTCGGGGCGCGAAACTATACGGAAGGATCGGACAAATGGAGAAAATTGGGATCATTGATTTGGGTTCGAATTCCGCACGGCTCGTAATCGTCGAAATGGACGGGGACGGGCATTTTATGGTTGCGGACGAACTGAAAGAGAGCGTGCGGCTCGGTCAGGATATGGACCGCGACGGGTTTTTGAAACCGCAACGGGTTTCGGAAACGATCAAAACGCTGAAAATGTTCAAACGGCTGTGCGACGCGAGCGGCGCGGATCGCATCATCGCGGTTGCGACCGCGGCGGTTCGCCGCGCGAAAAACCAGCGCTCGTTCCTCGATGAAATTCAGGCGACCTGCGGGATCCGCGTATCCGTGCTGTCGGAAGAGGAAGAGGCGACCCTCGTTTACCGCGGGGTGATCAACTCGATGGACATGCCCAAGGGGCTGATTCTCGAAATCGGCGGCGGAAGCACGAAGATCATTTATTACAACCGCCGCAGTATTTTACATTACGCGACCTTGGCGTTCGGCGCGGTGACGCTGACCGATCTGTTCAACGACGACGGCATTACGCCCAAAGAACAGACGGAGAAGATCGAGGAGTTTTTCACCGAACAGTTCAAAAAAATCGAATGGCTTGCGGAGGTCGATCCCGATACGCCCATGATCGGCGTGGGCGGTTCGTTCCGCAATCTGTACAAAATGAACCGCATCGTGCGGAAATATCCGCTCAACGTAGTCCACAATTACACGTTCGCGACGGAAGATTTCCGTTCGATTTATGACATGGTGCGCGTTCTGGACGTGGAAAAACGCAAGCGCATCCGCGGGCTTTCTCCCGCCCGCGCCGACATCATGCCCGCCGCGCTCGCCATCGTCAAATCGTTTACCGATTATATGCATACCGAATCGTTCACGATCGGCGGTTGCGGACTGCGGGAGGGGATCATGTTCAATCAGGCGCTTCCGCTCACCGTCGAACGCCCGATTTCGGACGTTTTGAGCTATTCGCTCTCCACGCTCGTGAGATATTACGACTGCAACATGGCGCACGTCGAAAACGTGGTGCATCTCTCCATTCAGCTGTTCAAACAGCTTCGTGTGCTGCATAAATTCCCGCGCGTCTATCTGAAAGTGTTGAAAATCGCGGCGAGCCTGCACGATTGCGGACTGCGGGTGCGCTATTACAACAACCAGAAGCACAGCCGCTATATGATCCTGAATTCGGCGATCTACGGCGCGACGCATCGCGAGATCGTTCTGGCGGCGTTCGTCGCCGGCTGTCACAGGAAGGAAGATCTGACGCCCGCCGAATGGGCGAAATACAAAGATATCGTGTCCGACGAAGACCTCGACGTCGTGCGGAAGCTCGGCGTACTTCTACGCATCGGCGAAGCGCTCGACCGCAGCGGGCAGGGCATGGTCAAGGGGATTAACTGCGACGTGCTCGGCGATTCCGTGATCATGAAGACGGAACTTGCCGGCGACGCGGCGCTCGAAATCCGTCAGGCGATGGCGGCGGGCGGCGAATTCAAACGCGCGTTCAAAAAGAATCTGGAAATCCTGTAACCGATGACACGGGAGCTTGTTCTTGCAAGCGCGTCGCCGCGGCGGCGGGAGTTGCTTGCGCGCATAACCGGAAACTTTACGGTAAAGCCCTCTTCGTTCGAGGAACGCG
>Ga0073906_1004665_pt1 | contig 13444 bp, 9 predicted proteins | sample Inofromicrocosms_FD_65485 | JGI IMG/M metagenome (GOLD analysis project Ga0073906, IMG submission 65485) | Mouse cecum microbial communities from Vienna, Austria - Inoculum for glucosamine and mucus D2O microcosms | ecosystem: Host-associated > Mammals > Digestive system > Large intestine > Cecum... | reverse complement strand
GGGGACGGGGAACACCGTGCGGTAACGGGACGGGACGGGACGGGACGGCAACGGTTCCGGAACAAAATCCGCAGGCGGATTCCCCGCATTGACCGTGCGGGCGCGAAAGGACAGCGAGCCGTTAAACAGTTCGTTGTCGCCCGTAAAACAGATCCCCGCGCCGACCTTGATGCCGCGCACTTTTTCGAGCGTCGCTTTCCGCGTGAAGTACGCGATCCGAAGCTGTCCCGTGCCGTCGGAAATCGTAAACGAAAAATACGGCTTTCCGCTTTTCGTAACCCGCTCCTCCGCATACGTGACCGTACCGCATACGGAAACACCCTGCATTTCTTTGACAAGATCGGCGATATAGATCGCCCGCGAAGGCTTTTCCCCGCCGTCGATTTCCGAAAAATCCGTCACCGCAAACGATCGCGGCGCGATCAGAATTTCTTCGGGCGGAAGCTCTTCCCGCTCGATCTGTCCTTTTTCCTTTTCGAAATAGCGGAATTCCCCGTGCCAGATCCCGCAGAACTTTTTGCCCAATTCCGCGGACAGTACGTCGATCGCGCCATCCGCCGAAAACTGATTGCGCTCCACTTCCCCGACGCCGATAAAAAATCTTCCGCCGCCTGTTTCCAGATCGACTTCCACGTCGTCGGGCGCAACGAACGCCGCAACGGCGGGAAAGCGGTTTTTCAGCGTTTCGAGGATCCCTTTGCGCACGCCCTCCGCACTCGGAACCGATTTCGTGATCTTCACCTCGGCGGTAAGTCCCACGGGCGTGTACCGCTCAGAAACCGAGCGCGCGTATTCTTTATCGTTTTCCGAATAAATCAAATCGGTTGCGAGAAAAAACGTCGCAACCGCATCTTTTATTTCGATCCCGCGCAGAATCGCGCGGCGCAATCCTTCCGATCTTCTGATTTCCGTTAAATAATCTTTGCTTCTCATTCGTTTAACCAAGCAGTTCTTCCAGCCTGCCGAAAAAAGCCGCCTCTGCACAGTCGGCGCTCACCCGCTCGTTTTCCTTTCCTTTCTGTATGATCACGCAATAATCCGTGCCGCCCGCGATGACGAGGTCGCACCCCTTAGCCTCGCCCGGTCCGTTCACCACGCAACCCATTACCGCGATTTTCAACTTTTTCCGGACGCCTTTGACCCGCTCCGAAACTCTGTCGGCAAGCCCCATGCAATCGTACCGGCACCGCCCGCACGTGGGACAAGACACCACTTCGACGTAGTCCGTCTCCAATCCGCACGCGCGCAATATCTCATGCGCCGCCTCGACCTCTTTCACGGGGTCGGCGGTGAGCGAGACGCGGATAGTGTCTCCGATCCCGCGAAGGAGAAGCGATCCGATCCCCACCGCGCTCTTCAAGACCCCCGCGCGTTCGGTTCCCGCCTCCGTCACGCCCAGATGCAACGGATAGCCGCAACGTTCGGAGAGCAACGTATACGCCGCAACCGTGAGCGGAACGTCGGACGCCTTTACCGAAACCACGATATCTTTTACGCCTTGTTTTTCGAGCGTTTCGACGTTCGCAAGCGCGCTGAACACAAGCGCTTCCGCGCTTCTGCCGTACCGTTCCAGAAAGCGGGGTTCGATACTGCCCGTATTCGCCCCGACCCGAACGGGAATCCCGTGCGCCTTTACGCAGTCCGCGACGAGCGCCAGTTCCCGCGCGCCGCCGATGTTGCCGGGGTTGACGCGCAGTTTGTCCGCGCCCGATTCTACCGCGAGCACCGCAAGCCGCGCGGAAAAATGGACGTCCGCCACGAGCGGGATATGGATCTTTTCTTTGATTTTGGCGATGGCGCGCGCGTCCGCCTCTTCCGGAACCGCGACCCGTACGATCTCGCAACCCGCCTGTTCGAGGCGTAAAATTTGAGCGACGCACTTTTCCACGTCGCCCGTCCGTTCCGTCGTCATGCTCTGTACGGCGATGCGTCCGCCGCCGAGAACGACGTTCCCCACCCGTACCGTCCGTTCAGACATCGCTTACTTTTCTTCCTTCTTTTCCATCATTTTCTGCAATTCCGACATGAACGAGGAAATATCTTTAAAAGAGCGGTAAACGGACGCATAGCGCACGTAAGCGACTTCGTCCAATCCCTTCAACCCCTCCATGACCATTTCGCCGATGGCTTTCGAAGAAATTTCCTGCTCCATGGAATTATATACGCGTTTTGCGATTTCATCGACGAGCGCGTCGATTTTTTCGAGCGGAACGGGCCGCTTCTCGCACGATTTTATGATCCCGCGCTTGATCTTGCCCACGTCGAACGCCTGACGGTTTCCGTCCGATTTCACAACGAGGATAGGCGCGATTTCGATCGTTTCGTAAGTCGTGAATCTGCGCCCGCAACCCATGCATTCGCGGCGGCGGCGAATCGTCGTATCGTCGTCGGCAGAGCGCGAATCGATCACCTTGCTTTCGGTGCAACTGCAATACATACAACGCATAATTGTTCCTCCTGGCGTTCGTAACCGTACGGGAAAACGGAAAAATCCGCGATTTCAAACCGTTTTCATAATAATCCGATTATATCATAAACCTCGGCGATTGTAAAGGCTTTTTCGTAAATCCTGCCGCCGTAAACCCGAAGTTGACATTTTTTTCCATTTTGGATATAATAACGATAAACCAACTATCCGGAGCATCGCATGAGCAGCTTTAAAGATTTACGAATCGTAGACAATTTTTACCAGACTTCCGCATTCTTTCCCATGCCGACCACGCTCGTCGGAACGCTGACGGAAGACGGAAAAACCAACCTCGGTGCCTATTCGCTGTGCTTTCCCTATTACGTTGCGGGAAAAGATTATTACGCCATGATCCTCGAATGCCGCAACAGCTCGAACACCGCGCAGAACATTTTGCGCGGAAGCAAAGTGTCACTCAATTTCATTCCAGACGAAAGAAAATACTTCCGCGAAGCGGTGCGGCTCGGGTTCCCCGGCGATACGACGGCGGAAAAAATGAAAAACTGTCTCTTCACGTTGGAAGACGGGATTGCGGGACCAAACCGTCCCCAAGTCGTAAAGGAAGCGTATCAGGTCTTCGAATGCACGTGGGACGACACGCTGGAAGACGCGCGTCTCGACAAAGCGGGCAATCTCGAAGGATACGAACCGCCCTATCGCAATTTCAACGGCGTCACGAGTAAATTCGGCGCGCACTTTATTTTGAAAATCGATAAAATCCTCATGCAAGAAAAATACTATCATGCGATCGTGAACGGCGTCAAAGCCAAGGATTTCCCCAAAGTACCCGTCGATTACGGCTATCGCGACAGCACGAATTTCTGGTATACGCCCTTCAAAAAACCCGTTCCGGAAAAAATAAGGGCGAAGGAGGGAGACGTACAGAGCGTAAAATACGCCGCCTCCCGCATCGATCCCGACGTAAAATTCACGGACGAAGCGTGCGCAAAACTGACGAAGATCCCCCGCATCTTCTTAAAAGCCGCGCTCACGCAGATGGTGAATATCGCAAAGGAAGAGGGAATTTCGCTCATCGACGAAGCCGCTCTCGAAATCATCAACGACAAGCGGCGAAAGGAAAAGAAATAACGAATCGAGAAATTACGCGGCGCACGGGGTTCCCGTGCGCCGCGGTATTTTATCGGAGTTTTACGACCGTGATCGTGACTTTGTCGCCGTTGATATCAAGCAACCTGGTATAGCCTTCCGCCGATCCCTCTGTTATCTCTTCGGCAAGCACGTCGCCGGCAAACGCGCCGCCTGCAAGCAACTTTTTCGTTCTGCCTTCCGCGGCGAAATAGACCGCGATCCGGTCGGTCACCTCGAATCCCGCCTCTTTCCGCATCGTCTGGATTTTGGACACGAGTTCGCGTACACAGCCCTCGTCGAGCAGTTCTTCGGTAAGCGCGGTGTTCAGCGCGACGGTAATCCCGCGGTCCGAAGCGGAAACGTATCCTTCCGCCGACTGCGTGAATATTTGCAGATCCTCTTCCGTCAGCGTCACTTCGCCGCCGAGATCGACGGTATAACTCCCGCCGTTTTTCACCGCATTCACCACTTCGGAAGCATTGCACCCGTTCAAAAATTCCCCGATCGCTTTGAGCAACTTCCCGTATTTGGGACCGAGCGTTCTCAACTGCGGCTTCAAGGTGTATTGCACGAGCGACTCCGCACCGTTTGCATAGCGGAGTTTTTTTACGTTGAGTTCGTCGAGAACGACGGATTCGAGTTCCGCGCCCAGTTCGAGCTTCCTCTCGCTCGCCACGACCATTTCGGAGAGCGGCTGGCGGTTTTTGAGCGCGCCGGCGTTCCGCGCCGCCCTGCCCAGCACCACCACTTCCAGCACTTCCTCCATGCCCGTTTCCAGATCGGGATTCAAATACGTCTCGTCGCAGACGGGGAAATCGCACAAATGCACGGACACGGGCGCGTTTCCGTCGAACTTCGGCACGAGATTGCGATACATCATCTCCGCCATGAACGGAACGTACGGCGCAATCAGTTTCGCCGCAGTCACGAGAACGGTGTAGAGCGTCGTATAAGCCGCAACCTTATCCTCCGTCATTTCACTGCCCCAATAGCGGTCCCTTCCGCGGCGGACATACCAATTGGAAAGTACGTCCGCAAAGTCCTGAATTTCCCGCGCGCTCTCGGTAATGTCGTATCGGGCAAGCGCGGAATCCGTGCGTTTTACGAGCGTATTCAGACGGCTGAGGATCCAGCGGTCCATCAACGAAAGCTTACACTTTTTCAAATCGTATTTAGAAGGATCGTATCCGTCGATCTGGGCGTACAGCGTGAAGAACGCGTACGTGTTCCACAGCGTTCCCTGGAATTTGCGCTGAACTTCCGACACCGCTTCTTCGCCGAAACGGGTGGGAATCCAAGGGAAACTGCCCGTGTAGAAATACCAGCGCACGGCGTCGGCGCCCTGCTTGTCGAGCACGCTCCAAGGATCGACTACGTTGCCCTTGTGCTTGCTCATCTTGACCCCGTTCGCGTCGTTCACGTGTCCCAAGACGATACAGTTTTTAAACGGCGCGCGATCGAACAGGATCGTAGAGATGACGAGCAGCGTATAGAACCAACCGCGCGTCTGATCGACCGCTTCGGAAATGAAATCCGCGGGGAAGGTTTTTTCGAACTTCTCTTTGTTCTCGAACGGGTAATGATATTGCGCAAACGGCATGGAACCGGAATCGAACCAGCAATCGATTACTTCGGGCGTACGCTTCATCGTTCCACCGCACTTAGGGCATTTGCAGGTCAATCCGTCGAGATAGGGGCGGTGCAGTTCGATCGTTTCGGGCGCGCCGCACTTCACTTTCAATTCCTCTTTCGAACCGATGACTTCGATTTCGCCGCATTCGCCGCAAACCCAGACGGGGAGCGGCGTACCCCAATAACGGTCGCGCGACAGTCCCCAGTCAATCACGTTTTCAAGGAAGTTCCCCATCCGCCCTTCTTTGATCGTTTCGGGAATCCAGTTCACCGATCGGTTGGCGGCGATCAGCCGATCCTTTACCGCCGTCGTTCTGATAAACCAGCTCGATCTGGCATAATACATCAACGGCGTATCGCATCGCCAGCAGTGCGGATAATCGTGTTCGAAAGGCAACGCTTTAAAGAGTTTTCCCTGCGACTTTAACAGATCCAGAACGACTTTGTCCGCCTTTTTGATAAACAGTCCGTCGAGTTCGGGACAGCGGGAATCGAACTTGCCCTGTTCGTTTACCAGACAGAGTACGGGAAGACCGTACGCTTTCCCGACGTTGTAGTCGTCCTGTCCGAACGCGGGCGCGATATGCACGACTCCCGTACCGTCGGTCAACGTAACGTACGTGTCGCAGACGACTTCGTAAACCCGTTTCCATTCCTTTTTCAACGCCTGCAACGTTTCCGCCGCGTACGAAAACAGCGGTTCGTACGCCGTCCCCTCGAACGCTTTTCCCTTTTTACGGGCAACGATCGTATAGTCCTCGAAAAACTTTTCGACAAGCGCTTCCGCAAGAATATAGCGCGCGCCGTCCGCTTCGATCTCCACGTAGTCTTCGTTGGGATTCATACACAACGCGACGTTGGAAGGAAGGGTCCAGGGAGTCGTCGTCCAGGCAAGGATATAGGTATTCTCCCGTCCCGCGACTTTGAATTTTGCCACGGCGGAAGTTTCTTTTACGAGCTTATAGCCCTGCGCGACTTCGTGCGACGAAATCGCCGTACCGCAACGCGGACAATAGGGAACGATTTTGTGTCCTTTATAGAGCAGACCCTTTTTGTGGATCTCTTTCAGCGCCCACCACTCCGATTCAATATAATCGTCGTGATACGTCACGTACGGGTTATCCATGTCCACCCAATATCCGACGCGGGCGCTCATCTTTTCCCATTCGCTCTGGTACTTCCAGACCGAATTTTTACACTGCTTGATGAACGGCTCGATCCCGTACGTTTCGATCTCCTGCTTTCCGTCGATCCCGAGCGTTTTTTCCACTTCGAGTTCCACAGGGAGACCGTGCGTGTCCCAGCCGGCTTTGCGCAGTACGTGTTTCCCCTTCATGGTCTGATAGCGCGGAACGATATCCTTCATCACGCGCGTTAAAATATGCCCGATATGCGGCTTTCCGTTTGCCGTGGGAGGTCCGTCGAAGAAAGAAAATTCTTCCCCGCACGCGTTCTTGTCAACGGATTTTTCAAACACCTTGTTTTGTTTCCAAAACGCAATGATCTCCTTTTCCCTCTCCACAAAATTCAGCGAAGTATCCACTTTTTCGTACATATTATCCTCCCGATCCTTTTTTAATAAAACAAAACCTCCGCGTTTCGGAATACGCGAAGGCATTTTAACCACCAAAACAAACTATCATTTGCCGCTTGTCATAACGGAAAGCGAACCCGTGCGGAGTTACTGTCTTTTCTCCCCGCAAGCTGAAAGGTGATACCCGTAAAATTCCGATTGCTTCCTTTCACCTCACGAAGCTCTCTGAAAATCTTTCTTTTACGGACGCGTCCTTTTTTAACGCCGTATTTATTTAATTCAAGTATATCCGATATCGCAAAAAAAGTAAAGCGTTTTGCAAAATTTCCCGCACATTTTTTGCAGATCACCCGAAAATGCCCTTTCTCTGCCGAATCCCGATTACTTCGAAACCTGCCTCCGTCACGCAGGCGGCAAGCGCCTCGTCGGGAAGAACCGTTTCCACAAACACGATTCCCTTTTTTACATTGGCTTTTGCGCCGCTCACGCCGTCCAACAACAGCAATTTCCGCTCCACCCGTTCCGCGCAACGTTTACAGCAGATTCCCGATGCCTCGATCACTTTTTTCATATTTACATTGTAACATGCCGCACGGGACTTGTAAAGCGTTTTTTCCGCGGCAAATTTTCCCGCGCAAAACATTCGGCGAAATATTGATTTTTTCCGAATATCTTGCTATAATAATATTGACGCCTGCGGTGTTCGGAAGGCGCGAATGCGTAATCCACAATAGTTATTCGGGAGCATAGGTCGGGCGGGCTAAGCAAGGTCTGTTTTACGGAAAGTCCGATGCCCCTCCGCCGCGCACCCACCTGCGAGAAGCGGGTTAACCTTTTACGCCTTGCGGCACAGGCGGACGTCTTTTATTTTTAAAATATTTTTTGTTATCCTATAAAAACGGTTGCAAGAACGGCAAAATTATGCTATAATCACAAAGCGTTTGAAAAGCGGCCTTGTGGTCAAGCGGTTAAGACGGCGCCCTCTCACGGCGCAATCCCGGGTTCGATTCCCGGCAGGGTCACCAATCGGTAACTATCCGAACACCTTTGTTTCAGACAACTGAGTTCGGGTAGTTTTTTATTGCTTGTTTATTTTACGGGGATATCTTATAACAGCTTTTTTAAGCGAATATTAAGTTTTAATAATTTTTATAAAAAATTTACGGCCGATAAACATAAGCCCGCGGGAATGCCGCGGGCTTGCATTTGCTTTGCCGATCAGAAATCGACTTCCGTATCGTAATAGCAGCACTTCAAGAGTTTTTCCATCTCTTTCTGCGAAGGCTGACGGGGATTGCTTCCCGTGCAAGCGTCTCCGATCGCGTTCTTTGCGATTTCCGGAAGCCGTTCGAGGAACACCTTTTCGGGTACGAAGCCCTGCTCGCAAGGATAGCTGTCCGCACCGTAGTTCTTGATGCAGTGAGGGATATTCAGATCGTCGTTCATCTTACGCAGATAAGCGATCAGCAGCTTCACTTTTTCGTCGTCGTTCTTGCCGCCCAAGCCCATGAAATCGGCGATTTCGCCGTAACGCTTTTTCGCATCCTTGTCCTTTGCGTTAAACGCGATGACTTTGGGCAAATACATTGCGTTCGCCGCGCCGTGAATAATGTGCGCGCCGTAATCAGCGAACACCGCGCCCGTTTTGTGCGCCATGGAGTGTACGATGCCGAGCAACGCGTTGCTGAACGCCATACCCGCCAGACACTGCGCGTTGTGCATCGCGCCGCGCTTCGTCAGATCGCCGTTATAAGAATCGACAAGATCGTTCTGAATCATTTTAATGGCAAAAATCGCAAGCGGATCGGTGTAATCGCAATGCGCCGTGGAAACGTACGCTTCGATCGAATGCGTCATCGCGTCCATACCCGTATGCGCCGTAAGCTTTTTCGGCATCGTCTCGGCAAGATCGGGATCGACGATCGCAACGTCGGGCGTGATTTCGAAGTCCGCGATAGGATATTTGATCCCTTTCTGATAGTCGGTAATGATCGAAAACGCCGTCACTTCCGTCGCGGTTCCGGAGGTGGAAGAGATCGCGCAGAATCTCGCCTTTTTCCGAAGCGCGGGGATCCCGAACACCTTGCACATGCCTTCGAAAGTCATATCGGGATATTCGTATTTGATCCACATCGCTTTCGCCGCATCAATCGGCGATCCGCCGCCCATGGCGATGATCCAGTCGGGCTGAAACTTCAACATCGCCTCCGCGCCTCTCATGACGGTCTCCACGGAAGGATCGGGTTCGATCCCCTCGAACAGTTCCACTTCCATGCCGGCTTCTTTCAAATAAGAAACCGCCTTGTCGAGAAAGCCGAATTTCTTCATCGAGCCGCCGCCGACGCAAACCATCGCGCGCTTGCCTTCGAAGGTCTTCAACGCTTCCATCGCGCCTTTCCCGTGATATAAATCTCTGGGTAATGTAAATCTTGCCATTTCTGACTCCTCCAAATATAATCGATTTCGGGTCGTTTATCCCCGCCATTATTCTAATACCCAAATACTTGTTTGTCAAGACACAAATTCACTTTTTTCAGTCGAAAAAATAAAAAATTCCCCGATCGGTACACACTTAACGAAATGGAAATAATTATGCCGTGTTGAAATACGGTATTCCGTTATCGTATAATCCGTAATCATAACTTGCCCGCATAAAGCCCCTCCGTACAAGTTTTAACTTTTCGCATTCAGACAAGTGGTTTTTCGGCCCTGATTTTTATTTATAAACATGCTATATTGATAATAGGAACGCGGGGGTTTTATGGAAGATTGCGGAAAATTTTTATACGAATACAGTAGCGCAAAGCACGCTCTCGACATGTCGAAGCACGAAAGGAAACGATATACCAAATCGTTTACGGCGTTATGGCTTTTAACTTGCGTATTGCTTTTAACCGTTTGGTGTATCGTGAATTTTGTTCTCGATTTGCAGCTTTACAATAAATTCTCGGTACTCAAAAACTATATTATAATGTTTTTCGTTCTCGGCGTTATTATTTTGATTGCAATTCTTACCGTTTTCGGCTTATGGGGTGTATTTATGCGCAGGACAAGTAAATTTTACCGTCCGCGCGATCCGGAATCCCGCCGAAGAATGGAAGAATTACAAATCGAGTTTCAGACGGCGGACGAGAACAAAAGCCGCGAAAACGCGCTCATGATTTTCGATGACCGAATTGTTATAATCACAAACGGCGAAAAACAAGTTATAGACAGAAACGAATTGACCGCTTGTTCAATGATTAAATCAAAAGCGGGTATTTTTCTCGCGTTTTACCGAGAAAACAACGAACGTATCCCCTTGAATTGCATGCCGCCTGTTTCCGACGCCTATTTGATTAAAAAATATGTGGGCGATAAATTGGAAGAAATCAAAATTCCGAAAAGTAAACGCAATAGAACGGCAGAAAATATCGATAACGGCAACGAAAACCAGAAGAGCAATACGACGGAAAATCCCGCCCCAAAACACAGTCGCGCAGAATCCGGCGGCGCGCAAATAGAAACGGGCGCGCTCGTCGCAGGAACAATATGTATCGCTGTCGGTATTATGATTGTCCTATTAGGATATTTTCGTATCATGGGCGATATGCCCGCCATAGTGGGCGGTTTCCCGATAGGAATCGGTTTGTTGTTTACCGTTCTTGCTTTTCATCAATATGAGATTGTAAATATCTTTTTAATCAAATTTTTCGTTGCGGCGTTGCTTATTTTTATGGGTTTGATGTTTCTGTTCATTATCGAAGAAGGCGTAACGAAATCACCCGTAACCGTAAGTTCACTTTTACGCCATCCTACGATTTACGGGATAGCCTGCCTTTTCTTTGTTTCCGTAGGAATTTCCATAATTCCGAACGCCATAAAATCGCTTATCGATTATTTCAAATACAGATAACCGAATAACAACGAATTCGCTTTAAATCGAAAAAAGGAACAGGTTTGAATACAAACCTGTTCCTTTTTATCTCCATTCGTAAAAGTTTTAAAAATTCTTACTCCCATTCGATCGTACCGCAGGGCTTGGGCGTAAGATCGTAAAGCACGCGGTTCACGCCCTCCACCTCCTCGGTAATGCGTTTCGTGATATGCTGCAATAACGCAAACGGCACGTCTTCCACCGTCGCCGTCATGGCGTCCACCGTATTGACGGCGCGGATGATCACGGGAAAAGCGTACGTCCGCGCGCCGTTTTTGACGCCGACGGAACGGAAATCGGGCACCGCCGTAAAATACTGCCAGACTTTCCCCTCCAAACCGTTTTTGGAAAATTCTTCGCGCAGGATCGCATCCGATTCGCGAACCGCTTCCAAACGCTCGCGCGTGATCGCGCCCAGACAGCGGACGCCGAGTCCCGGACCGGGAAAGGGCTGACGGTATACCATGCCGTCCGGCAAGCCCAACGCTTTGCCGACAACGCGCACTTCGTCTTTAAACAGTAATTTCAGCGGTTCGACAAGCTCGAATTTCAGATCCTCGGGCAAGCCGCCCACGTTGTGATGCGCTTTAACGCCGTCGCTTTCGAGAATATCGGGATAGATCGTGCCCTGCGCAAGAAACTCGATCCCTTCCTGTTTGCGCGCCTCTTCTTCGAATACGCGGATAAATTCCGCGCCGATGATCTTCCGCTTTTTTTCGGGTTCGGAAACGCCCGCGAGTTTGCCGAGAAAGCGTTCCGCCGCATCGACATAGACGAGATTCGCATTCATCTGATTGCGGAACACTTCGACAACCTGTTCCGGCTCCCCTTTGCGCAACAAGCCGTGATTGACGTGCACGCACACAAGCTGTTTACCGATCGCTTTGATAAGAAGCGCGGCGACGACGGAAGAATCCACCCCGCCGGAAAGCGCAAGCAACACTTTCTTGTTTCCCACTTGCGCGCGGATTTCTTCAACCTGTTCGTCAATAAAATCCTGAGCAAGCGTTTCGTTCGCGATCCGTTTCATCGTTTCGGGACGTTTGTTGTTCTGCATCTGTTTCTCCTTTTATTATCCGTGTTTTATTAAATGATCGATCATTCCCACTCGATCGTGGCGGGCGGTTTGCTGGTAACGTCGTAAACGATACGGTTCGCGCCTTTTACCTCGTTGATGATCCGCACCGAAATTTTTTCGAGAATCTCGTACGGGATCCGCGCCCAATCCGCCGTCATTGCGTCGACGCTCGTCACCGCGCGCAACGCGATCACGTTTTCGTAAGTTCGGAAGTCGCCCTGCACGCCAACCGTTTTGCTGTTTGTGATCACCGCAAAATACTGCCATATCTCGCGGTTTAAACCCGCTTTTGCAATTTCGTCGCGCAAAATATAGTCGGCGTCGCGAAGGGTTTCCAGTTTCTCCTCCGTCACTTCGCCCATGATCCGGATCGCAAGACCGGGACCGGGAAAAGGCTGCCGCAGGACGACGCTGTCCGGTAATCCGAGTTCCGTTCCGACGCGCCTTACTTCGTCTTTAAACAGATCCCTCAGCGGTTCGACGATCTCCTTGAAATCGACGACCGAAGGCAAGCCGCCCACATTGTGGTGCGATTTGATCACCGCGCTGTTTCCCTTTCCGCTTTCGATCACGTCGGGATAAATCGTTCCCTGCACCAAGAAATCGACCGCGCCGATCTTTTTCGCTTCCGATTCGAATACTTTGATGAACTCCGCGCCGATGATCTTCCGCTTCTGTTCGGGTTCGGAAACGCCTGCAAGTTTGCCGAGAAAACGTTCGCCCGCATCCGCCTTTATAAGATTCATGCCGAGCTGATTCCGGAACACTTCCATTACTTCGTCCGCTTCGTACTTCCTGAGCAAACCGTGATCGACGAAAACGCAGGTCAGCCCGTCTCCCGCCGCCCTGTGCACGAGCGCCGCGGCGACGGCGGAATCCACCCCGCCGGACATTGCGCACAGCACCTTTTTTCCGCCGAGTTTCGCCTTTAACGCCGCGACCTGTTCGGCGACGAAATTCGCCGTCGTCCAATCCCCTTTCGCGCCGCAGACCCGATATAAAAAGTTTTCGAGCAATTTATTCCCGTATTCGGAATGGACCACTTCGGGATGAAACTGCACCCCGTAGATTTTTTCCGTCTCGTTCCCGAAGACGGCGACGGGACAGCTTTCGGTAGACGCATACGTTTCGAAACCCGCGGGCGGCTGCGTCACGCGGTCGGTATGGCTCATCCAGCAAATGCTGGTTTGCGGGATCCCCGCCGAGATCGCGCTTTGCTTCCCGAACGTAAAACTACGTTTGCCGTATTCGCTCGTTTCGGCATGTTCTACTTTCCCGCCGAGCGTATAGGCGATCAGCTGACAGCCGTAACAGATCCCGAGCACGGGAATGCCCAGCCGCAGAATTTCTGCGGAAATATGCGGCGCGTTTTCGCCGTAAACGCTGTTCGGTCCGCCCGTAAAGATGATCCCGATCGGATCGTATTTCCGTATTTCTTCCGCCGTCATGCCGAACGGCATCAAGTCGCAGTACACGTTCAAATCGCGAACGCGGCGCGCGATCAACTGGTTGTACTGTCCCCCGAAATCGAGAACCAGCACTTTCTGATGTTCCATAAAAGTTCCTCTCTTCTCCGGCAGATCGCCGAAAAGGCTGGGAAAAAACGCCCGTGCGGGCGTTTTCCGTTAATTGTGAATGGCCGAATAGTTGGGCGCCTCTTTGCTGATCGAAATGTCGTGCGGGTGGCTTTCCAGAAGCCCCGCGTTGGTAATGCGGACGAATTCGGAA
>Ga0073906_1004660_pt1 | contig 13457 bp, 10 predicted proteins | sample Inofromicrocosms_FD_65485 | JGI IMG/M metagenome (GOLD analysis project Ga0073906, IMG submission 65485) | Mouse cecum microbial communities from Vienna, Austria - Inoculum for glucosamine and mucus D2O microcosms | ecosystem: Host-associated > Mammals > Digestive system > Large intestine >... | reverse complement strand
TTCTTTTGATTGGAATTTTGGCACCATTTGTGAACTCAATTTCGCCAAAAATATCGTCTATCCTCTTAATTTCTCCTTCTTCCACCCGATATGCCCCTCCCTCTTTTCTCTTGTCAGGGGCGAAGTATATGATTCGGACGTTCGGGTGAACCATATCCCGCAATTTGGAAAGCTTTGCATCCAGCTCTTCCCCAGCATCTTCCCCTAATTCCACCCAATCATCTGTCTGCCGCCCGGCCTCCCGAATGTTATACTCATGTCCGGAGAGTGCTGCAAACGGGGCAAACTGAGCAGCCCTGGCCTGGAGGGGCATGGGTGGATGCCTGGGGGAAATATGATGGGGAAGGTGGATAATGTCATCGTATTTATTCATGAAAGCCTCCCGTTTTCGATGTCCGCATAGATATTTATATTTTTCGTGCTGTCTGCATATCATCCTCCAACAGCAAACAAAGGTTGAATTGGAAAGGAGAATAGAAAAATGCGTAAAATTAACAGCGAGTACCTGAACCCGAACGGCACCTGGATGGTCACAACGGAGGGCGACTGCGAGGGAAAGACCACAAAGACGTTAGGGGTCTTCATTGGGCGACTCGATGAGATTGCCTTTGCCCTGGCCCCGAAAGCTTACTATAAGCTGATGTTCCAGAGAATCGACACAGCCATCCCAACCCCCACCGAGATGAAAAACGAGGTAACTGTTGCTCTGACTGAAGAATCCGGCACTTCCGATTTGTCCCCTGATGAGCGCCTGGATTTCTTCGATGAGATGTTGAAGGAAGCTGATAACGTCTTTGTCAGCGAGAGTTCTCTGTACAATGCTGTAATTCTGAATAGAATTGATCTTCACGAGAAGGAGCGGCGCAATATCCGCAAAGCGGCCCTGGCAAAACTCACCCCAATGGAAAAAGCGGTGCTTGGGCTGGAAGATTGACCACCTCGGTCGCAAAGGAACTCCGTCCCCATTCCAGGGATGGAGTTCCTTTTGTTTGTCCAAAGAGAAAATCAAGGGCCTTTGAATTTCCATCTGGACATTCAGAAGAACGTGTTTCTCTATCGCTGACTACTCCCACCCCTTGCGAAGTGGGCTTTCTCGTGACGGCTCTGTAAAGTCAAGCCTTATGCCCACCAATCTGACCATTTCTCTCCCTGGCGGTCGCCCCTTCCTCCAGGTTGAAACCCTTCAGCAGAGCGTTCTTCCCATACTTGGCTCGAATGCCCAGTATTGCGTCCTGTATTTTCTTCTCTTTTTCCTCCCTCCCATCCTCTGGCTCATTTCCGGCAGTCACAAACAGGCTGAGCTGTTCTTCCTCCACTGAACCCTCCTCGCTGGGGAGGACGCAAGAGGCGGAGAGAGTGAGACGACGAACAAATAGCGTATGATCAGCAATCCTGTCAAACAGTGCCAAGGTAGTCTCTACAATCATCCTTGTGGAAGACGTTCGCTTGGGAAGGTTTTGAGAGCCGTGAGAAGGTTTGGGAACCTTGCGTCCATAGCGGTCAGCCACTGCTCCGGCGCCAAGGTTTCCTCTATTGATATTTTCGATGTCATAACCAACGTCCAGCACAAGCTGGTTAGAGGTCAATCCCCTGCCAGCCAAATCAAGGGAGAGAGAGTCTGCCATTTCTCTGACAACCAACCGTGCTTTTTTGAAAGAATACGGCTCCTGCAATACCTGCCCGGACCCTACACTGTTTGTCGCCGGAGTATACGACTTGATGGCGGACATTGGGCAAGGTTCCCATCCCCAGGCATGATCAATCAAAAGCTCTGCGTTTACTCCAAACATTTTATAGAGTAATTCTTCATTATGGAAATCTTTATCTTCTCCTAACGAACAACGGGCAATATCCCCCATCGTATACAAGCCAACACTATTCAGCTTTTTGGCGTAGCCCCGCCCTACTCGCCAGAAATCCGTCAAGGGCTGATGGTGCCAAAGTTTCTCTCGATAACTCATCTCGTCCAATTCTCCGATACGAACCCCATCCTTGTCTGCAGGAACATGCTTGGCGATGATGTCCATAGCAACCTTACAGAGATAGAGATTCGTTCCAATTCCGGCGGTTGCCGTGATCCCGGTCTCCTGGAATACATCTTGAATCATCTTTTTTGCAAATTCATGTACTGTCAGATTGTAGAGCTTTAGATAGGCGGTGGCATCAATCATGACTTCATCCACAGAATACACATGAATATCTTCTGGGGCAACATGGCGCAAGTAGACCTGGTAAATACGGGAGCTGTATTCCATGTAAAGAGCCATCCTGGGCCGGGCGATAATGTAGTCTAGTTCCAGAGTGGGGTCTTTCCGGAGTTCTCGGTCATCCCAGGATTTCCCGGAAAACTCCCTTACTCCTCTCTTTCTTATGGTATTAACTTCCCGCACCTTTTGAACCACTTCAAAGAGGCGAGGACGCCCAGGAATGCCATGAGCTTTAAGAGAGGGGGTGACGGCGAGACAGATTGTCTTCTCCGTCCGAGATTCGTCTGCTACGACCAAGTTTGTTGTGAGAGGGTCCAAGCCTCGCTCGATGGCTTCCACACTCCCATAAAAACTCTTTAGGTCAATGGCTACGAATGACGGCATTCCAAACACTCCCTTAAACATCCCCGACCGACTTTGTCGGTTGAAGTTTTCTCTCCATGGGGAAGATAAATAAACATCTGTTTTGTTTGTATTTTACACGAAAAGGCGGGAGCCGTCAATGGAGAAAGTTTGAAAAGACAGAGTCCTCGGACTCTGTCTTTTTTTTGAAATGTTTTCGATATTTTTTTGAAATAAAGCATAGTATCCAGGGACATGCAAGCAACGCTGAACTGGAAAGGAGAGCATTCGATGTCCAAGAAAAAATCTAAGAACAAAAAGTCTACCAGGTATATATCAACGCCGGCGTCAAAATTGCTGCTTAAGGCTTCTACCGATACAGCAAAAAACACATCTCCGTCTGGGAAAATAGGCAGCATTCTGCATGCCAACCACTTTATACTGCTGGCGTTTGTTATCCCTTTTTTCATTATGACCAGTACTTTCGCCATTATGAAGGTCGCGCCATTTGGTAATAAGCAGATTTTGGTAATCGACCTATGGCAGCAGTATTTTCCATTTCTGGCGGACTTTCAGGACAAATTGAAGCACGGGGAGTCCCTCCTCTGGTCATGGACGCAGGGCGGCGGAGCCAACTACCTTGCTTTGGCCTCTTACTATCTGATCAGCCCATTCAATTTCCTCTCTGTTCTTGTACCGGCGGCATGGTTGCGAGAATACCTAATGGTCTCTGTTTCTGCCAGAATCGCCCTTGCTGGCATGTTCATGGCAATCTTCCTCAGAAGTGTTTATAAGAAGGATGACTTCTCTTTGACTGTCTTTGGCTGCTGCTTTTCCTTTTGTGCGTTTTTGACGGGATATTATTGGAATGTTATTTGGCTGGACACGGTGAGTCTCACTCCACTTGTAGCCCTTGGAACAGTAAAGCTGTTGACGGAAAACCGGTTCAGACTGTTTGTAATTTCTCTTGCGCTCTCGCTATTCACAAACTTTTATATCGGTTATTTTTCATGCATCTTCGTCCTTCTAATCTTTATCTCATATCAAATTGTCCATTGGGAGGGAATAAAATCCTTTTTCCATAAATTTTTCAAAACCGGATTCTATTCTCTTATTGCAATCGGAATGACAGCCATTTTGCTGCTCCCAGCGTATTTAGCGATATCCAACACCCGGGCCTCCTCCAGCGGATTCCCACCATATTTTTCGATCAACATTGGCGAACCCTCAAATTTTGTTGGCATTTTAGATGCCATGAGAAAAATCCTTTCTAATTTCCTGACCTTTTCCAAACCAAATACAGTAGCTGCCACGGGGCTGCCAAATATTGCCTGTGGTACGGGCTGTATGATATTTGGACTTTTCTACTTGGGTAATCAGAAGATTCCAAGGAGAGAACGAATCTGCGCTGCATCACTGATCCTTTTCATGTGCATTAGCTTCATAAGTCGAAAATTGGATTACACATGGCACGGATTTCATTTCACAAATGGAATTCCGTACCGATTCTCCTACCTCGTCAGCTTCCTCCTTGTCGTTATGGCATTTCGTGCCTTCACTTTGCTGGAGAATGTCACCCGGCGAAATATCTTTTTCGCTGCAATTGCAACAGCTGTCGTGATTTTACTCGGAATCGGCGTCCAGGATAAAATCGCCATTATCACCACGGCTTGCGTTGCGGCAGGAATTTTCATCCTGATTTACTTGTCCTCAAAGAAAATCGTCTCGCAGCAAGTGCTTCTGTTGGGGCTATCTTTAATTGTCTTTGTTGAGAGTGGAGCATCTGCCTATATCGGCGTTAAAGCGGTTAGTGTGACAAACTCCTTTGATTACCCCAAAGGAGAGGAAGTCTCGTTGGATGTAATAAAACAGATGAATGCACTTGAAACAAACGCCCCTGAACTTTGGCGGGCAGAAATGACTGCCTATCAAACACACAATGACGCTTCCCTGAATGGATACAACGGGCTGACCCTGTTCAGTTCTATGGTAAATGAGAATGTCTCTATCTTTTTTGAGAAATTCGGACTGATAGGGAGACCTGATGAAAACCGATATGGCTACACAGAAGGCACGCCGGTAGCTAATCTCTTCATGAATATAAAGTACCTGATTGCACGAGACGGATTCTACAGCAATCACTATGACCTGGAGGAGATTTATGAGAATTCCGGAGAAAAGCTGCTCCTAAATACCCACTACCTCCCCATGGGCTTCATGGTAAGTACGGATTTGCTGGAGTGGAGTAAGGACAATGATACGACGTCTAATCCGCTTGAACAACAGAACGAATTCTTCAAAATGGCTACTGGTATCAAGCAAGATGTCTTCATTCCCCTGGATGTATCAAATCAGGATCATACGGCCCTCTCAATGTTTCCGGTTGCCGAAAAAGAACCAGGAGTATACTCATATAACTATAGCTACTACTATGGCGATCCGCAGTTGAAATGGGATTACAAAATTCCCGCAGATGGACTCTATTGCTTGTACTTGGATATTCCTGACAGCGTTCTTGCTACTGTTTACGTCAATAACCAGACGCAGTTCCCTGTTTTTGACATTTCATATCCCCATGTCTTTAGCTGCGGATATTACCACAAAGGAGATAAGGTTTCTGTTACTGCCTATGTGAAAAAAGCGGCTTCTGGCAGAGCCACCATCCACATGGGCCGGCTTGACTCCGATATTTTTGAACAAGGGTATGCGCTCCTCAGCCAAGAGGTTATGACAACGACCTCCTTCGATGGGACATATATGGAGGGATCTATCAACGTCAGCAAAGATGGATTGTTTTATACCTCCATTCCATACGAAAAGGGTTGGATGGCAATTGTCGATGGAAACGAGGCAGAAATTGAACCAGTTGGCGGAGCCATGTTGGCATTCCGTCTGCCGGCAGGAACGCACTCCATCCGCTTGGTCTATTGCCCAAATGGATTCAAGACGGGGTGCATTATCTCATTGGTAAGTATATTCCTCTTTACTTGCGCATGTCTCTGGAGGTATCGAAAGCAGAAGTATGACGTAAGGGACAAAATCTTTAACGGCCTGTATTTTTCAGAATGCAGTAATCACCGTCTGGAAGCCCCTGAGAGGGATGGTGATTAACATGGATGTATCCCTGATTATTCCCGTCTACAACGAGAGCAAGATTATCCTAAACACCATCCGAACCGCCTCCAAGAAGTTGGCAGAATTGACCTCATCGTACGAAATCTTGATAGTGGATGATGGCAGTACCGACGGAACTGCCGCTTTGGTCGAAAACTGCAGAGACTCCCATGTGTTTTTAATTCATTATGCCCCCAATCACGGCAAAGGGATGGCTGTCCGTACTGGGATGCTGACAGCCAAGGGAAACATCATCATCTGCACAGACGCAGACCTTGCTTACGGGGTGGACGTTTTTGGACGTATTCTGGGTCGTTTCGCCACCACTGACACAGACATTGTCGCTGGCACCCGGAGTGACAGGGCGGACGCATATCAGAATTATCCGCCTCTGCGACGGTTCATATCAAAGGGATTCAGGTTGGTTGTACAGTTGTTTTCCAGATTAAATTACGACACACAATGCGGCATCAAGGGGTTCCGCAAACAAGCAGCCCAGGTTGTCTACAGGCGCTGTACCATCAATGGCTTCTCCTTTGACATCGAGGTTCTGATGTGGGCTGATAGACTGGGATTGAAGGTAAATTGTCTCCCCGTATCTGTGGTTAATTTTCGGGAGTCAAAAATCCATGTTATTAGGGACAGCTGCAGAATGCTTTTCGATCTGTTCCGCATTCGTTGGAGAGTTCGAAAAAAGTCCAATGCGGAGGATAGGCTGGAGATGAGTATGCTATGAGAAAAACTCTTTGTCATCTGTTTCTTTCCTTTGATCTTAAGAAATTTATCAAGTTTGGATTGATTGGTGTTCTGAATACCATCGTAGACTTTGCGGTTTTCTATGTCATGGATTGCTGGGTTATCCGGGACAGTCCAATCTTGATGTTTCTGGGGCGTAGAATCGCTGCAGGCCCATATCTCTCCAACACCGTCTCCTATGTGATAGCAAACATCCATTCCTTCTGTTGGAACCGGCTCTGGACCTTCCAGAAAAGGGGACGGGTTACCGGCAAAGAAGTTCTGAGATATGTCATTACAAGTGCAGGTTATCTGCTGATTTCCTCCGCAGGTTTGGCAGTCTCCATCCACATCCTCTCCCTCCCATCTCTTTCGGGCATAGTCCAGGAGGAATGGATCAATCCGTTGGCAAAGCTCCCCACCTTTTGCATCACTATTCTTTATAATTACCTCATGAACAAATTCTGGGTTTTCCGGACTTAAAGTCAAAACCTCCGGCTAAGCCGGAGGCTTGAGTAGGCCCTAGAAGGGCCTGATACCGGCAGGCGTCTCAAGACGCATCGAATATCTTTCGCCTGCATCTCGTGCCCTGCCGCCCGTAAACGGGCAAATCATCCTCTATTTCAGACTTTTGCGTAACTCTCGCTTGGTAAGTCGTCAATTCGCTTCGCTCATAGCTTTTTGCTAAAGCATACGAGGGGAGCCCACCAGCAGAGCTGGTGGTTCTTTCTACCCAAAAGCAGCACCGACAGGAGAAATGTTTCCTGTCGGTGCTGTTTTGTCAAAACAGTCTGTCTCAGCTGATTTTACATTATCTCCATGATGTGGGGCCATCTCGAAGTCAGTTTTTATTAGTATCAAGGAACAAAGATGGGATAACTGCATCACCCAAAAGCCGAAAAATGGGATTCTTGCATGTCTACAGGGACATCAATATTACCGATCAGGTTGTTGGGGGCTGTTTGAGCAGAATTCCGGATACAGCGAGCGGCCTGCTCAAAGAACTCAGACTGATCTCTGATTTTCCTTGGACGATACCGGAGAGGGGAATGGATGGGAAAAATGGGCTTTACAGCAAAATCCATAGAAGCAGCCCTCCTTTCCCCTGGTTGTACGCAAAACGGACAAGAGATATAACAGGATGAACGAATTCCGTCGAAATGCGTGATTAGTCGTTTGGAGCAGCACCTTTGAGATTCAGAATGCAACGCTGTTCTTGCCGGCAACGAAATACTTCTGTTGGGGGCTTATTAAAGAGGAATCTCGCCAACTGAGGCGTTTTATAGTTTTTTCAAAACAAAAACGAAACCGCAGCTCCACAAAAAATTGTGGGACTGCGGTCTCTCTTTATAGCCGCCTTTGCAGCCGCTCCTGCAGGAGCGTCAACCGGAGGTCTTCCTTGTTGTTCTCAATCGTTTTACGAATGAGAGATGGGGAGCCAATTAAAACGCAGGAATCTTGAGCGCGAGTATACATTGTATACAGAATCTTCCGATTCAAAATAATACTGAATTGCGCCAACGGACAAATGACGTTGGGCCACTGGCTGCCCTGACTTTTGTGGATAGTGAGGGCATACGCTAGAGAAAGGTCGTCAAATTCATTATCATACTTGATGTAGTGGTCGTCGAATTTCACAGTAACGACCCGATGCGTCATGTTGGAGGTGTCTTTTGTGGTTGCAATACTCGTAATTACGCCAGTTTCGCCGTTGATGACTCCTTTGCCGCTTGTAGGCTGAAGCCCATAGCGGGGATCCATACGGAACCACACCATCTCATAGCTGTTCCGAGTATTGATGACGGAATCTCCTTCGCGGAAAACCTTCATCACTTCATACTCTTTTCCGTCCTCGTCTTTCATCTTCAACTTCCCTACCGTCAGTTCCTGCACACCATCCCTTGAAGGATTCAACTCTGACTGGAGCCGGTGATTCAGGGCCTCAACGCCAATGGGTCCAGCCTTCAGCGGACAGAGAACTTGAGTGTCGCCCTCCTGAAAAGCCTTCAACCCCCGACGCTTCGCCATCTCCGCAATCTTATCCTGGATGCGAAGCTGGTTGGTTTCCTCGATAACGTACGCATTTCCTTTTGTCCCATTGGAATTCGTGATGCAGCTCTTAATATCCTGTCCCAGAACAATCTGATTGGCGTTATAGAGAACACCGCTTTGAGCATTTTGCCGTTTCACAACGTCGAGGGTAATGACAGGGATTTTACCGCTGTTAATGATGTCCTTTAGAACCCGTCCAGCTCGGATACTGGGGAGCTGCTCTGTGTCTCCAAGGAAAATCACCTTTGAGGTCTTCGGAATTCCATTCACAAGTGTCGCACAAAGCGGTTCATCCACCATTGAGAATTCGTCCACAACAATGCAGTTGTTTTCAACGGATCTCGTTGCGATTTGAAGCTGGGAACTGTCGTCGGACGTTGTAAGGCCCAGGCCCATGTGAATCGTCTGTCCGGGCATGCTGGTCGCTGCGGAGGCAACCTTTGCGGCTTTGCCAGTCGGAGCGAGGATACAGGGGTTGAAGGTCTCTCCTTCTGCTTTATACAATTTCGTCAGGACTCTCATAATGATGTTCAGTGTGAATGTCTTGCCGCAGCCGGCGGAACCATTTAAAATGAATGCACCGCCCTTTGCACTGCAGATTCTTTTAACCGCTTCCATCTGCATCGTCTCCAGAGTAACCCCCTGTTCCTGCAAGACTTCCTCGATTACATCGTTCACATTTGAAAAAGAAGATCGTTCATTCAGCTGAATGTCCGTCAGCCCACTGACAATCGCCCGCTCCGCCTCATAGAAGAGTCCGGGAGTCACGTACGCCCTATCACCAATCTGCTCCTCAACCAACTTCCCAATCTGGCAAAGGGATTTCAAAGCGGTTTCCAGAAGCTGGTCGTCAATGTAGTCCAGGACGTACCGATAGGATTCTGTTTTTCTATGCCACTGGTTTTCCCATTCTTCCAGATCGCCAGCAAGGTCAGAAACCGAAATGGTATAAACATCGCTCCCCCATTTCCCCCTGACAATCCCTCCATCCTTTTGGTTCTTGAGAATCTGATGGGCTTTTCGATAGCCAATATGGACATCAAGGATGGAATGTGCCGCTTTCATGAATTCCTCCTTCGGATAGGTACAATGTCCCTTCATTTCTACTGCCCGCATGGTAAAAAGAAGTCCTTCTCTCAGCCTGATCGTATCCCGGACGGAGTACCCTGCATCCAATGCGTAACTGTCGCACTTTGCAAAGGAATAGCCGCGGATTTCACCGATGAGACGGTAGGGATTCTGCTGGATTTCCGCGCAGATTTTCAGTCCGTACTGTGAGACTAGCTTGGTTGCCTGCTGCTGGCTCAGTCCGAAATCGTACAGTTTTTTCAGCTCCTTATCTTTCGCCCCGCGACCAATCAATTCCTGCTGCCAGCGCCTGGCTCTATCCTGGCTTATGCCAGGGACTTTTGCCGCAACGCTGTCCGGGTCAGACACAATAACATCCAAAATGTCTGGGCCTATGATTTCGTAGAGCCGGTTAGCCATCAAATCCAAACCATGAAGGGATTTCAACACGGTAATGACCCCCTCCTTATTGACGGGCAATGCAGACTCGCAGCTCGTGACATTGATCTGCTTAGTATTGCGCTTTTTCTCCAGACAGATGGTTCCCGTGATGGCGTAGTAAGAGTTCAGAATCAGTTCATAAGGGAAAGACCCCTTTATAACAAACCATCTGTCATTCTCCTCCACCTCGTAAATATAAAACCCGTTATCTCCATGATAAATGCAGCTCATTGGACGGACAATCTTCTCGACCTTCTCCCCTACCGAATATCTCGCCAGAGGCCCGTTTTCTTCTGTGGCGGGAGCGTAGTTAAACCCGCCGTTGGTTGCCCGGTTTGCGTTGTACATAGCCACCTTTCATATCAATCCTTTCTTTTGAATTTCTTTATACTATGCAAAAGGCTAAAAAAATACCAATACGATGTTCATCTTTCTCGTCTCAGATTCCATACGTCTCAAAAAAGCGAAAACTTTCAGCTATTTCACGTCTTGTTCACAATTTATTTACAATTGAATCTTGCTATTTTTTAGAGCAGTCGCATATAATAGGTACAAGAACGGAACCGAAACGGACTCCGGAATTTAGTTAAAAAGAGGTGTATTTTCTATGACAAAAACAATGCCCATTACCAATCAAAACACTGAGTTTACCCCCATCATTTCCGAAAAAACTTATTCCAGGGTGTCCACCCTGTTGAAAATTGCGGTATTCCTGCTCGTCTTCTTCGCCTGGTACACCGTCCTGGGCATCGCCCTGGTCCCTTCAGAATCCATGGAACCGACCCTGAATGTGGGAGACCGGTTCGCTTATACATATGCCACCGCCAGCGATCTGACCTATGACGATATCGTGGTGTTCTTCCCCTTCGCAGAGATGGATAAGCCGGTTTCCAACGGAGTTGACGCCCTGATTCGTATTCGTATGCAAAAAGACACAGTCTTCGTTAAGCGCATCATAGGGCTGCCTGGGGATGTACTGGCAATGAAAGACGGGTACGTCTACCGGAACGGAGAAAAGCTCGACCCGGACTACATCGCAGAGGACATGATCACAAACGGACAGACGTATGTGGTGCCAGAGGGGACAATCTTCTGCATGGGCGACAACCGAAACAACTCCAATGACTCCCGTTACATGGGGGCTTATCCGATGAACAACTTCTTTGGAAAGCTGGTAGCCCATTTCTGATTTTCCCAAACACCTCTGATAATTTTTCCTGAATTTGCATAGAACTGCTCAAACGTGCAGCGCAGACTGATAATCTCAGGGTAAAGATATGGAGGCAAAAAATGAAAGATTTTGTGGTGTACGAGAAGTGTTCAAAGAAAGAAAAACGTACACGCGATGCAATGCGTCGCGGCTCCTGGAATGGGGTCAATCCGGTCACCCGGGTCGTGCCATCCAAAAAGCAATACAAACGGAACCCCAAGCACAAGAGCAGAGCATGCTCCGATGCTTGGGGTTCTCTCCTATATGAACGTAAGTTAATCCTTGATGGTCGTTAATCCTTGAGAAAGTCAGCCATATTGCTCCACAGTTCATCCTGGCGGAATTCGTGGAAAGCAAAGGCCCATTGCCAGGTCGCAACTGTATCAATCCCAGCCTCGTCTCGAATACAGATATCAAAGTAATCCCGATCTGTCTTCAAATAGGCGGTCCGTCCCTCAGGAGTAAAGATTTTTGCCAGAACGCAATTATCCTGAATCCCTCCATAAACGAGGCTGTTGATGAAGATGTCCCGACCCTTCAAAAGGAAGGGTTCGGCGTCAATGATCGTCACCTGTTGGATTGGAATTGCAAGATACCTACAGAGTTTATAGCCAGATTGCCGGTATCTCTCCCAGACTTCGGGCGGGTGATGATTTGGAATGAAAATTTCAATCCCCTCCCCTTTTTAGTCTGGTTTATATTACAGATTTCGCCTGAAAAATATCAGAAGACACGAGAAAGGAGATTTTGCCTGTGTCCTTATTTTTGCTCCAAGCCGAAAAGTCCCCCAACACCCTCCCAAACAAATCTCTGTTTTCAGAGGACACCTCCACCGTCTTTTCCCTCATTGATGAGCATAATTGGCTCCATCCAGACAATAAGCACATCTGCATGGCAGCCTCGCTGAGCCGGCTTTCTTCTATGTCCCTACAGACATTGAAGTCCTGTGTTCCTATTGGCAGTATTGAGTTTGTCGAGCAGGTGACCCAGCTTGCTCATGGAATCCCCCAGTTCTATCCTCTTCTTATCCCCCAGGCGTTAACAGTCCGTCCAGAATGGATGAAAAGGAGGGTGGCGGTCGAGGACGGGATCGGGAAGGCCCAGGAGGTGTTCGAGCGGTTCGAGGCCAACCGGCTCTTTATAAAATCTGCCAGTCGGCTAAAAACGGATTTTACAGATGTGTACCGGAAATCTGACATCCTTCCGCAGACAGAGGATGCTATTTTCTTTTCTGAATGTGTTAATTTCGACTCGGAATGGCGGGTATTTGTCTTCCGCTCTAAAGCAATTGATCTCCGCAATTACGCTGGGAACCCCTGGAATATACCTGATAAGGAAACAGTTCTATCCATGGTTTCCGCTATCGGATTGAATCTCCCGGCATACACTCTGGACGTCGGGGTGATGGACGGGAAAACCGTAGTGGTGGAGGTTCATAATTTCATCTCTTGCGGACTATATGGAGCACGGCCTCCACTTAGCATGTTTGTTTCCGGATACCGCCATGCGCTGCTGCCTCTCCCCCAATCAAAGTCCTAATTCAGTCTCCCCTTCTTGTGGTATTTTACTCGGAAAACAGACAGACCATGACCCCTGCTGTACCGTTTTTTTGCCGGCCTAAAAGAATATTTCCTCTATACCAGAACGTCTCCCATTGTCACTCCGACAAAAGAAAGTCTTCCGCCTACTGTGGGTTGGGGTCCTCCTTTTTGTAGTTCCCCTACGGATAAGGACCAGAGCCGACAAGCGGGGATTCCTCTTAGAGCGTGTTGCCTTCGAAGCCCCTTTGAACAACATCGACCGACTTTGTCGGGTGGATTTTCTCGCCATGGGGAGGATAAAAAAGCCGCCTGCATTAGTGGGAAAAAAATCGGGGCCTCCAGAAGGAGGCCCCGGGAAAGGGATGATATGAGAACTTGACTTAGAACGGCAGATCCATGTCATCTTCATCCATGGTGGCAACGGTAAAGGGATCCGCGTCATCGTCATTGGCACTGACGGGAACCGGAGCAGGCTCGGCAGCCGGAGCGGCGTCCGTAGCAGAGTCCGCAGAAGCGCCCCACTTCATCACAGACAGATCCCGGGCGTTGAGATTGACATACACGTTCCCATCGTTACCGGTGTTTGTCTTGGAGGAAACCAGGACAGCCAGCACGTTGCCGGGAGCGAGAATCTTACCCATCTTGGAGGCGCGGGTGCCCCAGACAGCGATAGACGCTTCCATGTGGGAGCCGTAGTCGGTCTCCTTGTTGTATACCCGGTTGATTCGGGCGTCAGCCTCAGTGGCA
>Ga0073906_1004653_pt1 | contig 13474 bp, 12 predicted proteins | sample Inofromicrocosms_FD_65485 | JGI IMG/M metagenome (GOLD analysis project Ga0073906, IMG submission 65485) | Mouse cecum microbial communities from Vienna, Austria - Inoculum for glucosamine and mucus D2O microcosms | ecosystem: Host-associated > Mammals > Digestive system > Large intestine >... | reverse complement strand
TGACATATGCGGCGCCCCTTTTGCGGTTTTAAGAACAAGCAATATGAGCAAACAGGAAGAGAAGATTGGCCAGTTGATCGAGAAACGTGCTCAGACACGCCTCGGCGGCGGCGAGAAAGCCATAGAGAAACAGCATGCCCGCGGCAAATACACGGCCCGCGAGCGCATCGACATGCTCCTCGACAAAGGTAGCTTCGAGGAACTCGACATGTTCGTGACACACCGCTGCACCAATTTCGGCCAGGACAAGAAACATATCCTGGGTGACGGCGTGGTGACCGGTTTCGGTACCATCATGGGTCGTCTGGTATACGTGTTCGCACAGGACTTCACCGTATTCGGCGGCTCTCTGTCGGAGACCATGTCGCTGAAGATATGCAAGGTGATGGACATGGCCATGAAGATGGGAGCACCCGTAATCGGCCTCAACGACTCGGGCGGCGCCCGCATACAGGAGGGTATCAACGCCCTGGCCGGCTATTCGGAGATATTCCAGCGCAACATCATGGCGTCGGGCGTGATTCCGCAGATTTCTGCCATCATGGGTCCGTGCGCCGGCGGTGCCGTATACAGCCCTGCCCTCACCGACTTCACCATCATGACCAAGGGTCTGAGCTACATGTTCCTGACAGGCCCGTCGGTGGTCAAGACCGTTACCGGCGAGGATGTGTCGCAGGAGGCTCTCGGCGGAGCTTCGGTACACGCCACAAAGTCGGGTGTGACACACTTCGCCGCTGAAACCGAAGAGGAAACTCTCGAACTCGTGCGTCAGCTCCTCAGCTACATGCCCCAGAACAATCTGGAGGAGACTCCCCTTGTGGAGTGCACCGACCCGATTGACCGCCTGGAAGACAAGCTCAACGACATCATCCCCGACAACCCGAAGCGCAGCTACGACATGTACGAGGTGATCGGCGCCATCGTCGACAACGGCGAGTTCCTGGAGGTGTCGAAAGACTTTGCCAAGAACATCATCATAGGCTTCGCGCGTTTCAACGGCCAGGCCGTAGGCGTTGTAGCCAACCAGCCGAAGGTGCTTGCCGGCGTGCTCGACAGCAACGCCAGCCGCAAGGGTGCACGTTTCGTACGCTTCTGCGACGCCTTCAACATTCCGTTGGTAACATTGGTAGATGTGCCGGGCTTCCTGCCGGGCACAGGCCAGGAATACAACGGCGTGATCCTGCACGGCGCCAAGCTGCTCTACGCCTATGGCGAGGCAACGGTGCCCAAGGTTACGGTGACGCTGCGCAAGAGCTATGGCGGCTCCCACATCGTGATGAGCTGCAAGCAGCTTCGCGGCGACATGAACTATGCATGGCCCAGCGCCGAAATCGCCGTGATGGGCGCCGAGGGTGCCGTGGGAGTGCTCTATGCCAAGGATGCAAAGGCTTCCGACGACCCCGCAGCTTTCATCAAAGCAAAGGAGGAAGAATACCGCGACCTCTTCGCCAATCCTTACCAGGCTGCCAAGTACGGCTACATCGATGATGTGATCGAACCGCGCAACACCCGTTTCCGCGTTATCAAGGCTCTCAACATGCTCGCTACCAAGAAGCTGACGAACCCCGCCAAGAAACACGGCAACATCCCCTTGTAATCCCAACCGATCTCCGGGGATACCTTTCGAGAGGTATCCCCGGGGTGTTATAAGCGATAAATAAAATGTTAAAGAAAACCGTAAGCAGACTTGTACTGGCCATAGCGCTGAGTCTACCGTTGAGCGCGGCGGCGGCCGTGACCGTCACCCCGCAGAGCGAGTATACGGAGGTGTCGCGGCAGGGCGAGCAGACCAACGTGGAAGGCGAATGGGTCAATTCCACTGAGGTCAACACCGTCCAGGAAAGCGAGTCGACACGCAAAGCCATACAGGCCGAGAAAGCCCGGAACGCTGCCGAAAACGACAAGTACGGGGGCGCCATCACCATCATAGCGATGTGCATAGTGCTGGCGGCGCTGATTATCCTGAGCCTTCTCTTCCTGGGCTTCGGCAAAGTGACCACCGCCATACACTCCCGCAAGAAACGCGAGGCTCACGGCGTGACCGACGATACCGCCGAGGACCATCATGACGAATCCGACAGCGGCGAGGTTATTGCCGCCATCTCAATGGCTCTCGCCGAACACATGGGACAGGGTCACGACATGGAGGACACCATCCTCACTATCCGCAGGATGAGAAAGGCCTACAGCCCCTGGAACTCCAAGATCTACAACCTCCGCGTAATCCCCCAGCTCGACAACCGCAACGAGGCTCACCACCGCAAACTCAAATAACCCCCTCCTTTATAATTACAATAATGAAAGAATACAAATATAAGATCAATGGTCTGAAATTCACCGTAGGCGTGGGCGACATCGTCGACAATGAGGCCACGGTTGAAGTAAACGGCGTACCCTACAAGGTGGAGCTTGACCGTCCTGCCAAACAGAAGCAGAAGCCGGCTCTGACACAGAGCGGCAAGACCAACCATGGCGACAAGATAGTAGAGAAGGTGGCCGCGACGGCTACGAAACCGGCACCTGTGGCCACCGGCGGACAGGCCGGCGCCATCAAATGCCCTCTGCCCGGCACCGTGATGAGCATCGACGTGGCCGTTGGCGACATGGTGAAGGTCGGCGACAAGGTGGCCGTGCTTGAAGCCATGAAGATGGAAAACGACATCCGTGCCGACAAGGCCGGCAAGGTGGCCAAGATATGCGCCGCTCCCGGCGATGCCCTCCTCGAAGGCGCCGATATTATAATCCTTGAATAGTCGCAAGGTTATGTTGTTACTCGATTCATATTCTTTCGGCGAGTTCATGCAACAGACCGTTGCCGACTTCTGGAAATTCACGGGCTTCTACAATTGCTCGTGGACCAATCTGGTGATGCTCGGTATCGGCATGTTCTTCGTATGGCTGGCCATAAAGAAAAACTTCGAACCCCTGTTGCTGGTGCCTATAGGCTTCGGTATGCTGATAGGCAACATCCCATTCCAGCCGGGTATGGAGATAGGCATCTACGAGCCAGGCTCGGTGCTGAACATCCTCTATAATGGTGTGGAGAAGGGATGGTATCCCCCATTGATATTCTTAGGCATCGGAGCGATGACAGATTTCTCGGCGCTCCTTGCCAATCCCAAGCTCATGATTATCGGCGGAGCGGCGCAGTTCGGCATCTTCGGAGCCTATATGCTGGCGCTTCTCTGCGGTTTTGATCCTCTGAGCGCAGGCTGCGTGGCCATAATCGGCGGTGCCGACGGCCCGACGGCCATATTCACCACCTCCAAGCTCAACCCGGCGCTCCTCGGTGCAGTGGCGGTTTCGGCTTATTCATACATGGCGCTCATTCCTCTCATCCAGCCTCCAATCATGAGGATGCTCACCAATCAGAAGGAACGCACCATAAAGATGAAGCCGGCCCGAGTGGTGAGCCAGAACGAGAAGATAGTGTTCCCGGTGGTGGGTCTGCTGCTCACCTGCTTCGTGGTTCCCTCGGGCATTCCGTTGCTCGGCATGCTTTTCTTCGGCAACCTTCTGAGAGAAAGCGGTGTGACCTCGCGCCTTGCCAAGACCGCCAGCAACGCCATGACCGACATCGTGACCATTCTTCTGGGTCTCACGGTGGGTGCCTCCACACAGGGCGACAAGTTCCTTTCGGTCGACACGCTTCTGATTTTCGGACTCGGCTTCTGCGCCTTCATCATGGCGTCGTGCGCCGGCGTTCTCGCCGTGAAGGCCTTCAACCTGATTCTCAAGCCCAATAAAAAAATCAACCCGCTCATCGGCAACGCCGGCGTGTCGGCTGTGCCCATGGCCGCCAGAATCTCCAACAACCTCGGTCTCGAATACGATCCCGGCAACTATCTGCTCATGCACGCCATGGGTCCCAACGTGGCCGGCGTGATCGGTTCTGCCGTGGCTGCCGGTGTGCTCCTCAGCTTCCTCGGCTGACACTATCCCTACGATATCAATTCTCGGCGGGGATATATTGATGAAATATATCCCCGCCGTATTAATTCATAATCAGAAAGTCGTTTAAACGATTTATATATGAACCTCCTCAATCCCCACGATGTTTATATTTATGGAGGGCATCATCAGAGCGCTCTCAGCGTCAACTGACTCATGATTACAGAAAGCGTCATTAAGGAAATATATAAGAACTACAACAAGCCGCCCAAACATCGTGAGGAGCTTAATCTGCAATATTTCATCGATCTGCTGAAGCCTCATCATAATCTTGTGGCCGACGATATGGAGATTGTGGTGGAAGATCTTGACGACTGCAATCCCTTCAAACGTTTTTTAATCCGCGGTCTTACTGCCATACTTGAATTCGACAGGAACGTGGCTTTTGTTTTCCACGACCATATCCTCTTCTTCAGCAAACACGATTCGAATCTCAATGTGAATTTCAAGCCGGATTCGCAAGGATTTTTGGCAAAACTATTCAGGAGTGATAAGTGATAAAAGATCAAAGATTAACTGGATAACAATAAAGCAGCCTTCGAGGCTGCTTTGTTGTTATGATGATTCTTAAAACTGTCGGGTAAGCCGAGGCTCTGTTCGGCATTGAAGAAGCCTGGGGTCAGTTCATGTCGAGGATGTCGAAGCCGGAGCTCAGTTCGTCATTGTCGAAGTCGGTACTGTCGAATGAATTGAGGTCCATGCCGTCGACATCCACCTCCGAGGCGCCCACGGTGCGGACACCGGCCACGGGTCGTTCCGTCTCGTCAAACTCTTTGAACTGCTTGGGAGCCTTACCTTTCATCAGCGTACATACAGGCTCCACAAGACTGCGCCCAGGTATGATTTCCTTAAGCTCCATGAAGAAACTGCGCTCGTTGAGATAGTCAAACTCGAATGTGAGCTTCTGGCCTTCATCTTCCACAAGCTCGTTCAATGGAGTATTCTCCATCAGCCACTGGTCACGGTCGGAACTCGAATTACCCATATCCTCAAGGGTTATCTCTTCCTCAAGCTCCCAATCGTCGTTGCACAAAAAGAAGGAGTCAAGCTCATCCTTGGTATAATCTACACTTTCAAGAATGCAGTTGCGCAGCTGCAGAAACGTATTCTCTGAATCAGCCTCTATCTCGCGCATGAAGCTGCTCGACTCGTCACTTATCAATTTGAATCTATATACCATGTCTCGATTTCAAAAAAACGTTTACCGTAATCTGAAAATGCCACCGTCAAAAGGTGCCCTTTGATTTGGCACTGCGAATTTAATATCATTAAGGATACATTTCCAAATTTTACCCCCATTTTTTAGGAAAATATTTCCCACACCCTGTCTGCAGCATGATTTATGGGAAAAAGAGGCTCACTATAACGGGTCTGGCATCGTTAATAATATATGCAATCATATGAAGAAGCCGATGTAGCGGCATTGTTTGACCTTGACGGTGTGCTCGTTGACAGCGAAAGGGAGTATACACGTTTCTGGAGTCATATTGACCAGGTTTATCCTACCGGGGTGAAGGATTTCGCTCTGGTGATAAAAGGCACCACTCTCCACGAGATTCTCGGGCGTTATTTTCCTCCCGAGCATCATCAGGATATCGTGGCTGCTCTTGACGAGGCAGAACGTACCATGCGTTACGACATAAAGCCTGGAGTGACGGAGTTGCTCCAGAGTCTTCACAACCGCAATGTTCCAGCCGTGATGGTCACCAGCAGCAACAATGAAAAGATGTCGCACCTCTGGCAACAGCATCCCGAACTCAAGGAATATTTCACCCATATCGTGACGGCCGACATGGTGCATCGATCGAAGCCTGACCCGGAGGGTTATCTTCTGGGCGCCAGGCTTGCGGGTGTACCGGCGGCACGCTGCGCGGTGTTCGAGGACTCCGCACAGGGAGTCTTGGCCGGTAAGAACGCGGGCGCCTTTGTGATGGCCGTGGCCGGTACGCTTGACGCCGATATCCTCCGGAATGATGCCGACATGGTGGTGGATACCCTCCTTGACTTCAACATTGACCGCCTCATTAACGTTTTAGAGATAAGAGAGATATAAGTATATGAATAGCGCCAACATACCGTTAGCAGAGCGCCTGCGTCCTACCTCTCTCGACGATTATATCGGTCAGGAACATCTTGTGGGACCCAACGGGGTGATCCGTCAGATGATCGACTCTGGCCGGGTCACGTCGTTCATACTCTGGGGTCCTCCCGGGGTGGGCAAGACTACGCTCGCCCGTATAGTGGCCGCCATGACCGACGTGCCTTTCTATACGCTCTCGGCTGTGACCTCCGGCGTCAAGGATGTCCGCGAGATTCTCGACAGATGCCGCGCCGATGCCAACAGCATGTTCGTGAAAGGACGACCTATCCTCTTCATCGACGAGATACACCGCTTCAACAAGTCGCAGCAGGATTCTCTACTTGGCGCCGTGGAGAACGGTACTGTCACGCTTATAGGCGCCACCACGGAGAATCCATCGTTTGAGGTGATACGTCCTCTTCTGTCGCGCGCTCAAGTATATACTCTCAAATCCCTCGACGAGAATGCCCTGCAGCAACTTCTTGACCGTGCTTTGGCCAAAGATCCGATTCTCGTCGCACGTAAGTTCGACATCCGCCAGAAGCAGGCTCTCTTCCTTTTCTCCGGTGGCGATGCCCGCAAACTATTGAACATCATCGATCTCATAGAGCAGTCAACACCCGACGGCGAAACGGTGGTAATCAACGATGACATCGTGACCGACAGGCTTCAACAGAATCCGTTGGCCTACGACCGCAATGGCGAGATGCATTACGACATAATATCCGCCTTCATAAAATCGGTACGCGGCTCTGACCCTCAGGCTGCCGTATACTGGCTTGCCCGTATGACCACCGCCGGCGAAGACCCGGCATTCATTGCCCGCCGTCTGATGATTCTCGCCGCTGAAGACATAGGCCTCGCAAACCCTAACGCGCTGCTCCTCGCTAACGCCACTTTCGAAGCCGTCAACAAAATAGGATGGCCCGAAAGCCGTATAATCCTCTCCGAATGCGCCATATATCTTGCAACCTCTCCCAAAAGCAATTCAGCATACATGGCTATCAACAATGCTGAATCTACCGTGAACAGCACCGGCAACCTGCCCGTGCCTCTCCACCTTAGAAACGCGCCTACAAAGCTGATGGCCGACCTCGGATATGCTGCCGGCTATAAGTATCCTCATGATTACCCCGGCAATTTCGTGCAGCAACAGTATCTCCCCGACGCTCTTGCCGATACTCGCTTCTGGACACCCGGCAACAATGCCGCCGAAGCAAGGATGACAAGAAAGGCTGTGGCGGCTGGTGACGCCACACACAGCTCGTAACATCATCAAATGCTGCCGACGGATTTAGCGCTTGGGATAGAAGGTCTCAAACGTGGAATCATCGTAATAAATGGTGATTTGGGACACTTTTCGCGGATTTTTCTTCATTTTCTCTATTTGCTGCATCAGTTCCATCGTTTTTTTATTGACGCTTTCTGCCTGAATGTCAGGCTGTTTAATGGTTTGTTGCGGCATATTTAACGGCTTGACATTTCTGTAATTTTCCGCGTCCGACTCATTATTCAGCAATTCCGCATCGTCAGCAAACAAATCGGGTGACATTATCCCTTCCTGACCAATATTTCTATCCGCCTGAGGCTTCGGAACCTCCGGCTCCCGGTTGTCGACCATCATCTTGCCTTCTCCAAACATCAGCCATAGAACCGACAGCTCAGGATATGCCTTATGGATCTGTCCCACAATTACATCACTAATTTTCTTGTTACGTCCACCCAATAGCTGAGAAAGACTCGGGCGGGGGATGCCGCAATTGTCGGCAAACTGCGAGTTAGTAAGCCCCTGCGACTGTATGAAGCCTTTTAGACGAATTGCGACATTATCGGTATCCATATCGTGATTTTAGTTTTGTGAATCGGTTTACAAAGGTAATATTATTTTTGCAAACCACAAAATATTAAATTCACATTTTAAAAATTATGTATTTGTAAACAGTGCAATTAGGGCTTAATCCGGCTTTACAGACGAAACTTCGAATAGTTAAAGAGCGTTGAAGATATAATACTATATAATAATAGTATTCAATGTGTTATGTTTTACAAGAGTCACATTGACTGCTATCCGGCCCATATTTGGCCAATATTTTACTATATACATTAATTATTTCATGTATTTCATTGATTATCAATCCATTATGCGGTATATTAATGTATGTTAATTATGATTTCAAACAGATTATGTGCGTTTGTAATGCAAATTCCCATTCGGTATGTGATATTCCCATATGTCTATTGATTATTACTGATTTGATTTTGTAAATAATATTGTTTGCAGATTCTCATCTTTGCATTTGATTATTTGAATTTTACTGTTTGTATATGTAAATTAGAAAATTGGCCGGTTCTGCAGTTTTGAAAATGTTCCAATTTGACCAATTTAAATTTTACTCCATTTCTCCATCCAGAACCAAAATCCGGGCATTCTCCTCTTGATTCTCTATTTTCAGCTCAGATTCCCCTATTTGCCTTAGGATTATACTGCTCAACAGCACCATCAGATTCTCAAAGCCTTAAATTTACATTCTAAATTACTTGACACTCTGATTTTCAAGGCTTTAGACGGTTTACAAAAACGCTGTTTTTATTTGCAATCTAAGTATTTTACATCTGTATACAGCCTGTTACAACAAAAATAGCGCCCTGTTAAAGGCGCCATCGGATAGTTTTGACAATTATGAGAGGTATCTCCCTTGATAATTATGAGAGATTATGCGTTGATGAAAGGGCTCCCCTAATCAAGCATCAGGGATATATAGCCGTTAAGGCTGGGCATACCGAATGCCTCCGTAATCAGCGAGCCTTTGTCGGGTCGGCGGAAAAGAACGCAGCTCACATCGCGAAGACTTATCACAGTTTTCGACGGATCATATTCTTCGGAGTCGAAAGGTATGGAACGATGCTTCACGTTGCCGCCACGGATGTCGAAGCGCTCTATCTCCCCCTCTTTGAGGCCGTTCACGAGAATCGAATATTTCAGATCGCCATGCCCCTCGGCCTGAAATTTCAAAATCTCGTCAAGATTCAAAAGTCGGGCCATGCCATGTACTTTCGACAACACTTTGTACTCCGAATCTTTCGGCTTGCAATATACCCTTATGCCGGCATCCGCCTCCGTTCGCTTTATATAATCGAGCAGCCGGTACGTACTGCACAGGTCGGCCGAATAAATCCGTTCCACATGAACGCGGCTTCTCTCGACCAGAGTGGTGAAGGCAACGGCAGTAACCGTGCCCTGACTGTTGGCGGTATAATAGATATGTCCGCTGCTTATCCTGTTCTCTTTGATAATGGTATGTATGTCGTCGAGATTATGCAGCACTTCGAGATCGCATTGCTGCATCTCGTCGGCTACCATCAATGCTATTATGGCGTCTGCGACAGCAGGTGCAGTGGAGTCATCGAGCCGGTAGCCCGACAGCGACGCGAAATATCTGCGTTTCAGGTCGGCCACATTCCCCTTCTGCGCTTCGAGAAGAACCTCGTATTCGGCGGCAAAATCATGTACCGACGTATAGTTTTTTTCGCTCCTGTAGAAGGCGCTGACATATCCTCGATGGGAATAATATCGCACTAACAGTTCTGTTTCCGGTATCAAAAAGGTAAAACAATACCCTTTTTTCTTTGCCTTCTCATTCATGCGTTCAAGAAGGCGGGTCATGATTCCCTGGCCACGCATCTTCTGTTTGGTGGCGAGTCCGCACAGATACAATCCTTTGATGCGGCTCTGTTCTCCGCCGAACTCATATGGTATGCCGAGCATTGCCGCGACAATCTCGAGCCCGTTGGCTTCATATTCCACAAGTTCCGGATTGAAATATCGCGCAAAAAGCATCTCGATATACTCTTCGCTGTCGTGGAATGTCTCTTTCCACAAGGCCATCATTTTCCTTCTTACTTCATTTGCTTCCATATGATCGGGGTAAGTTGGGGTAAGTTTCAGGTGTCGGACGCAAAATTACAAAAAAAATCGTTAAATTTGCATATCGATTTAGAAACAAATGGACAAAGAAATAGACATCAACGGGCAACTGCTCCATTATGAGGAGACGGGATGCGAAGGGGGACGTCCTGTGGTGCTGATGCATGGCTGGGGATGCGACCACACTACCGTGCGAAGTATCGCCAAGGCTCTCGAGTCGGGGATGCATATATATAATGTGGACCTTCCCGGATTCGGCAAGAGTCCGGAGCCATCCGAGGTGTGGGGAGTGCCGGAGTATGCCGACTGCATCGCCTCGTTCATAGATGCTCTGGGCATGGAGGATCCTGTGCTCATCGGACATTCCTATGGCGGCAGAGTGGCCATACGGCTGGCATCCCGGAGGCCTTTATCGAAGATGATGCTCGTGGACGCCGCCGGTATAAAGCCGCGGCACTCCCTTAAATGGTACATCAAGGTATATTCCTTTAAAGCTGCCAGGAAATTGTTGCCGGCGATTCTGGGCAAATCCCGTGGACAGAAGGTGATAGACGCCTGGCGTGGCAAGGCTGGTTCTGACGATTACCGCAACTCATCGCCCATGATGAGAAGCATAATGAGTCTTTCCATAAGTCAGGACCTCACTCCGCTGCTCCCGTCAATCAAGGCAGAGACCCTTCTCATATGGGGCGAAAAAGATACTGCCACTCCCCTCGGCGACGCCCGGATTATGGAACGCCTTATCCCGGGGGCCGGCCTCGTATCATTCCCCGATGCTGGCCATTACTCCTTCCTCGACGAGCCGGCCCGGTTCAGAGCCGTGGCCCGCGAATTTTTCAAAAAAGAGCTGGCATGATTTATAAAATCCGAAAATAAAATATCGAAAAGTGAGTGCATTCTTTATTGTAATCTATGTGATACTGGGGATTTATACGGTACTCAATTTCAAGTATGATCTTCAGATGTTCCAGCAGAACTCCTATCGTCTGGGACGTTATTGGCGATGGCTGCGCGGCAACATGGGGAGTGCGTGGCGACTGGTGGATGTCGCGGCTCTATTCCTGATGATGGCCGTGCTCCTCTATTACCCTATGGCGGCTCTGGCCGTGGCTCTCGTGGCTTTGGCCAAGATACCCATTATCCTGCGCCGCAAGGCGAAAAAACCGCTTGTGTTCACCCACCGTGTCTGGCGACTATATTCTCTCTGCGCCGGCATAGCTGTGGGTGCCATTACGGCGCTGGCTATCTGCCTCGGCAACAAAACGCTCTTCACCAACTATAACGGCGTACAGATCACAATCGCCTCCATCCTGCTCATCAACATTCTGTCGTGGGTGGTGGTGATGGTGGCCGACGTGATTCTGATGCCTGTGGAATATATGATCCGGCAGCGGTATATCAATGATGCCAAACGCATCCTCCGCTCCATGCCCGACCTCAGGATCATCGGCGTTACCGGCTCTTATGGAAAAACGAGCACCAAGCACTATCTGCAGAGAATACTCAGCGAGGAGTATGACACGCTGATTACCCCCGGCTCCTTCAACACTCCCATGGGTGTGGTGCGCACCATCCGCGAGCAGCTGAAGCCTTACAACCAGATTTTCATCTGCGAGATGGGCGCCAAGCAAGTGGGCGACATCAAGGAAATATGCGACATCGTGCATCCCTCGGTGGGTATCGTCACGGCGGTGGGACCCATGCATCTCGAGACTTTCAAGAGCATCGACAATGTATGCCGCACGAAGTTCGAGCTTGTCGATGCCCTTCCGGCCGACGGATATGCGGTAATCAACAATGATTCCGAACCCTGCGCGGCCCGCGCCACGACCAATGTCAAGACTTTCCGCTATGGCGTCACCTCGCGTGAAGGTTGCGATTATTACGCCCGAAATGTGCATTATTCCGCCTCTGGCACCACTTTCACCGTAACAGGTCCCGATGGGCTGATGTTCGATGTGGAGACGCGTCTGCTGGGTGAATGCAATGTGTCTGACCTTCTCGGGGCCATTGTGATTGCTCTGCAGTCGGGCATGAATCCCGCAAAGATACGCTCGGCGGTAGCATCGATAATGCCTGTGGAACATCGGCTGAGCATACGGCGCATCCCGGGAAACATCACCGTCATCGACGATGCCTTCAATTCCAATCCCGCCGGCGCCCGGATGGCGGCCGATGTACTCGCCCATTTCAGGGATGGACGCCGAATACTCATCACTCCCGGTATGGTGGAACTTGGCGACAGCCAGCAGCAACTCAACAGGGAGTTCGGCGAATATGTGGCTTCCGGCGACCGTGCCGACATAATTATCGTTGTGGGCGCCACTAACCGCGACGCTATCGTGGAAGGTGTCAAAACGGCCGGATTCAATCCCGACTCGCTGATCATTGCCAATGATTTCAACGAGGCTCAGAAACTGCTACAGCCTCTTCTGAGACCGGGCTCCACCGTTCTTTACGAGAACGACCTCCCCGACTCTTTCAAATAACCGATTGACATAGACTAAAAAGCCGCTGCACCTCCAGGGATGCAGCGGCTTTTTAGTATTTAGCTATATTCTTCGTATTTAGCTATATTCTCAATCGGCATCGGGCGAGAACATCGGATCCCATGCCGGAAGCACCGTAGGCTTCTGACGCAGTATGTCGAGAATCCCGGCGGGTACATACTTCTTGTCCACCACCAGACGGAACATATACTCGTCAAACCATTTGTCGGACAATATCAGATGGCCGTCGTTGGCTCCTTTGCCCCAGCTGTTCTCCACCAGCCATTTGCCGGGCTTGCCGTTCTCGTCAAGATCCACGGCAACCAGTGTCATGGCATGCGACGAGGCGCTGGCGTGTGTGCGGATACGCTCGCTCTTGTCCATGCCGAAGGTCGTGCCGAAGAGAGATGAGTAATCATAATTGTCAGGGTCAAGCACGCCATTGTCTCGGTCGATGAACTTTCCCACATCGCATGAGAAATACATTGCCGTACTGTCTTTTATGGAGCTGATGGCCATTTTCTTGATGTCTTCCACAGGCAGGTTCATGTATGTCCAGTCGTCGCCGTCATAACTATGCCGGTCATAGTCGATGGTGTAGAGCTTGTAGTAGGGCCGGGTAGGGTCGTTCATCAGCATTACATAGCCATTCTTAAGGTCGTTGCCGCCATATTCGTCGTAAAACTCCTTGGGAGTATATTGCCGTGTGCTGACCTTATTGCCGTCGGCATCACGACGCGTCCAGGTGAACTCTGTTGGGGGCTCGCCCAATGTGAGGGCCAGCATACGGTACACTTCCTGCAGCATCTTCTCCTTGCGCGCCGCTATATCCTTGGCGCTCTTGCCTCCTCGGGCCATAGACCGCAGTTCAAGAGCATCCTCGCGCAGCTTCAGCGACAGCAGCTGGTTCAACCGCGACGTATTGTCGGCAGAGAACGTCTCCGGCCATACTTCCGCCGGTATCACGCCATACTTCATGATGTTGTCGGCAACGCCCGTGAACTGTCCTCCGTCGCTTAACGGATGACT
>Ga0073906_1004645_pt1 | contig 13507 bp, 25 predicted proteins | sample Inofromicrocosms_FD_65485 | JGI IMG/M metagenome (GOLD analysis project Ga0073906, IMG submission 65485) | Mouse cecum microbial communities from Vienna, Austria - Inoculum for glucosamine and mucus D2O microcosms | ecosystem: Host-associated > Mammals > Digestive system > Large intestine >... | reverse complement strand
ATTGATTAAACGGTTTTCGGAGTAGGGGGACGTTATGATAAAGAATTTTTTTATATTATCGGCAATGTTTTTAGTTTTGTTTGCGCTTTATATTATGTTGATATGGGTAAGTTTGATTGCACAATCCGATAGGTTGTACATAATAGCTCGCATTTTAGCGCCGATAACGCTGTTTTGTTCGATACTGTTTTTAACCGTCTCTATTGTACTCAAATTCAATGCTTAAAAAGGAAATCGATTATGAAAGGTTATCAAGATAATTTATTCAACGAGCTTATCGTCGACAACTTTGCCGGCGGTGGCGGGGCGAGCGTCGGAATAGAACTTGCCGTCGGTCGCCCTGTGGATATAGCGATCAATCATGATAAGGATGCTATAGCAATGCACAAAGTCAATCACCCGTATACGCAGCACTACCGCGAGGACGTATTTGCGATCGATCCCGTAAAAGTGACGGGCGGACGTCCTGTCGGAATAGCGTGGTTTTCGCCCGATTGTAAGCATTTCAGCAAGGCAAAGGGCGGCAAGCCCGTGGAAAAGAAAATACGCGGGTTGTCGTGGGTAATACTCAAGTGGGCTATGTCGAAAGTGGCGCCGCGCTGCATATTCATGGAGAACGTGGAAGAAATACAAACATGGGGTCCGCTCGTCGAAATCGACGGAGAAATGTACCCCAATCCGACGCGCGCGGGCGAAACGTTCGACGGTTTTATATCGATGTTGACGCGCGGCATAAGCAAGGAGCATCCCGCGTTTGCCGAAGCGTGCGAGTTCTTGAATATCGATACCGAAAGTATCGACGGTGACAGGCTTGCTCGCGGGCTCGGATATGCCGTCGATTATAAAATACTCAAAGCGTGCGACTATGGCGCTCCCACGATACGCAAACGATTCTATCTCGTGGCAAGAAACGACGGCAAACCGATCGTGTTTCCGCAACCGACGCACGGCAGCGGAAAAGGCTTGAAACCGTATAGAACCGCTGCGGAATGTATCGATTGGACGATTCCGTGCCCGTCTATATTCGGACGCAAGAGACCGCTTGCAGTCAATACGCAGCGGCGCATTGCGCGAGGATTGGATAAGTTTGTAATCAAAAATCCGAAGCCGTTCTTACTGCAAATGAATTTCGATAATGTGCCGCAAGACATAGAGAAGCCGATGAGCACGCAAACCGCGGTCAACAAGCACTTCGTCGTAAATCCGTCGATCGTGCCCGTGGGTTACGGCGAACGCAAGGGGCAAGCTCCGCGTGTAAACGATATTGCCGATCCGTTGAGTACGGTTGTATCGAGTTGTAAACAAAACCTGTGCGTGCCGCAATTGGAGCCGTACATAATGAGCAATAACACCAATAACGTGCCCAAAGCGACGGACGAGCCTATGCCGACCGTAACGACGAGAAACAGAAATTTTCTTTGCGCACCGTCTATCGTGCAATACCATTCTGAAACATCACATAGCGAGACGCGTGGACAGAAAACCGACGAGCCGCTCATGACCGTTGACGGCAGCCCGCGTTACGGCGTAAGGACCGCATATCTGACAAAGTATTTCAGTGGCGATCGGGTAAACGCTTCCGCAGCCGATGCGCCCAATCCTACGGTTACGGCGCACGATCACAGTGCCATTGTCGCGGCGGACTTAGTTCATTATTACGGTGGAGCCGATCATGCGAGCAAAGCCGACAGTCCGCTCGCCACTGTCGTGACTAAGCCGCGGCATTACTTGACCGAAAGTCATTTATGCGTTCTTCGGAAGAATACCGATTGCAAGAGTTTAACCGATCCGATACCGACACTGACAACGTCGCCCGGGCACATGGCACAGATAACGACGTATTTGCAAAAGATCGATACTGTCCAAAATTTAGGACGGTGGGAAGAAGTCCGAGCGCTACTCAACGATTATGCGGGTTATAATATAGCGGACGATGAAATTCTGATAATCGAGATCGATGAAGTGCCGTACTTTATATCCGATATAGGAATGCGAATGCTCAAAGCGAAAGAACTCAAGCTCGCGCAAGGTTTTCCGGCAGATTACATAATCGACATCGAGAGTGTGACCGGCAAAAAGTACTGCGAGCAGAAGCAAATAGCTCGGCTTGGAAATGCAGTATGCCCGCCCGTCGCCACAATGCTCATTCGTGCTAACTGCCCCGACATGGCATATAAGACGCCGTTAAACACGGTTCGAGAACTAAACGACGCGATATGCGCGTAAAGGAGACAACATGATCGAAATCAAATGCGACATACCCGCCGAATGCGACGAAAAAGGTGCGGGCGGATTGTGGGACTTGGCGGGCGAGCTCGCCGAAATAGCGGGCTTGGCTCGCGGCTTGGAAACACCAGTATATGGCGAGGAGTACGGACAGGAGCAAATTTACAAACGGCTGCGCGAGGTGACGGAATGAGTAAACCTTTAACAATAGAAGAACTCAAAGCCCTTGAAGTAGGCGATTGGGTGTGGGTTACTAACATAGAAAGCTGTCGTGGTAGATACCTGCAGTTAGAAGAATTTATTGACCCTGTGACAATGCAGAATTTTGCACGCTTAGGAAAATTGAGAACCGATTGGTCAGCTTACGGCAAAACGTGGCTCGCATACAAGAACAAAGAACAGGCAGAAGCAAAGGGCGAGATTGTGGAGCTGCCGTGCATTAGAAAAACGTTGGTAGGTTATGAGCTTGTTTATCTAAGCCAGTACGCTCAAATTCAAACTGAAATGCTTTTCATTGACGAGTTGCCCTATGCCGAACGCCGACTTGCGGAATTGAAAGGAGAGCAACAATGAGCGCAAGCGACAAAAGTTGGATTAAAAGCTGCCCGACAAGCGACGGGAATATCAAACCGCATTTGAAAGCGGCGACCGACGTTGAACTTTACGAAGTCATATCCGAACTGCCCGAGCAGGGCAACAAAACCAAAATCAAGGCGATAAAAGCCGAATTAAAGCGGAGGAATAAATGAAACTCGTAATTTATAGAGACAAAATGTCAAACAAAATCACACTTTATCATGAGGTCACAGCGACCTGTACAGCGGAAAAGCTACAATGTTATAACGACAATGAAAGCCATACAAGTAAAGCTGAAATCGTAGAGCTTGATGAAATCGCGGAATATTTCTACAAGCTTAAAACGTCAACCATAAAAGACGAGGCGGAAAACTTGCGCGACATAATGGACGAATTGTCGAGCATAGCAAATCGTATCGACGATAGGCTTTACGATTTCGATAGGTGGTATAGAGAGGAACGCGGCGATGAGTAAAGCAGTAATGTTATCCATTCAGCCGAAATGGTGCGAGCTTATCGCAAGCGGCAAAAAGACGATAGAGGTTCGCAAGATCGCTCCGAAATGCGATATGCCGTTTAAGTGCTATATCTATGAAACTCGTGGTGGATATAATTTATGTAACAAATGCGATAAAGAAGGTTGTTATGGGCATAGAATGAATGCTCGGTGTTACAAGGGGCGTGGCAAAGTTATCGGCGAATTTGTCTGCGACTACATATGGGATTATTATTTTTGGCAAAAAGAAGATATTGACGCAGATACCATTAGAGACGCGTGTTTATCTCACGATGAAATTTGGAATTACGGCAAAGGCAAAACGCTCTACGGCTGGCATATCTCCGACTTGAAAATCTACGACACACCTAAAGAGTTGGGAGAGTTTTTTGGATATGGAGAGTGTGAACCCGATCCGATTAAATGTCATGCTTGCAGGTATATAGAACATGGCAATAGTTGGGCAGGTATAGAAGCCGACTGTGACGCCGCTTATGAGGGTCTAAAACAATTAAGGCATCCGCCGCAGTCGTGGTGCTATGTTGAGGAGTTGAGCGAATGAAAACCTTTCTTTCATGGAGCGGCGGAAAGGACAGCAGTGCGAGCATTGCGCTTTGCTACGAAAACGGAATACAGCTCGACGGTGTGATTTTTTCTGAAGTCATGTTTGACAATACGCGCGGCATATCGGGCGAAAATCCCGACCACATAGCCTTTGTGCGCAAGAGCATTCCGATAATCGAGCACATGGGATATAAAGTGATTATTCTGCACCATAAATTCGACTATTTGTATGAGTTTAATCGTCGCGTAACAAGTAAGGCTCGTTCCGATCGTGTGAACAAAAAGGTTGGGTGGATTATTGGTGGGGCGTGCCGAATGAACGGCTACAAAATAACGCCTATAAAAGCATTTCTAAAGCAATTTGGCGAGTACAAACAAATAATCGGCATAGCAGCTGACGAGCTGAAGCGACTCGCAAAGCTCGAACCGAGCCAACGAAGCATACTTGCCGAATACGGAATACGCGAAGCAGATACCTATGCAATTTGCAAAAAATACAATTTGCTTTCGCCCATATACGAAAACGAAACGCGCGGCGGCTGCTGGTTTTGCCCTAACTCGTCGATAAAGGACTTCGCCCGATTAGCAAAAGCGCACCCCGAATTATGGGCGGAGCTTGAGAAGCTGTCGCATGATCCCGATATTGTATCACAAGGCTTTAAGTACGGACGGACCTTTGATAGCGTCAATCGTGAAGTGTACGTTATAAACAATCAGATAACCGTTTTCGACACTTTAGGGAGTGCAACATGACCTACCAGCAAAAGAACTACAAACGCGCGAAAGCGATCGAAGAGCGCGACAAAGAACGGATATTGGCGGTATGTCCGAAAGTGACTGAAAACAGCGGTTGCTATATATTTACTCGCGGTGACGAGCAGGGATTTCTGTATGCTTACATAGGACAAGCTAAGCACCTACTTACGCGCCTTGCGCAACACCTATCCGGGCACGAGCAACATATAGACCGTTCGCTTAAAAAGCATGGTTTATGGAGCGAGAGCAATCCATACGGTTGGCAGATGTCCGTTATAGAGTGCGCCGAAAGTGAACTGAACGCTTTGGAGCGCAAGCTGATACGCGAAGCTGCGGACAATGGTTTTCAACTTCGCAATGTTACTTCGGGCGGGCAAAACAGCGGCAAGACCGACATAAACGAACGCAAGCCCACGCGCGGCTACCGTGACGGTGTGAAGCAAGGCGAGCGGAACGTTATAAAGCAAATCAAGCCGTGGTTTGAAAAGCACCTAAAAGCCGTCTACAAGGCAGATAAGCCGTCTAAGAACGCTATCAAAGTGTTAGACAAATTCTATTCACTTTTACAAGGAGAACCCGACAATGACTGACGAAGAACAAAAAGTCGCGCGGATATGCTGCGGCAACTTACACCCTAAACATATGTGCGACAAAACGATTGAATGCCATTATACGGAAGTGGCGCGAGAGTTAATCGACCTAATAGAGCAAGCCCGCAAAGATACGGCGAAAGAGATAATCGAAGAACTGAAAGGCGATATGGCGATTGCAAAATTTACGTTTAATCCTACGCTTGCAGACGAACTTAAAACAATATATTTGCGACTTGAAAGAGAATATGAGGTGGGCGATGAATAACGAGAAAGAAATCGAGAAAATGGCAGAACAAATAGAGCAGAGTTTACTTTTAGCGAATAGCTATGTGGGCTCTATGAATAAGGGCAAAGGACATTGGATAGCAAGCTATCTTATCAAAGCGGGCTATGGTAATGTCAAGCAAGCCGTCAAAGAGTTTGCGGAGAAGTTGAAAGAATGTGCTTGTGCCGTTATAAACTCAACCTTTGATTTGCGTTTGGTTGTGGACGTTAAGACTATCGATAATCTCATAACCGAACTTTACGGAGCGGACGAATGAACACGATGATAGATTTACAAAAGTTGCCGTATGAAATCGGCGACAAAATAATGCACAACGGGAAACCGCATACAATTAAAGGTATTCACTTGTACATCGGCGGGGGGGGGTGCATACACTCCATACGCTATTATATCGGAAATGGAAAATTTATAACAATGCAGGTGGGCAAAAATGAAAATAGGCAACTTTGATCTTAACCACATCTACTGCGCCGATTGCTACGAGGCGATAAAAGACATACCCGATAAGAGTGTGGATTGCATATATTCAGATATTCCGTATCTTTACGATCAAGGTGGTAGTGGCAATAGCAAACTCGGGGAACGCACAGCAAGGAAGCGGTTACGACTTATGGGGATTGACGATAGCATCGCGGAGAAAAACAGCATTACATACGGTGAATTATTAAAGCGAGCGAAAAATGGTAAATGTAAGCGTGAACGTGCGTCCATAGAAGATGGCATTGACTATAAAATCTATGATGAATTTTGTCGAGTAATGAAACATATAAACTGTTTTATTTGGTGTAGCAAATTGCAGCTGCTCGATACGCTTAACTATTTCATGGCACGGGGGGGGGTATTATTTGAGATCTTGACTTGGAATAAAACAAACCCGACACCTCAAACAAGTAACTGTTGGTTACCTGATATTGAATATTGCTTATATTTTCGAGAGAAAGGAAAAGTCAAATTAAATGACGGCTATGAGTATAAAAGTAAGTGGTATGTATCGGGTGCAAACAAAAGAGATAAGGATAAGTTTGAGCATGATACGATCAAACCTTTAACACTGGTACAACGACATTTAGCACACGCTACGCAATCAAACGATATAATTCTCGATCCATTCTGTGGAAGTGGGACGACCTGCGTAGCGGCAAAAAATTTAGGACGAAACTTTATCGGATTCGAAAACAATCCGAAGTGGCACAAAATAGCTTGCGATAGACTGAACAATATCCAAGCCAACGGTCAAATGACTTTCTTTACGGAGTGAATTAAAATGACAGAAAAAACTATATTTTGCGATCATTGCGGCAAAAGATTGGACGAAATGAAAGATTACGTTGACGAAAAAATTATAGTAACCTCAAAAATTATAGAGTTTGATTTATGCAGAGAATGTGCGGATCGGCTGCAATCGTTGCTTGAAAAATACATCAAGGGGAGGCAATAAATGGCTTATATACCGAAAAGACCTTGTGCGCACGCTGGATGTAAAAATTATACTACGCACGGACTGTATTGTGATTTGCACCGAAAAGAAGTCAAGCGAGGCACTACGAGTAAGTTTGTGTCGTTTTATAAATCGACGCGGTGGGAAAAAGCGCGCAACAACTTTTTATTAAATCACATATGGTGTGAAGAATGTTTGAAAAACGGGATATATACGCCCGCAAACGTTGTACATCATTCGCACGGATTTTGTGATTATAATAGTTTTTTCGACAGTCGCTATTGGGTGGCGTTATGCGCGAGCTGTCACAGCAAAATACACACGCAAGTCACGAACGAGGACTTGTGGAATAAATGGAAAGGAGATAACAAGCAATGAGGAAAATTCTTTTTCGAGGTAAACAAATTAACACAGGCGAATGGCAATATGGCTTTTACACGGAGAAGTATTGGGTTGATGAAAAACTCCATTCGGCTATTCACGTTCGGAAAAACGGATATGACTATGCTGTTTCGTCAAACACGGTAGGACAATATACAGGTTTAACTGACAAGAATGGCAATATGATTTTTGAGGGCGATATTGTCAAAACAAAGTTTTACGGAAAAGACAGCGGGAACGGACAAAACTTTGTTGACTATGACGTTTTCAAAGTCGTATTTCAAGAGTCAAGTTTTTATATTAAAAATTCGACACGCGAATTTATTATCACAGCCGAATCCGCAAAAAAATTGAAGTCATCGGCAACATTTACGACAACCCCGAATTAACACAATGGGAGGGAGAATAAAACCAAATGATGTCTGCAAGAGAAGCTAAAAAAATAATGCAATCAAACAACGAACTAACAAATCGTGAAATAGATAGGCTAAAAAATATTGAATTATCCATTGCTGATGCCGCAAAAAAAGGCAAATCGTCTATTTGTTGTATGAGAGGAAATGTTTCTATTAGAATGCAATGTGAACTTAAAAAAAATGGTTATTGCGTTTCTGTGGACGGTTATATTATTAGAATTGAATGGTGAAATTATGGCAGGGGTAAAAGGAAAAAGCGGCGGCAAGCGCAAGGGCGCGGGACGTAAGCCGTCAAAAATAAAGAATAAGACCAAGTTTGAAAAAATCGACGACGAGCTTGTAGGCAATATGCAAGCGTGCAATGATAAAGAATTATCGTTCCCGATAGAACTTGATGAGGTACCGGGCGCGAGAAAAATTTGGTCTGACGTGTTGTTGCTGGATCAGCAGTCTAAATATCACTTATTGGACGCGCGCCACAAAGAAATATTAAAATCGTATTGTTTGGCAGTTGCTATGCGAGATATACTCGTTCGCAATTTTACAAGAAATCAAATCGTCACTTACAAAAAACAGGGCGAAATGAAAGTAAATCCGTTGTTAGCCGAAATAGACAAGAAAAACAAAATGATAAACGAGTTTGCGAATGATTTGGGGCTTACTGTCTTAAGCTCATATAAAATGGCGATTATAGCAAAAAACGGGGAAACACTTGACGGAAAAAAGTGTGATGAAGAAACCAATCCGAACGATAAATTATTTAATTAAAGGAGCTGATATGAAAAAGAATAAAAAAACAGGCGGCGGAGTTGAGCTGTCGGTGTACGATACTTTCGAGAAACGTGTAATAAACGGAAAGATCGTCAATGTCACATATCACAATATCGAATGGCAAAAATGTTTCCAAGCGGCGAGGGATTTGTATGACAAACACGGAACGCGTAATTAAAGATTTGGTTCGCATACGCAAAAAGCTGCAAAATGATGTCAGTCGACGCAAAGGAACGTGTAGCGCATTAGCTATTCAAAAGATAGTGAATTACACGTCTCGTCTAATCGATGATGCAAGCAGGTCACAAGAGAACGGAAAAATCCATATTTGCAAATTTGAGTAAGGTTTTGAAATGCAAGTCGCAACGTCTCAAACAACAATATATCCGATGTCGATTGTCAACGGCATAAAGCACTTCGGAATAGATAAATCGAGGCGCGAATATACGTATGCCGAAAAAGTAGTAAGCGGCGAGTATTTGGCTTGTGAGTTGGAAATTTTGGCGTGTAAACGTTTTTTGCGAGATTTGGATCGACAAAACGATCCGGATTTCCCGTGGTGTTACGATACAACACGCGCAGATAGATTTTTTAGCTTTTTCGAACAATGTGCCGAAACGAACAGTGTTAGCGACACGCTTAAATTATCGCACTTTCAGTGTTTTGATTTAGGTAATATTTTCGCTTGGGTCGATAAACGCACAGGCGTCAGGCGATTCAAAGAGGCGCTTATATTCCATGCACGAGGTCAAGGCAAGTCCACGGAATGCGCGGCGATAAGTCTGTATGTTTTGACGGCGGATAAGATATATCCTCCGTACGAACCGGATAAAGGATATTTCGAGCCCGAACAACAAATTCTTACACTCGCCGTGGATATGGAGCAAACGAAGCACGTGCGCGGTACTGCGGTTAAAATGGCGCGGCGAAGCAGGTTTTTGACGGGTAACATCAAAGTCGGTAAAGGCGACGATAAGCGCACATATATTCGAGGTAGCCGCCGCGGCGGTGAGATTACGGCAATCTCCCGTGAAACGGGAAACCGCGACGGCGAAATGCTTAATCTCATAATTTGCGACGAATGGGCTGCACATAAAGAGGAACAGCGATTGAATACGTTGCGCGGCTCATTCGGTAAGCGCAAGCAATGTTTATTGTTAAAAATAACAACTGCGGGTGATGACGCAATGCACAAACCCGCAAAAAACGATTACGATCGGTGCGTGGATGTCTTACACGATCGAATTAAAGACGATACATATTTTATAGTCATACGGCAGCTTGAAGAAACGGACGATATTTCGAATTTCGAATTATACGAAAAATGCGCGCCTATGTTGCGCGAGCATAACTATTATTCCGAGCAATTATTACAACAAATAAAAGATGAATATAACAAAGCGTTTAACGGTGGTACCGAGGCACAAAAGATAGAGTATTTAATTAAGCGAACCAATCGTTGGCAGGTCGGTAGCGAGAAAAAATATCTCAATCAGGAACAATTGGACAAGCTTGTTGCGTGTCAAGTCGACGAGGACGAGTTTTGGAAAATGGTTGATGGTAAAGGCACTGTATGCGGTATAGATAAATCGGTTAAGGTCGACTTGACCGCCGAATCGTTTATATTCAATTTGCCCGACGGTAAGATTGGGATATATGCTCATGGTTTTATGCCGAAAGAAACATTGTATGTGCATAAGCAATCGGATAATTTACCATACGATGCATATGAGCGTAAAGGTTATTTAAGTTTTATCGAGGGCGCTATAATCGACGAAAACGATCTGAAATTGTTCATATCCGATTTGGAAGCGACGCGAAATATTAACGTTAAAGCCGTGTGTGCGGATTTCGCATTTTGCGGACAGTTGCTTATAGATTTGGAAGCAGGACGAACTCCGAACGGCAAAGCTTATGAGGTAATGGAAATACCGCAAACTACTACGTATCTCAATGAGCCGTGTATAAATTTTATTGAGTTGATTATTTCCGGCAAACTCGTTATTTGTCGTAATGAATTGTTCATCAAGCATTGTTCCAATGCGTATGCCGAATACGATAAAGGCGGTAGAAGAAAAATAGCAAAGAAAAACAAAGACAGTACGCAACGCATAGACCTTTTGGCGGCGACGCTTGACGCACTTGTTAAAAAGGATCTATTAGAGGGCGAAAATATTCTCAACGCAATTGCAATGGGAATGCCGCTGTTTTAGGGGGTGTATGATAATATGAATAACAAATTCAAAAAAATATATAGAATAATCGAAAAACAGTTTTTCGATATTAACCACTGTGAAAATGAGTTGTGGCGTATAATATTTAATAATTTGTTGGTTACATATAAGTGGACCGATCGCGAGAAATTGATTAGGATGCGATACATCGAGCATAAGAGCGTGACGAATATTTGTATGGATATTCCTATATCGAATAGAACGTACAGCAATTGGCGAAAAGAGATACTGAACCGTGCGTATGATTGGGCAAAAGAGTTCAAAATAATGTAAATCGGCAAAAAGATTGCCGATTTTTAGTGTTTTGATATGTTATAATGGTATTAGTAAGATATTTACGGAGTTTTCAATGGGTCTTTTGGATTTTATAAAGTCTAAAATAAAACCGAAAAAACGAAAAGTCAGGAACAGTATAACACCGCCGAGATCGTTTGTATTGGGTGACGATTTCTATCGTATCGACGCTACAAACAACGAATTGAAATTATCGGCTGTATATGCCGCCATTACGACCATATCGTCGACAATGTCAAAGATCCCGTTTTTTATCATCGACAGTAAAACAAAAAAACGCAAATATATTTCGAACATTGATAAATTATTGAATGATGTGCCGAACAGTCGGTATAATGCTTGTGTGATGAATGAAATGATCACGAAGTGGATTTTGATCGACGGGGAAGCCTTTGTGTTGCCAATAAGACGTTACAGATCCAATGAGATAGAAAAACGTATTCCGTTTCGTAAATACGATGTTACAATAAAACTCGACAACAAAAATTACGAAACATATTATGAACTAACGTTTCCCGATAAGCACAAGGAATTGCATAGCGCCGGTGAAGTTGAGCATTATGTGTGGGAAACGTACGACGGAGTAAGCGGCATATCTCCGCTCGATCATGCGCGAAACATTATTCAGTCCGGATTAAATCAAGACCGTTATAATCAACACGTTTTCCAAGCGGGTTGTCGACCGAAAGACTACATAAAAATCGATGCGGATTTGCCATATGATTCCGTTAAATATTTTGTAGGGGTAGATGAAAAAGGCAATCCTGTAGAAGAGATTATCCCTCGTCGTGAAGCGATACGCCGTGAATGGGAAAAAACGGGCGGCAGAACTGCGATTCTTGATAAAGGCGGTTCATACAATACGATCACGCCAATATCCCCGGAACAAATGCAATTTGTGACAAGTAAAGACGTTACGGCTCAGGATGTTGCACGGTTCTTCCATATGGGCAGTTGTATGTTTAAGCTCGGTGTGGGTAAGCAAACGTACAATACGAACGAGCAAGGGCAAATCTGTTATATAAACGAGACGATCTTACCGATTTTGCGACAGTGGGAAAAAGAATTGACTTTGAAGCTTTTGACGAGCGAACAGCGGGAGCAAGGTTGGGAAATCAAAGGCAATATAAATGCCGAGCTGCGCGGCGATACATCGGCACGGCTCGCATGGTACAAGGGAATGCACGAAATGGGCGTGTACAACATCAATGAAATACGCGATTACGAAGATTTGTCGAGTATCGGAGATGACGGCGATATCCGAACAATAGGACCTAATGCCGTGCCGCTTGAAAGAGCAATTAACGGCGAGAGTGCGGCAGAGGTTACGCCGAATAACGTCAACGGCGAGGATCCTATCGAGGAGCAAAGCAATGAAGACGCAGCATGATTCAACAACTCCCGTTATACATAAAGACGATGACGCATCACTTGAATTATTGATACGACAATGTCAACAGCGCGGCAACCGTCTCGAAGTAATGAACGGAAAAATATATGAGGTTAGCCGAAAGCTGATCGGTGAAATTAAATAACAAATTACCTTATCGAAAACGGTCGATAGGAAGAGCCAAACGGGGCTATGTACAAAGAGAATGCTTTGTGCATAGCCCCTTATTTTTTAGGAGAAACGCTATGAGCAAGTTTTTTAACTTTATAAACAGTGCCGACAATGAAAGTGCAGAGCTCTACATAAACGGTGATATTGTAGACGACGGCAGTGTCGAACTTTATGAAGCGTTTGGCGTGAAATGCACTGCGCCTACGGGGTTCAAGGCAGCGCTCGATGAATGCGGTGGTAAGCCTATTACGGTTTATATAGATAGTTACGGTGGCGATGTGCTTGTCGCGAGTTCTATATACACTATGCTGCGCGAGTACAAAGGACAAGTAACCGTAAAAGTTGACAGTATAGCGGCGAGCGCGGCGAGCGTTATTGCTATGGCGGGCGATAACGTTCTTATGTCGCCGACGGCATATCTCATGATACATGATCCGTCCACGATAGCTTGGGGCAACATTACAGAGATACGGCAGTGCCTTGACAGCCTTAAAGCAATAAAAGAGGGTATTATAAACGCTTATGAGCGGAAATGCGGTGATAAAGCAAGCAGAGAAAAGATTTCCAAGCTCATGACCGACGAAACTTGGCTCGACTATAATAAAGCGCACGAATACGGATTTGTAGACGGGGAGATAGGCGGTGAAAAGGCAATAGTGCCGCAGGAAGTGCTCGACAGTATCAAACAGCAGCGAATGGTTATTTTTAATCGCGCACGTCCTCAAGATAAGCCTGCAGAGCCACAAAAGGCGGCGGATAAAGTTGTTGAACAAACGAAAAACGCAGCGCAGGGGCACAGCGACGCCGAAATACGCGCACTGGAATTGCGCAAACAAATTGCGCTGTTAAAACGGTTTTAACTCTATGCGTATGCGAGAGGAAACAAATAAATTTTTGCAAAAGGAGATAGCAAAA
>Ga0073906_1004640_pt1 | contig 13523 bp, 11 predicted proteins | sample Inofromicrocosms_FD_65485 | JGI IMG/M metagenome (GOLD analysis project Ga0073906, IMG submission 65485) | Mouse cecum microbial communities from Vienna, Austria - Inoculum for glucosamine and mucus D2O microcosms | ecosystem: Host-associated > Mammals > Digestive system > Large intestine >... | reverse complement strand
CGAGCGGGAAATGCTGAAGGAAGTGACCGCGATGGGATTCCCGCCGCAGGCGTGGTATCTGGAGGCGGACGGCCTGGTTGATCCGGGTTCCCTCCCGGTGCTGACTCCGGGCGTGAAAATGTCGGACGCGGTTTATTTCCAGGAATTCTGGGAGAAGGAAGGCTATGCGGGCGCGGATCTTGCGAGCAACGCCGTGCGTGACCGCCTGCAATTTAAGACCGTCGTGAAAAGCGTCCATATTCCGGGAGAAAAGGTGGACGAGAAGGAAGGATTGAACGGCGTGGACGACGCCTGGAAAAAAATGATGGCGGACGGCAAGGGCGCGTGGATTGAGTTGGAAGACGTGCCGGTTGGCGGGGATTTGTATCTGGAAGGGGTCAACATCGGCTTCGAGACGGGGGACGCCGTCGGGAAATTGTTACTGCTGGGCGAGCTGAAAGGCAACTACGCGACGATTGGCATGTGCTACGGGATGGACGATTTGCCGGGCGTGCTTTCGCTCGTGAAGCCGGGCGACGTGGTGACGCTGGACAATTCCGATTACATTGCCATCCAGCATTATTACCGCCACCAGGTGCCGGCTGACACGACGTTCCATGCGTGGGACCAGTTCCGTAACGAGGACGGGACCCCGAAAACGCCGCAGCGCAATTTCATGGGTTACGGGTTCACGGGGACGGGAACCGTGCAGGACGGGAATCTCCAGGGCAAGGTCATCGTGGTACAATCGCTGCTTGACGAATCCACCTGCCCGTGGTGCGGCGACTGGTACCGGCAGACCGTGAAACGGACGATGGGAAACGAGGAGTCGTTCCGCATTTATTATATGGAGCGGTGCATGCACGGGGACCAGTTTGAAAACAACATGGTGACGAGTTACCGCGGCGCCGTGAACCAGGCGCTTCTGGATGTCAGTGACTGGGCGGAGCGCGGAATCGAGCCGAGGAAATCGACGGTATATGAGATGATTGACAACCAGGTTTATCCGGCGAAGACGGCCGCCGAGCGGAAAGGCGTCCAGCCGACGGTGGAGCTTCTGGCGAACGGCGGGACTTGCGCGCATGTCAAGGCCGGGGAGGAAGTGACATTTACCGCGAACGTGCTGGTGCCGGAAAATGCCGGGGAGGTCACGTCAATCGCGTTTTCCTTCGAGGCGTCCCACGAGTTCAGGGAAAATGACCTGGACTGGGCGTTCCCGTGCAAAGGGGAGGTCAGGCATACGTTGGAGAACGGGCTTTACGGGGCGAATGCCTCCGCGAGTCATGTGTATGAGAAGCCGGGAACGTATTTCGCGTCGGCGCGTGTGTGCGCGGAGCGCGGGGGCGACGCGGGCCGCATCTACACGCAGGTGAAGAACCTGGCACGGGTGAGGGTGATCGTGGAATAACGGAAAAAACTTATAAAGAACATCTTTGGTGGAATTGGCAGATTCATCGGAGATGTTCTTTTTGAAAGTTGGTCGGATTTGTGGTAGTGGGTGTCGGATTTCATAGATTTTTTAGAAAATGATTATGGTATATTTATGTCATGGCAGGCGGGGCGTGGTTCGGTTTTGCACGGCCTGCAAAAAATAAATTCGCGCCTTTGACGGGCGCGGTAATTCAAGGAGGTTAAAAGTAATGAAGAAGACGTTGAAACGTGTGTTTGGTGCCGTGCTCGGCACGACGATGGCAATGTCCTTGCTGGCCGGCTGCGGCGGCGGGGACGGCACGAGCGGGAACGCGGACGAGACGTACACGATGTGGATTTACAGCGGGCAGGACGCGGCCTACTACCTGGATTACGAGGAGAACCCGGCCCTGCAGTACGCGCTGCAGAAAAAGTACGGCCCGGACGAGAAGTCTTTGGCGATTGACTTCTGGGTACCGCCGTCGGGAAGCGCGGCGGACAATTATTCGACGATGATGGGTTCGGGCGATTATCCAGACGTGATTGACGGAAGTATTTCCGACGCGCCGACCGTGATGTATGAGACGGGACAGATTATGGATTTAACGGAACTAATTCCCCAGTATATGCCCAATTACATGAAATATCTGGAGGAACATCCGGAAATTGAGCACAAGGCGTATGTGGACATCGATGGTGAGAAGAAGATGCTTTTTATCAGGACGATGAACGAAGACCGTGATTATACTTACAGCGGGGTGGAGTACCGTCGTGACTGGATTGCCAAGTATGGCACGAATCCGGAGACGGGAGAAGCGTTTAGCGGGGAGTTCACGGATGAAGACGATCCGGACAGCTGGGTGGATGACGTGGTATTTCCGAGCGGCGGCAGCGACCCGATTTATATCAGCGACTGGGAATGGATGTTTGAAATCTTTGATAAGGCAATGGAGGCCGAGGGAATTACGGACGGTTACTGCCTGAGTGTTTATTATCCGGGCTTTACCTGGAACGGTGATTTTACTTCTAGTTTTGGTGGCGGTTCCCCGCTTTGGTATGAGGATTTGGACGGAAAGGTGCAGTTCGGGGCAGATAAACCGCAGTTTCGGGCCTTGATGCAGTGCTTGAACACATGGTATAAGAAGGGCTGGCTTGATCAGTCGTTCAACCAGCGTACCAGCGACGCGCACTATGCTATTGATGATACGACGACCCGCCAAGGCAAGGTCGGTTTGTGGGTTGGACTGGAAAGCCAGTTGGGAGGCAGAATGGACGTCGGGGCTTCCGAGTACACGGAAGGCATTTGCTCCTACGGTGCGCCGTGGCCGATTAACGACGTGTACGGGGACGAGTCTTGTAAGAACGTGGAACCAAATGCGGTAGAGTATACCGGTTTGACCGGGACGACATGGTACATTACTACTGCGGCGGAAGGAAAGGATTTGGGAACGCTTTTAAGCTTTTTCGATTATTTCTACACGGAGGAAGGCGCGTTATTGAAATCACTGGGACTTAGCAAGGAGCAGGTGGAGGAGACGCAGAACCAGATTTACCTGGACAACGGGCTGGAGAATGGCGCGTACTCGGTGAAGGAAGACGGAACCTATTTATTGGATCCGGTTCTTCAGAAGGACAGCGGCGGTCTGGCAAAAGCGGCGGCGTTTACCATGGTGCCGGGAATCACCCTGGTGAGCAGCGTGGACAAAGGATATGCGGAAAACTACGAGCACAGCAAAGCCTTGTGGACACTGTATCCGAACAAGACATTTTTCCAGGGTTCGGATGTGACCTCATATATGACGGAAGAAGAGACGAAGAACAATGGAAATATTCATGCGAAGATTCTGGACTATATGACGGTCAACGCGCCGAACTTCATCATGGGCAAGACCGACCCGTATGATGACGGTGACTGGAATGACTGGTGCAAGATGCTTGAAAAATATGGGTATGCGAAGGTGAATGATGTTATACAGCCATATGCGGACAAGTACGAGATTGATTAAAGGAGGGGTGTGCGATGGCGGCAAAGGCGAAGGCCGTGAAAGTGGCGGCTCCGAAACTTAGCTGGAAACGGGATTTTCAGAGGAACTGGCCGGTGTACGTGCTCTTCCTTCCGGCATTCCTTTACACATTAGTGTTAAATTATACCCCATTGGTAGGTCTTTTGATGGCGTTTGAAAATTATTCGCAGGCTAGGGGACTGTTTGGCAGCCAGTGGGTCGGATTCCAGAATTTTATCGACTTATTTACCGGGGAGGAATTCTTTCGTGCCCTGAAAAACACGGTGATTATCTCGACACTGAAGTGCACGATTGGTTTTATCATGCCGATAGGGTTCGCTCTGGTACTGTCATTGGTAAGGAATAAGAAATTCAAGCGAATTACGCAGACGTTTTCCTACATGCCGAACTTCATCGCGGCCGTGGTCGTGGTGGCGTTGGTGCAGAACTTCTTGAGCGATCATGGCGCAATTACCATGTTGCTCGCCAAGTTTGGCCTGCCGGTGCAAAACTGGCTGGCCAACCCCGACGTGCCGGTGTTCTGGGTCATTTACCTGGTGATGGGCATCTGGCAGGGACTAGGCTGGGGGTCCATCATGTATGTGTCGGCGATTGCCACGGTCAGCGGTGACTTGCACGAGGCGGCGGCCATCGACGGGGCGACAAGGATGCAGAGGCTGTTCAAGATTACCCTGCCGTGTATCAGGCCGATGATTGTCATGATGTTCGTCATCGGCGTCGGCATCAATTTCATTGCCGGATTTGACACGATTCTGCTGATGTACATGCCGTCCACGTACGAGGTGGCGGACACGCTGTACACCTATACATACCGTATGGCATTTGCGGCGGGCGCGTCAAACTATGGATTGTCGACGGCTTCCGGCTTGTTCCAGTCCATCGTGGCGACGACGTTATTAGTCGGCTCCAACGCCATCAGCCGCAAGATGGGCGAGAGTTCATTATTCTGATGAAAGGAGGGAAAAATGATGCAGAAAGCGAAAGCAAAGAAAGTGAAGAAATATAAAATGGAAGAATACACGCCTTCCATGATAGAAAATCCCTCCGTGGTGGACCGGGTCGTGGACGTGGTTGTCATATTGATTTGTATCCTGGTGGCATTTTGTTCCTTCATCCCGATGTGGCATGTGGCAATGTCCTCGCTCTCGAACGGGAAACTGCTGATTACCCACGAGGGGCTGGTGCTCTTGCCGATTGGCGAGTGGACATTGGCAGGATACCAGCACTTGTTCAAAAATTCCGGAATCCTGCAGGGATACGCGAACTCGCTGATTAACACGGCGGCGGCCACGGGACTTGGATTTGCGATTTCCGCGGTCACGGGATACGCCTTAAGCCGCCAGACGAGGCTGAAAGGAGTCATGACAGCCTTTATCATGTTCCCGATGCTGTTTTCCGGCGGCCTGGTGCCGACCTACATGGTCATCCGCTCCCTGGGCTGGGTGGGAACGAGATGGGCGCTTATCATCCCGGGCTGCACGAACGCCATGTTTTCCATCATGATGATGAACGCGTACAACTCGGTTCCGGCCTCCCTCTACGAGGCGGCCAGGATTGACGGGGCCAGCCATTTCCGCACGATGCTGCAGGTCATGCTGCCACAGGCGATGAACATGGGATCGGTCATGATTTTGCAAACTGTGGTCGCACAGTGGAATTCCTGGTTGAACGCCAAGATTTACGTGCCGAACAACAAGGCGTTGTGGCCATTGCAACTGTGGATTAACACGATTGTGGCAGATAATGAAAATTTCTTGCGGACGGCGAATCCGGATTATGGACGTTACCTGATACAGTACGCGGTGATTATGGCGGCGACACTGCCCCTTCTGGTGACATTCCCGTTCTTCCAGGATAAGCTGGAGCATGCGGTCATCGGCGGCGGCGTGAAGGGGTGACCGAAAGCAGCTTAATGAAAGCGAGCCGTAGGCGAAGCTTGAATTTAGCGCGAGGTCGTTCTTTGAGATTAATGAGACCGAAGGTCGAATTTAGCGAAAAGAACTTCCTTGACCGAAAGCAACATAGAGATATTAATGTTTTCATTAATATAAAATCAAACAAATAAGGAGGATTTAAGTTATGAAGCTTAAGAATGTGAAAAAGTTATTTGCCTTGGCTTTGGCGGGCGCGATGTGCGTGTCCATGCTGACGGCCTGCGGCGGCGGTGACGACAAGGGCGGCGCCAAGGAGCCTGACACGAAGCAGGAGGAGACGCAGAAAGAGGACGATGCGAAAAAGGAAGAGACGAAGAATCCGGCCGAGGCGATTGCCGATACGTATTACTTGTACGCGTACGACGTGGGTGACATGAAGATGACCAACTACTTCCATTTCTATGAGGAGCGGCCGGTTATTGGCAAGGTGTTCTGTGCGTCGTTTGCCATGAACCAGATTTATGCAGTTGGTACTTATGACATCGAGGAAGCAGAATATGCTTACAAATGCTATAAAGACCGCGCGGCTGTTGAATCCGAGGCGGAGGGCGGCGAGGCCAACAAGACCGAGGGAACCGCGCCCTACACGATTACGTTCTATGACTTCAACGGAAAAGAAATCGGAAAATGCGGGTATGACGGGGACGTGCTGTATAATAACGGCGACGAGAAGCTGACGGCGGTAAGCGCGGGCGCCAACATGTACTACAAGGAAGCGGTGGACGGCGAGTTCGCGGAGACGTTCGAGGGCGAGCTGGCACAGACTTACTTGTCCTACGTGGCGGACGCGGACGCGACCTGCACGGTCAAGCTGGGACACAACGGAAGGTACGAGGATTTGGTGGACATGATGGTAGAGGGCGAGTGGACGATGGCCGAGACGGCTGACGGCTATGAGTTTACCCTGACGCCGGATATCGACGGCGACACGGCGGCGGTTCTGGCCGTATCGAAGGATCAGATGACGGCGACCTACACGCCGGACGGCGGCGAGGCCGTGGCGATGACCTGCACGTCCAAAGAGGCACAGGCGGCGGCGACGTTTGTCGGCGAAGGCCCGGAGGTCATGGAAGGGACGAAATGCACCGTGACGTTGTACTTGTATGACGACAACACCGCGAAGGTTACGCTTGGCATCCCGGGAACCGAGATGGAAGTGGAAGCCGGTACGTGGGAAGCGGCCGGAAGCGACTATACGGTGACGCTTGAGAGCGGCACAATCACGACGGCCGGCGGCAGCGTGGAATACGCAAACCCAAGCACGATGATTGGGGAAGTGACCGCGACGTTGGCGGCACAATAAGAACGAAATAATGGGTGACAGCCGGCCGAAGCCGAACCGTCACGAAAAAGAGGATTCTACAAGATCGAATCCTCTTTTTGTGACCCGCGAATGGGAGAGGCTTCTTTTTGACGGGGGTCAAAGAGGATCACGGGAATCCCATATTTTTGGAAAATCGTTCAGAAGCGGGCAGTTTTGGACGGGGCAGTCCAGTCCCTTATATTCCTTGCGCTGCTCGTCCTCGTGTAACTTTGGATTTTGCACGATGGGACAAAACGCCTTGGAAAAGCAGACTTCATAATCGTTGTTTGGGTTTCCGATAAAGCGGTATTTTGCACTTATGGCGATTTTTTCGCCAAAATGCGGGCATGTCGTGTTCTTCTCAAGGATGACGTAGTAGTTTTTCATGGTTTAATCTCCTTTTATGATTGTCCCCCGCCTATAATAGGGCGGGTGGTTACGAGGCGGACGGTTGGTGAATGCCGCGGGGGCGGCAGGGGGGTCGAGTACAGTATACGGCAAAAGGGGGGAAATGACAAGAGGATTGTTTGATTTACAAATGTCAACTCAAAAATAAAACTGATTGACAATTGGGCCGCTATGGTATATATTGTAAAGGGTCGTGTAATAATTGCGCATATCGGCACGAACATGGCTTTTACAAAATATATCAGATGTGGAATGACTCCCGCCTCTATAGGCGGCGAGCAACATATTTGTATCAGTGGCGGGATGGGGTCCCCCATCTGATATGCCTCCGGCGGGCGCTGGACATCCGTTTAGCGCCGACCATAACGGAGTGAAGAGGCCGACGCAAGAACGCCGGTGGCGTTCTTGAATGGAGGGATTTTTATGGAATTATCAGTGACAAGGAAACATGGAATGGACAAGGGGCCTTCGCCTGAAAGGATGCCAACGAAAAACTTGGTTTTGTGTGGGATGTTTACGGCCTTGGTGGCCATCGGCGCGTTCATCCAGATACCGGTACCCTACATGGATTATTTCACGCTGCAGTTTTTCTTCGTCCTGCTGGCCGGGCTGACCTTGGGCGGCAATAAAGGCGCGGTATCCGTGGGATGTTACGTGCTGCTCGGTCTTGCGGGGCTGCCAATTTTCGCGGCGGGCGGTGGTATCGGTTACGTGTTTCGGCCGAGTTTCGGCTATTTGCCGGGCTTCGTCGTGGCGGCCTATGTGACGGGACGGTTGGGTGAAAGATTAAAGAAGGGCTATAAAAACTATTTGCTGGCTTGTCTGGCCGGATTCGTGGCAACTTATGCCATCGGCATCGTGTATAAATACATGATTCTCAACTTTTACGCGAACACCCCGGCTACGTTGGCGGTGGTTTTTTTGTCCTGCTTCCCGCTGGACATGCCGGGCGACCTCGTGCTCTGCCTTTTGGCGGCGGGCTTGGGGCTGCGGCTAAGAAAGGCGGGGCTTTACGCGGAGTGAGGAACGTGGTAAAATCAAAGGTACACGGGAAGCCGGGTACGGGTAAGTGCGGAGGCCGAAATGCGGCTCGGAATTTGCGGGGAAAGGAAGCGCGGGTCATGTCGATTACGGAAGGGATGAAGAAAAAGGTACTGGGCGGCGGCCAAGTTTCAAGGGAAGAGGCCCTTGCCCTATATGGGGAGCCGTTGCGCGAATTGTGCGCGGCGGCGGACGAAATCAGGAAACATTTTTGTCAAAATAAGTTTGACATTTGTACGATTATTAATGGGAAGAGCGGGAAGTGTTCAGAAAATTGCAAGTATTGTGCACAGTCGGCGTATTACCACACGGCCACGGAAGAATACCCGTTGTTGGACACGGAGGAAATCGTGCGCCAGGCGAGGTACAATGCAAAGCGGGGCGTGCTGCGCTATTCCATCGTGACCTCGGGGCGGGCGTTAAGTGATGCGGAAGTGGGGCAGATGTGCGGGGCGGTTCGGGCTATCAAGGAAAGCGTGGACATCGAGGTGTGCGTGTCCTTCGGCCTGCTGAACGAGGAGCAGTTTCGGGCGGTGAAAGAGGCGGGCGCGACGCGGGTGCATAACAACCTGGAAACGTCACGGCGAAATTTCCCCAATGTCTGCACCACGCACACGTTTGACGACAAGGTGGCGGCCATAAGGGCGGCACGCGCGGCCGGGCTTTCTGTGTGCAGCGGCGGCATCATGGGACTGGGCGAGACGAGGGAAGACCGCGTGGACATGGCGATTTCCCTGCGCGAACTGGGAGTCAAAAGCGTCCCGGTCAACATGCTCAACCCGATACCGGGAACGCCTTATGAGGATAACGGGCGGCTCACGGTAAACGACATGCGGCGTGTCGTGGCGGTGTACCGATTTATTTTGCCGGACGCCTCCATCCGCCTGGCCGGAGGGCGCGGGCTTCTGGAAGACAAGGGCGCGGGGTGTTTTGAATCGGGGGCGAACGCGGTGATATCCGGCGACATGTTGACGACGTCCGGCTATACGGTTGAGTCGGACATGGAAATGATTGAAAAATTGGGATATAAAGCGGCATTGTGTGGTAATTAGGGCTGGCGTGTGGATGGTCACACGCCATTCGCGCATTTTTGACGAGAGAGAATGGATAATCAGGAAGAGAGGCGGTGTCTTGCAATGGGCAAGGGAATTTTCGTCACGGCCACGGGGACGGACGTGGGCAAGACCTACGTGACGGCCCTGATGGTGAAAAAGTTGAGGGAGGCCGGGTGCCCGGCCGGATATTATAAGGCGGCCCTGTCCGGTGCGGCGTGCGTCAAGGAGAGCGACGCGGGATACGTAAAGCAAATATCCGGCATCGGCCAGGAGGATTCCACGCTTCTCTCGTACTTGTACGGGACGGCGGTTTCCCCGCATTTGGCGGCCAAAATCGAGGGAAACCCGGTGGATTTGGACGTGGTAAGAAGGGATTACCTGCGGGTGGCACAAAGCCACGATTACGTCACGGTGGAGGGGAGCGGCGGAATCGTCTGCCCGGTTCGCTGGGACGAAAGGCAAAAAATCTTGTTGGAGGACGTGATTAAGGCGTTGGGACTTGCCACCCTCGTCGTGGCCGACGCGGGGCTTGGTACGATTAACGCCACCGTCCTGACCGTGGAATTTTTACGGGCGCGGGGAATCGAAGTGAAAGGCGTGATTTTGAACCGTTACGCGGGAGGAACCATGCAAAAGGACAATGCCGGGATGATCGAGGTGCTGGCAAAAGTTCCGGTCCTGGCACGGGTTGGGGAAGGGGCGGAGGAGCTTGAGATGGAGGTGGGGAAGTTGAGGGAATTGTATGGATGAAATTCCTCAAAATCAAGCAAAAAGCGTATTGATTCTCTTTGTCATGTCATGATATAATACCTCAAGAACGATTGGATTTTTACGGAAAGGTGGAGATGGTTATCAAAGTCGTTGACTTGTTTTGCGGTTGCGGTGGTATGACGTTGGGATTTCAAAAGGCGGGATTTGATGTCGTGGCCGGATTTGAACGCTGGGATGCCGCCATCTTTTGCTATGGAAAGAATTTTAACCACCCCGTGGAAGATGCCGACCTCTCAAACGTGGAACTTTCCGTTAAAGCTATTTCGAAATATGACCCGGGTATTATCATAGGGGGGCCTCCGTGCCAGGATTTTTCCGTGGCGGGAAATAGAGTTGAAGGGGCCCGGGCGGACTTGACCATTTCATTTGCAAAGATAGTGAAAGAAATCGTTCCTGAATATTTCGTGATGGAAAATGTAGAGCGCGCGGCTGAAAGCGAGGCCTACAAAAACGCAAGAATCATTTTTAAAGAAGCTGGTTATGGATTGACGGAAAAAGTCCTGGATGCCAGTTTTTGTGGCGTGCCTCAAAAAAGGAGACGTTTCTTTTGCATTGGTTGCAAAGATGCTTCGGATGGTTTTTTAGAGGGATGGTTGTCAACAAACCAATCTATATTTCCACTAACTGTCAAGGAGTATTTCCAACAAGAAAAGTGTGAGCTGCCGGTGGAATATTATTATCGGCATCCCCGTTCATACAAAAGGAGGGGAATCTTTTCGGTTGACGAACCATCGCCTACCATACGGGGCATTAACCGTCCCAAACCGGGAAATTACAAAAAACATGACGGAGATGGGGCAAATCCTGACGGGATACGTAATTTGTCGTGTCAGGAGAGGGCGCTTATACAGACATTTCCATTAGACTTTGTTTGGAATGATTACTCCACTTCGACGGAACAGATGATAGGTAATGCCGTTCCGGTTAAGCTGGCCAATTATGTGGCGGCTTGTTTGATGCGGTATATCAAGGGAGACACAGACTTACAAAATCTTCGTTTTATTGATTGGTTAAAAAATGAAAAAAGCTTTCGGCGAGGGTGGCGGGTGATACGCTTTCAAGAGTGGGACGCGCGAAAAAGATTCTGGAATTTGGAATGGAGGATGGCGAACAATATTTGAAAAAAATAAGTGAAGAACCTTCATATAAAAATCTCGTTCCATCCGTACGCGCCCAGGTCCGACGGGCAATACGGCTTTATTTTGAATACGTTTCCATGCATGGGGAGGTAATGTCATGAGCGAACACAAATTTCAGATGTCCATAGACTTGCAGGTATTGAATCATCTGGGTCTAAATCTTTATAGTAATACGTCTGCGGTATTGTCGGAGGTGGTGGCAAACGCATGGGACGCGGATGCCACGGAAGTGGCGATTGAAATCGGGGAAGATGCCATTTCCATCGCGGATAATGGCATTGGCATGAATTTATCTGACATAAATGGCAAGTATTTGACGGTTGGATATCAGAAGCGTGCAGAGAGCGGCTTGTCATCAATTTTTCATAGGCCGGTGATGGGAAGGAAGGGGATTGGAAAACTTTCCCTTTTTTCCATTGCCTGCATTGTCGAGGTTTATTCTAGAAAGGAAGGTGAGTTGAACGCCTTTAAAATCGACATAGAGTCTTTGGAAGAGGCCATCAAGACGAATGAGACGTACTATCCCACAGATTTAAACGACATTATCAATGAACTGGAAATGGATTAATACATGCTGCTGGCTGGGACAATCCAAGTGTTTTCGTTGAAAAATGATTTACCGTCCGCTCGCCGTATGATTACGCAATGAGGAAAAAATTTTGAGTGATTAACGATAATGTAGTTTGCCGCGGCATCTAATTTCGGGGGAGATTCTCCGAGAATCGCATAGCCATACATGCATTTTGTTTTATAGTATTTCATAATGACTCCTTTGGGGATGTCTATGTTTTTAATGTATATGCCATAGGTTGGCCATTTATGGCATTTTTATACATTGGGTCAGATTATATGGTTGATTTTCATGAAAGTTGGTTCGAACGTGTTTAATGGGTGTTGTTGATAAACCGTGTGGCGTGATGGTAATGAATGGGGGCGGCATGAGGAATGGACGGTAAGAGGAAGAACTGGCGGGACATATTGCCATATAACATGCGAGACGGCTGGCAGAACTTGTCGTTTCGCCTTTTGTTCGTGGTGCTGGCGACGTTTTTGCCGCTCAACGTCATGGGAATCGTGGCGGCGGGCGTGATGTGGTCGGGGTCTTCGCGGGAACTGTACGATGCGTACGAGCGGGAAATCAATAATGGGATGGGCGGCCTCGACGAGGCCGTCGCGGAACTGGACGAAAACGTGGAGAACTTGTACGTGGAGAATATCGGGAGCCTGACGCTTCCGGGGGCGAAGGACGACCTGGCCGGCTACGGGGTGCTTTTGGAGACCGCCGCCTACATGGAGGCGGAAAGTCTTGAAGGGCTGGTTTACTTGTACGACAGGCAGAAAGGCGATCTGCACATAAAACAAAGCGGGGCGCTGCAAAACCAGGAAATGTTGAAGGAGATTGAGGAAGGTCTTTATATCACGTTTCCGCTTCCCTACCGTTTTGGGTGGCATTTTCGGGAATTTGCCGGGCAGCTTTATTATTATCGGTATTATAAATGCGCGAATTACAACATCGGGATGCTCCTCGACGTGAAGGCGAACATGGAATCCACGTTCGAGGCGGAATTTTTTAGCGAGAAGGAGTTCTATTTTACGGACGGCAATCTTTTGTACCGTTACACGGACGGCGTCCCCGAGAGTGAAAACATGGAAGAATGGGAGAAGCTTTTGCAAAAGCAGACATCCTGGCAGGTGGTCGGGTGGGAGTCTTCGCATACCGGGATGAGGGCGTGCCTGCGTGTCGAGGGCGGTCGTTTCCTAAGTTCGATTCCGCTCGTTTATTGGCTGCTGTTATTTTTGTCGATATCCTTCGTGCTGTTGGGCGTCCTGCTCTGGCGGATGATAAAGAAGGACGTGCTGCTGCCGCTTGGCGTCATGGAGCGGGCGATGCGCAAGCTGCGGGAAGGGGAGCGCGAGTTTCGCATCACGGGAATCGACGAGGGCCAGACCTTGGAGATGAAATATCTTTGCAATGCGTTTAACAAGATGGCGCAGGAGGTGCAGGAGTCCTATGAAAAGGACATCAAGATGGTGCAGGCCCAGCTGGACAACCTGCGTTTGCAGGTAAACCCGCACATGCTTTTAAATTCGTTCAACATGATATACAGCCTGGCCCAGCTTCAAAATTATGAGTGCATCCAGGATTTCGCGCTTTACCTCGTGGATTATTTTCGATACATTTTGAAGGAGGCGGACGACCTCGTGACGCTTCAAAAGGAAATGAAGTTCGTTGAGAGCTACCTGGGCATTCAAAGGATTCGTTTTCCTGATACCTTCGGCAGCGTTTACAACATGCAGGAGGGGTGCGAAAAGGCCCTCGTGCCGCCGTTATTGATTGAGAATTTCGTGGAAAACGCGATGAAGTACGCCTTGAAGCCGGGCGAGATGATTGAAATCCTCATCAATGCCAGGCGGGAGGAGGACAAGCTGCTTTTGTCCGTCTGCGACACGGGGAATGG
>Ga0073906_1004639_pt1 | contig 13528 bp, 14 predicted proteins | sample Inofromicrocosms_FD_65485 | JGI IMG/M metagenome (GOLD analysis project Ga0073906, IMG submission 65485) | Mouse cecum microbial communities from Vienna, Austria - Inoculum for glucosamine and mucus D2O microcosms | ecosystem: Host-associated > Mammals > Digestive system > Large intestine >... | reverse complement strand
TAGCCATTTTTCGCAGAAAAATGAGCGGATTTGAGGTGTTTTAGGATTACGGGAGTGCGTTAGCACGGAGTAATCCGTGTATCATGAGCGTCAAAATACCTTTTGACGCTCTAATCATAATATTTTTATATGATACCAGGCTCAAAAGCCCATGTATTGACATGCTTGCATGTCAATACATGACTTTGAGACCTGCAAAACACCGAAAAGTAGCCATTTCCCGTAGGAAAATTTGCAGAAGAAATAGAAAGAATATTAGAGAATGAAAAATTTGCTTAAAAACATGAAAATCCTGCGGTGTATGTTTTACTCCTTACATCGCAGGATTTTCTGGTTTAAAGTATTCTATTTGATTCGATTCGCCATCGTGTAAAATTCATGGTAGATGCCACGAAGTTCCATAAGCTCATCGTGATTTCCCTCTTCCACGATGCCGTTCTCCGTCAGGACGAGGATGCGGTCGGAGTTTTTGATGCTAGAGAGCCGGTGGGCAATCGTGATGGTGGTCCGGCCCTCGGACAATACGCTCAAGGATTTTGCGATGGCGAACTCGCTTTCGTTGTCAAGTGCGGAGGTCGCCTCGTCCAAAATCATGATGGGCGGATTTTTTAGGAAAACACGCGCGATGCTGATGCGCTGTTTCTGCCCGCCGGAGAGCTTGACCCCGTGCTCACCGACATAGGTGTCATATCCATCCTTCAATTCGCAAATAAATTCATGCGCGCCCGCCTTTTTGGCGGCCTCGATCGCCTCCTCGCGGGAAGCGGACGGGAATCCGTAAAGAATATTTTCCATTACCGTTCCCGAAAACAAGTAGACATCTTGCTGTACGATGCCGACATTTCCACGCAGGCTTTTTAGCGTGTATTTCTTGATGTCCGTCCCGTCAATGCGGATGGTTCCCCCGGTTACGTCATAAAAACGCGGAATCAGGTTGCAGAGCGTCGTCTTGCCGCCGCCGGAGGGGCCGACGATGGCCAGCTTTTCGCCGGGGCGCACGACGAGGTTTAAGTTGCGGAACACCCTGTTGTGGTCGTCCGGGTACTCAAACGATACGTGCTCAAATGTAATTTCACCCTGCGGTTTCGGCATGTTCGTGGCACCAGGTTCGTCAAAAATTTCGATGTCGGCATCCATAATCTGCAAAAATCGTTCGATTCCGGTCATGCCGCGCTGAAATTGTTCCGCGAATTCAATGATTCTGCGGATGGTGGCAATCAGCGTGGAGACGTACATCGTGTACGCGACCAGGTCGCCAGCGGTAATCATTCCCTTATTAAGGAACAATCCGCCGGCCACGATTACGACGAGGTACATCAGTCCGTCAAACGCCCGTGTGGACGTGGAAAATGCCGCCATGTATTTGTACGTTTCTTTCTTGATTTCTAAGAAACGCTGGTTGCCGGTCTCGAATTTCGCGCATTCCATTTCTTCATTTGTAAATGCCTTGACCACCTTTTGCCCGAGCAGGCTGTCCTCGATGCTCGCGTTCAACTCGCCAATTTGGACGCGCTGCTTGGCGAACGCGCGCCTGCTGCGCCGGTTTAACTTGATACAGACGAAGGCCATTACGGGGACGATGGCAAATACCATCAGGGTCAGTGGGAGGCTTACGGTCGCCAATATGACAAACGCGACCAATGCCTTGATACCCGCAATGAAAAATTCTTCCGGGCAATGGTGGGCGAATTCCGTCACGTCGAACAAGTCGTTGGTGATGCGTCCCATGATTTGCCCGACCTTCGTGTTGTTGTAGTATGTGTTGGAAAGTTGCTGCAAATGCTGGTAGGCGTCGCGCCGCATGTCAGTCTCCATCTTCGCGCCCATGACGTGCCCGGCATCGGCCATGTAATAATTTGCGAGGCATTCCACGACCTTAAGGACGAGGTAGAGAAGGCTCATCCGCCCGATTAGTGCCACGGTGAGGCTGGCCGCGTCCTGCAGCCCCATGTTCGTAATCTGGCGGATGATCATCGGCAGCACCAGCTCGCAGATGGTGGTGAGGGCCGCGCAAAACAAGTCCGTCAAAAGAACGGCCTTGTGGTTCTTATAATAAGGGACGAAGCGGCGGAGCAGCTCGCTTGTGCGATATTCTTGTGTATTCATATTTTTACCTCCTACTTTCGATTCTTTATTATAATTTGGCCGGGTAAAAATGTCAAATAAAGAAAATCAGCCTCTTCCATGGTTTTAAATAGACCAAAAATCGGCTTGACGGAGCAGCCCGGCTCTTCGGCCAAGACCCTGGCGGTCAGGCCGGACGGGCCGAGCCTTCTCGTGATGCCCGGGGCGGCACGGATGATTCCCTTCCGCGTAAATTTAAACTTCGGTGGCATGTTTCCGTTCTCCTTTCACGTAAGCGTCGGTGTACAGAAGGCAACATTAGGTTGTTGTATTTCTCCGTGAAATCCGCTATACTTAAAGAACCGTAAGAAATAGACGAGATAGGATGTATCTGTTATTTTCCTACGGTTCTTAAAAGTGCTGATAACTAAAAAATATAAGGTGGAAAATATGGGACAGTATCAAGAGAAAGATATGGATGTGTTGGAGGCCTCCCGTTTGCCGGTGGGCGAAGGGAGGCGCCTGATTGACCGTTTGGAGCAGGAGCGTGGCTTGCCAAAGCCAAAGATGGCGGCCCTGATTGCCTCCAATTGTTCGGAACTGCGCGAGTATGCGGGGGCCAAGGCGCGGGCCATCGCGGACGCGCAATATGGTAAAGGTATCTTTATCCGCGGGCTGATCGAGTTTACCAATTATTGTAAAAATGATTGCTACTACTGTGGAATTCGCCGTGGGAATGCCAAGGCCAAAAGATATCGTTTGAGCGTCGAGGACGTCATGGCGTGCTGCAAGGAAGGTGAGCGGCTGGGATTTCGCACCTTCGTGTTGCAAGGGGGCGAGGATCCTTATTATACGGACGGGCGGATGGTGGAATTGATACGTAGGATTCGCGCGGCTTACCCGGAGTGCGCGATTACCTTGTCCATCGGCGAACGGGAGCGGGAGAGCTACGAGCGGTTTTGGGAAGCAGGGGCGGACCGTTACCTCTTGCGTCATGAGACGGCCGACGAGTCGCATTACCGCGTGCTGCATCCGTATAATTTGTCGTTGGCGCACCGCATGCAATGTCTGAAAAATCTTAAGGAAATCGGCTTTCAGACCGGGTGTGGGTTCATGGTGGGAAGCCCGGGGCAGACGGCGCGGCATTTGGCGGAGGATTTTGCATTTATCGGACAGCTGCGCCCTGAAATGGTTGGAATCGGTCCCTTCATCCCGCATCATGACACTCCGTTTGCCAACGAGGCGCGGGGAAGCCTGGAGCTTACGCTGTACCTCTTGAGCCTGTTGCGCATTCAGCAGCCGGATTTGTTGTTGCCCGCGACCACGGCCCTGGCGACCATCCATCCCCGGGGGCGCGAGTTGGGAATCGAGGCGGGGGCCAACGTCGTGATGCCGAACCTGTCGCCGACCGGCGTGCGTGACAAGTATTCGCTGTATGACGGGAAGGCCTGCACGGGGGACGAGGCGGCCGAATGCCGGAATTGCCTGGAGCGGCGCATAGAGAGCGTGGGTTATCATGTCGTGGTCGGCAGGGGCGACCACCGCGGCCGTATTTAGGTGAAATCTAGAAAAGAGGTGGGATGTATGAATCTTGGTGACTATAAGGCATATGTTTCGGCAGAAACCATGATGGGGCCAAATAGCGTAAGGATATTGGCGGAGCTATTTGACAAATATCCTTTACAGTTTGTTTCTGGTGACATGATTCTCGACTTAGGATGTGGGACGGGACTGACAAGTATTGTCATCGCAAAAGAGACCGGGGCGAAGGTTTTCGCAAATGATTTATGGATAAGTGCGGAAGAAAATGAAAAACGGTTTGCCAAATGGGGTGTTGGAGGGCAAATAACGCCTATTTGTGAAGATGCGAGCCATCTTCATTTTGAAAAAAAGCTATTTCGTGCCCTGATTAGTATCGACTCTTATCATTATTTTGCGGGAAAGAAGGGGTTTTTCCAGGAAAAGATTTTGCCATTTATGAAGGATGACGGAGTGGTTATGATTGGAATCCCGGGTCTGAAGGAGAAATATATAGGTCGTGCCGAAGAACTTCTTTCCGATTGGCTTGGAAATGACGCCCATATGTTCAAAAGTCCAAAACAATGGAAGGAACTTATCGGCGCCAGCGACAGAATCGAGTCGGTGAAAACATGGGAAATGGATTGCTTTGATGAAGCATGGGACGATTGGCTTGGAACGAATAATAAATTCGCTCTTGGCGACAAGCGACACTTTGAAGCAATCATTAAACCATATACTTGCTTTGTGGGCATTTATATCAAGATGAAAAAGGCGCTGTGATACGGAACCGAAGTAGACGCAACAAGGGAAAAATGGTTGAAAAAGTAATACGGGTGCAATATTATCGTATTATAAAAATTGGGAGGTGCTTATAAGGGCGGAAGAGGCTGCTTTACAAGTCAGGATGGATTCGGAGTTAAAAGAACAAGCAGAATTGTTTGGAGTGAAATAGTGATGAGAGTATTATTGGATACACATATTGTTTTATAAACTATAAATCGTAAGTTGTGGGGGGACGAGAAAATGGTATGAATGCTTTATTGTAGCGGGACAGCTTGTTGATTTGCATTTAAGGGGAAGGAATGTCTGATTGGCTAATATAGTTGGGTGAAATAGTCAGGAAAGGGGGAAGAACATGATTATCGTTCGTGATGCCACGATGGAGGATGCCGGGCGCATCCTGGAAATTTACGATTATTACGTTAAAAACACGGCCATTACTTTTGAATATGATACGCCGACCCTCGACGAATTCAAGGGGCGGATGGAAAGGACGATGCAACGATACCCGTATCTGGTCATCGTGAAGGATGGACGTGTTGAGGGGTATGCATACGCGGGTGCCTTTGTCGGCAGGGCGGCCTACGACTGGTCTTGCGAAATGACGGTTTACCTTGACCACGATGCAAGAAAGTGCGGGATGGGCCGGAAACTCTATGAAGTGTTGGAACGTGCCCTGCGTGACATGGGCATCCTTAACCTATACGCATGCATTGGCTATCCGCAGAACGAGGATGAATATTTGACAAGGAACAGTGCCAATTTTCACGAACACCTCGGTTTCGTGAAAGTTGGTGAGTTTCATAAATGCGGTTATAAGTTCGGCCGTTGGTACGACATGGTTTGGATGGAAAAAATTATCGGAGAACACGATGAAAACCAGGCATCGGTCATGAGTCATTTGCGGTTTCGGGAGCAAGCAACTGGATGATATTTGTAAGACGGAATGGAGAAGTGACGGGGAGATTACATGAATGAAAGAATACATAACGAAACGGGTGCATGAATTGTATTGGCATGATGACATAAATTGTGCGAGGACGGCAATCCTATGTCTGGGCGAATTGTTTGAAACGGTTGTCGAGCCGCAAATAATTTGGTCCGCGGTTGGATTACATGGTGCCGGCGGATATAGGGCCCAGTGCGGTTTGGTTGAAGGTACGCTTATGTTTATCGGAATTTACCTTCACATGTTGGGAAGGGCGGAAGATGAAATCGTGTCAGCCTGTTATGATTTCGCTTCGGCCTTTGATAAGACGTTTGGCTCGCTAAGATGTTTTGAACTGCGCCCCACGGGGTTCTTGGAAAACGACCCACCACATATGTGTGAAAATCTGACTTGTGAAGGAATTGAATTTGCATATCGATATATTTTACAAATCACAAAGGGATAGAAGAAGGGAATATATAATGGGAATTTGAAAAAAACATTTGGCGTGACATCCTTGATTTTTCGAGGTTTGTGCTAAGCGAAAACTTTTTAGAACGATTAAAAAGTACATTATTGAACCTGAAAAATGTACATGGTTCACGAAAAATCGCAATCGAGAAATTCATTATTGCATTCCCTCTTTCTTCCGTGCTATGATGATTTCGCATCAAGTATGCAGTATGAAAAAGGGGGATGATTTGAATGGAAAAAAGAGAGATTGTATTATTTGAAACGGATGATAAAGAGGTCAGACTGTCGGTGCCTATTGAAGATGATACGGTATGGTTAAACAGAGGACAAATGTCAGAATTGGCAGATTTTTATAATTTAGACGTAATCATTTCCGTGGGCTATCGCGTCCCATAACGCTCATTTTCGGTACGCGAAGCAGGCGTTGGAACGTGGCCGACCAGTGTTGTGTGAAAAGGCCTTTACCGTGGAGGCGGCGGAGACGGACGAGCTGATTGCGATTGCAAGGGGACGAAACGTTTATCTTGCGGAGGCCATGTGGACCTGGTTTTCCCCGGCGGCGAACCAGGTGAAAAGATGGATTGACGAGAGGAAAATCGGAAACATTGAGTCCGTAAAGTTTACATATCATATGAAATCAATAAATTACGCGGAAAGGGTGGCGGACGAGATTCGGCGGGGACTTAAGGAGAGCGAGAAGGTTCCGCTGTCGGCCACGTCCAATGTCATGCATATCCTGGATGAGGTGCGAAGTCAGATTGGGTTGGTATATACGGAACTGGAGTAGGAAATAAGGCTGCAAGAAGGATAAAAGGGACAAGAAGGACAAAAATAACAAGGAGGACAAGAAGAAAGGAAATGGTGGCAATCATGGAAGGCTTGAATGTACGACGCGCGATGGAATCAGATATGGACGTGATTAACAAATTACTTTATGAGGTTCATAAAGTCCATAGCGACGTGCGGCCGGATTTGTTTAAAGCGGGAGCGAAAAAATATACTGACGAGGAATTGAGGAAAATTATCGTGGATGACGACCGGCCTATTTTTGTCGCGGAAAAGGACGGGGAGGTCTTGGGTTACGCGTTCTGCATACACCAACAATATGTCAACAATAATAACATGACGGACGTGAAAACGCTTTATATTGATGATTTATGCGTGGATGAAACCGCCCGTAACGCGCATGTCGGCAGATTTTTGTACGAATATGTGTTAGATTATGCCAAAAAGCAAGGTTATTACAACGTGACGCTGAACGTGTGGGCGGATAATGCCGGTGCCGTGAAATTTTATGAGAAGCTTGGTCTGAAGACTCAAAAAATAGGGATGGAAAAGATATTGTAACAGAGAATCCGGCGAGGGGAGTTGCATGTAAGAAGGAGAAAGGCGACATGAAAAAATTAGGATTGGTTGGCGGAACGGGGCCGGAATCCACGATGGTGTATTATCGTGAATTAAATAAAAGAATTCATGAGAAAACAAATGGAGAAGAATTCCCGGAAATCGTGATAGAAAGTGTAAATCTGTATAAAGCGTTGGGCATGGTCGCAAGCGAAAATTATGGAGGATTGGAGGAATACTTGTCAAAAGCGGTGTCCAATCTGGAAGGGTGTGGCGCGGACATTGTCGCGTTGACGGCGGGCACGATGCACGTGGTATTTGAAGAACTAGAATCCAGGGCGAAGGTGCCGTTCATAAGCATTCCGAAAACCGTCGCGGAATTTGCCGTGTCAAAAGGATATAGGAAAGTTGGGATGCTTGGGACGATTTTTACCATGGAGAAAGAGTACTTGAGCAAGGCATTCGTGAAAAAGGAATCGAGGTCGTCGTTCCGTCCGCCGCTGACAGAGTCCTTGTCAATGAACGAATCTCAAAGGAACTGGAATACGGCATTGTAAAAGAAACGTCGACGCGTGAATTGATTTCCGTGATTGAAAAAATGAAAAACGAAGCCGGAATTGAGGCCGTGATTTTAGGATGCACGGAACTGCCGCTGGCGTTAAATAAAGATAATTGTCCGGTGGATTGCCTTGACATTATGGAAATCCATATCCAGAAACTCGTAGGGCTGATGGCAGAGTGAAAGAATCATATAATTCTTGGATTGTTGGGAATTGGTCGAGATTTTGAGGAGGAAGAAAGAAATGTATATTGCAAGTGAGACGCGTTATGATAAGATGGTATATAACCGATGCGGGGCGAGCGGCTTGTTGTTGCCGGCAGTTTCGCTGGGATTGTGGCATAATTTTGGCTCCAATGCCAGTTTTGACAACATGGTGGATATTTGCCAGACGGCGTTTGACCTTGGAATCACGCATTTTGATTTGGCGAATAATTACGGCCCGGTTCCCGGGGCGGCGGAAGAAAATTTTGGCCGTATCCTGAAAAAGTGCCTTGGCGCTTATCGGGACGAACTCGTCATTTCCACGAAGGCGGGATATGACATGTGGCCAGGGCCTTATGGGAACTGGGGCGGTAAGAAATATTTGGTGGCCAGCCTGGATCAGAGCCTTAGGCGAATGGGACTTGACTATGTGGACATTTTTTACCATCACCGGCCGGATGCGGAAACTCCGTTGGAGGAAACCGCCAGGGCGTTGGATGGGATTGTTCGGAGCGGGAAGGCGTTGTATGTAGGAATTTCCAATTATAATAAGGAGCAGACCATTGCGATTGCCAAGCTTTTCAACGAAATGGGAACGCCGTTTATTATCAATCAGAGAAGATATTCGATGTTTGTCCGTGATATTGAGAAGGACGGTTTGAAAGAGTATGCGGCGAAGAACGGCATTGGCATTATTACGTTCAGCCCGTTGGCGCAGGGGCTGTTGACGAACCGTTATTTGAATGGGATTCCGGAAAGCAGCCGTATCAGGACGGATGGGCGTTTCCTGAAGGAAGAAGCGGTGAACGAGGAGACGCTAAGAAGGGTGCGTGCCTTGAACGAGATTGCGAAAGAGCGGGGTCAGAGCCTGGCGCAAATGGCGCTGGCGTGGATTCTTCGGGATGGGGATATCACAAGCGTGCTAATCGGGGCGTCCCGGGCAAGCCAGGTCATGGATAACGTGGGGATGCTTGAAAACGTACAATTTAGCGCGGAAGAGCGGATGCGCATAGAGAGGATTTTGGCGGAAAGATAAGGTGGTTCGCAGTAAGAAACTGTTAAGAAATAAATCTTCTCATTTGACTTGTTTGCATAGGCTATTTCTTGACCGTAGGATGGAAAGTGTATCATGCATATTTTGATTATCGAGGACGAGGCGGCGATTCGCCAGGAGTTAAAGCAACTGCTGGAGAATTCGCTGTATCGGGTCACGGCTTTTGAAGGGTTTCGGGAGGAGACGGGAGCGGGTTCCCGGCAGTATGATGTCGTGTCGGAAATCATGCGGGTTGCGCCTGACCTTATACTATTGGACGTGAATTTACCGGGGGAATCTGGTTTTGACATTTGTAAGAGGCTGCGGGCTGTCTCGGACGTTCCGCTCATTTTTGTGACCGGCCGCACCGATTCGATGGACGAGTTAAGCGGAATGCTTGGCGGCGGGGATGATTATATCACGAAGCCGTTTAACCCGCCAATTTTGCTCGCCCACATCGCGGCGGTGTTAAAGCGTGCGCGTAAGGATAAGGAAGGGAATGGCGAAAAGGATGGGGAAAGTGTCGGTGGGATGCGCATTTCCTATAAGGACGTGGAACTTGACGTGGCGGGTGGCTTTGTTCGGTATCAGGGAAAGCGGGCCGACCTTTCCAAAAACGAGTTGAAAATCTTGTATTATCTTTTCTGCCGTCGCGGCGAGATTGTTCCGCGCATGGACTTGGTGGAATATTTGTGGGACAACCAGGTGTTTATTGATGACAACGCGCTCAGTGTCAACGTGACGCGCCTGCGCGGCAAACTGGCCGACATTGGCATCCATGATTTTATTGGGACGAAGCGGGGAATGGGGTATCGGATATGACGTTTTTTCATTTTATGAAGGATAAGGCACTTTTATTGCTGGCAAACCTGATTGGAATGGTGCTTTTATTTGCGTTTTTGCGGTTAACCTCATATCCTTTGGATGATTGTGTGATTATTCTTGCCTGCTGGGCGCTTGTCCTGTTGGCGTGGCTGCCGGCGCGTTTTTTTCCCCGGAAAAAATATTTCGCGGAGCTTGAAAAAATCATGGAAGATTTGGAGCAACGGTATCTTTTGGGAGAGTTGATGCCTCGTTCCTTCCGCTTGGAGGATGAATTGTACCGCGAATTGATTTGTAAGTCGAATAAGTCGGTAATCGAACGCATTCATCAGATTGAGGACGCGCAAAAGGAGTACCGGGAGTACGTCGAAAGCTGGGTGCATGAAATCAAGGCTCCGATTACCAGTATCGCCTTGGCTTGTGAAAACGCGCATGACGAGCGCGGAAGACGGATTGCCGCCGAGAACCGGAGGGTGGAAAATGATGTCGACATGGCACTTTATTATGCGCGTTCAAACGAGGTTTACAAAGATTACCTGATTGCCGAGACTGACTTGCAGGAAGTTTGCGGGGAGGTTCTGATAAAGAACAAGCAATTTTTGATAGAGAACCATGTGCGGGCGGAGGTGGATTGCCCCCACCATGTATTTACGGACAAGAAGTGGATTACATTCATCGTTGGGCAATTAGTCTTGAATGGCGCAAAATACCGTGCCTGCGAGGGCGCGTGTCTTTACATTTTCACGGAGGCCGCCCCGCGCAGCGTGCTCTTGACGGTCGAGGACAATGGCGTCGGTATCAAGCCGGAGGAACTTTCTCGGATTTTTGAAAAAGGTTTTACCGGGAGCAACGGGCGAAAGGAGGGGCGTGCCACCGGGATGGGGCTCTATCTTTGCCAGAAATTGTGCAGGAAACTTGGAATCGAGATTCGGGTCGAGTCGGAAGTGGGGAGAGGGACGAGGATGGTGTTGGAAATTCCCAGGAGCGATTTTGCGGCGATGCCGTGACGGGTATTTGATTGTCCGCGGAGGATGGGTCATATTACAAAACTGTAAGATTCATGAAAGGGAAACGAATACAATCTTGCAACGAAATCAATTAAAATATTTCATGTATCGCGATGGCGGGACGGATTTATATTGAGCGGCGAAAATAACTGCCACTTAGTATAAAATTATGCGCACAGCCGCATAAGGAAATATGCCGCTTCGCGGCTGCGGCTGGCGCGATACTCGCTACCGATAAAATCGCTAGCGAATATAAAAAATGAAGGAGTGACGATAGGATGCAGGATACGATTCGTGTGTGTGACGTGGAGAAGTATTATGGCAGTGGCGGCAATGTGACCAAGGCGGTCGACCGCGTCAGTTTTACGGTGCAAAAGGGAGAGTTCATGGGGGTGATGGGGGCTTCTGGTTCGGGCAAGACGACGCTTCTCAACATGTTGTCCACGATTGACCGCGTGACGGCGGGACACATTTACTATGGGGACGTGGACATTACGGAACTGTCGGAAAACAAGGTTTCTGACTTTCGCAAAAATAACCTGGGCTTCGTGTTTCAGGAGTACAATCTTTTGGACACGCTGACCATCGAGGAAAATATCGTGCTGGCCATGGCGGTGCACAAGCGGGGGAAGGGCGAGATCCAGAAACGTTGTGACGAGATGCTTCGTCTTTTAGGCATCGAGGAGGTGCGGGACAAATTTCCATACCAGGTTTCTGGCGGGCAAAAGCAGCGTTGTGCTTGTGCGAGGGCTCTGGCCAACCGCCCGCGGCTTCTGTTGGCGGACGAGCCGACTGGCGCGCTTGACTCGCGCTCCGCGCAGACGCTGTTGGAGACGTTCACGCAGATGAATACGGAGCTTGACGCAACGATTTTCATGGTCACGCATGACGCGTTTTCGGCCAGTTATTGTCATCGGATTCTGTTTTTGAAAGATGGGAAGATTTTCCACGAGTTGGTGCGGGGCGAGCGGACGAGGCGGGAGTTTTTGAACGAGATTCTCGACGTGCTGGCGTTGACGGGAGGTGAACCATCCCATGTTAAATAAGCTTGCCTTTCGCAATGTCAAACGTTCTGCCAAAGACTACATGGTGTATTTTTTGACGATGGCGGTCATCACGGCGGTCATGTTTTCGTTCAACACGTTGATTTTTTCCGAGGACGCAAAAGAATTATTCGAGATGGCCATGATTATGGAGGTGATGCTGGGACTGGCCACGTTTTTCATCGTGCTCATCGTGGCTTGGCTGATTCATTACATGGTGCGCTTCATGCTGGAAAAACGCAGTCAAGAATTCGGCATTTACCTCTTGATTGGAATGAAGAAGACGGAGATTTCCAAATTGTACATGCGGGAAAACCTGCTGCTGGGGCTGGCCGCGTTTGTCGTCGGGATGGGTTTGGGCGTCTTGTTCCAGCAAATTTTGATGGCGATTTTTTATAGCATGATTCAGATGGACTTCCACATCCACCTGGAACTGAACAAGGGGTGCCTTTTGATGACGGCCGCTTGCTACGGGGGCTGTTATTTGCTGGCATTGTTCCGATGTCGGCGGAAGTTCCGCAAGATGAACATTCACGACCTGATGAACAGCCAGAGGCAGAATGAGGAAGTGAAAGAATCCCGCGAGGAAATGAAAAAATGGCTGTTACCGTTGGCGGTGCTTTTTATCGCGTTGTTTGCCGTATTTCTCTTCACGTATAAGAAATGGGATTCGGCCGTCATCATTTTTTTCATCATCGGGCTCGTGTTGACGATTTACTTATTTTATACGGGGCTTTCGGCATGGATTATTTGTTATGTGAGAAAGAAGGGCGGGGCGATTTATCATGGGGACGGCTTGTTCTTGTTACGGCAGTTCGCCTCCAAGGTAAAGACGATGCGCTTCACGATGGGGACGCTGACCGTGCTGTTTTTGTTGGCACTTCTGGGTAGCTCGATCGCGTTCATGTTCAATGATTACCAGAATAAAATCCTGGCGGGGAAGTGGCCGTTCGACGTGCAGGTATTTAACCCGGATCCGGGCTACGATTTCGAATCGGAATTGGACGTGTTGAGGCAAGAGGCGGACGTGGAGGAGACGTTTGTTTATCATATTTATGAAAATGGAACGAACCAGGTCAATTCTTATCTTTACACGCATTTGCGGGAGTTCGGTTCGGAATATTTAAACGCGGACGGGACGGTGAACCAACCGAAAATTGACAGGAACGAAGCACAGATTTACTGTAATCATGACACGTACATGGGGCTTTCGGATTATAACCATTTGCGGGAAATGATAGGGCTTGAGCCGGTCATGCTGGGCGAGGGAGAGTATGCCATCCACTTGAAGGAGCGGGTGTATGGCCAGACCGGGGATTTCGCGGACGCGTTTGAGATTCGAGGAAAAGGCGGGGAGCGGCTTTCTTGTGCCGGTTATTATACGGAAGGGTTCGCGCAGGACGGGCATAATGGCGGCGATTATTTGATTATCGTGCCGGACGCGGTACTGGGGACGATGGAGCCTTATTATGCGGAAATGGTGGCGAAGCTTGACGGAAAGGCACCGGAAGGATTGGCGGTGAAACTGGAGGCACTGGATCTGGGAGCGGTGATGGAGAAGGTGTCGGAGGAAGCGGGAGAGTTTAATTTGGTGGTGAACACGGACGGAGAGGCGGTAGAAGCCGAAGATTTGCCCGGGGACATAGGGCTGGATTATCTCGATTACCTGGACGAGGGAAACTTTTGCACGGGCTCGGACAGCATCGTGGTTATCTGTTACGCCGTCCTCGTGCGTGACAGTTTGATTCC
>Ga0073906_1004635_pt1 | contig 13542 bp, 13 predicted proteins | sample Inofromicrocosms_FD_65485 | JGI IMG/M metagenome (GOLD analysis project Ga0073906, IMG submission 65485) | Mouse cecum microbial communities from Vienna, Austria - Inoculum for glucosamine and mucus D2O microcosms | ecosystem: Host-associated > Mammals > Digestive system > Large intestine >... | reverse complement strand
CTTTTTTGTAACCAGCCTGTTCTACTGCCTCCATAACCGCCTCGCAGGAAGTTTCCGCCGGCTCTCCTTCCACTGTACCGTTAAACACGTTCTCAATCCCAAGCTTATCCATCTGGACCTGCATCTGGCTGTATGACACCTTCGCAGTATGAGAAGTCCCATGTCCCAGAAATACAAACGCAGTCCCGTCTTCTATTGCCGCGCTCAAATTATCATATCCTGCCACCTTCAACGCTTCATCCGTAGCCGCCTTTGCCACGGCCTCCTTATCCGCGTTGATCACAGACGCATCCGTACCGACTTCTCCAAGCAGAGGTTCTGCAACCCTCACTGTCTCGAACCGGTCCTGATATGCTTCCACGGCTTTCATCAGTTCATTATATTCCGCACCACGCATCAGATGCGTAGGCTGTATCACCAGATTCCTGACCTTGTTATTGGCCGCACGTTCCAGCGCCTGATCCATATTGTCAATTGCCTCGCCGTCTCTCGCCTGTATATGGTTGATGATGATCTGCGACGTAAATGCCCTCCTCACCGACCATCCTGGATTTGCCGCCTCTATGGCATCCTCAATCCCCTTAATATCCTCGGTACGGCTGTCATTAAACGAAGTACCAAAGCTGACCACCAATATCTCATTTTCCCCGATATCATCCTGGTTACGCGGATCGTCCTTAGACGCATCGCCGGTATCCCTGCCGAAATAGTCCGGACCGGCATTCTCGCCTTCCACCAGCTCTTTCTGGGAATCTGTCAGCCCATCCCATGCCTTCTTTGCTTTCTTACACTGTTCATCCGTCATATCTGTTCTCTCCTGTACATAGATCGCATCAATCAGCGCCGCCGTCTCGTCGGCCGCCCTCTGATCCGCGTCTGTTTCCGTTTCATTTTCTATCCTGTTCCCGCTCTCCTCATAGAGTGTTCCAGCCGTCTCTTCCTTTCCTCTTGCACAACCTGACAGCGTCATCGAACCAATTATAACACCTGTTAACAAAACTGCAGCCATTTTTTTCTTCATCTTTCCTTCTCCTTTGCTTTGTAAAATGTATTTTCTGCTCTCTGTCTGCAACAAACTGTCCGCCTGTAAAGACAGAAATATTTTTACACCTGTCCCTGACACCTGTATGTTAAGAACTGTGGAGAAATAGATTCACAGCTCTCTATTATTCAATTTATCCGGACATACACTGATACACCAGCTCTTCTATTGACGCATTATGAGCCGTAACCGTCTCCATACCGGCTTCCCTGGCCGTCCACGCAGTCTTACTCCCGATACATACCGCCTTCACCCTGTCGTAGGGAAATGCTCCTAAGAGCCTGACGAATCCTTCCACGGTCGAACTGCTTGTGAAGACTACTTTTGTAACACCCCCGTCTTCCATAAAGGAACGAAGGCGCGGCTTTTGCTCTTCAAGAAATTTCGTGTCATAGACCGCCAGATCCGTATAAGAAAGTGCAGGATTCTTCTCAAGCTCCCTTATAATCTCCGCTCCGCCTATGGACGACCTTGCAAGCAGGATCCTGTCCCCGTCCTTAAGTACCTCAGTAAGCAGTCTGCCAAGAGAGGCGCCGTCGTACCGGTCAGGCATATAGTCTGCCCGAATCCCCCTCTTCCTCAGTGCATCACAGGTGCCCTGCCCGATCACAGCGAACCTCATATGCGACACGTTACGGACATCAAGTCCCTCTTCCAGCAGGATTTCAAAGAAACGCTCTACTCCGTAAGGTGAGGTAAACACCAATACCTCATACTCCGAAAGCCTCTTTAACTCCTTCTCAACCGCCAGAAGGCGTGCGGTATCTTCTAAGGGAACTGTCCGGATGACCGGAACCGACAGCACCTCCGCCCCAAGCTTCTTTAACTGCTCCTGAAGCTTTAAGCCGCGCTCCCGCGGACGCGTCACGAGAATTCTTTCACCCGAAAGCGGAAGCTTCTCATACCAGGCGAACTGGTCCGCAAGCCGGCAGACCTCTCCCACGACGATAATGGATGGAGCCTGGAATTGTTGTTTTCGCGCTTCCTCTGCCAGAGTTCCAACCGACGCCGCGATCCGTCTCTGTCCTGCCGTCGTCCCCTGCTGTAGGATAGCGGCAGGCATATCCGCCCTCATTCCCGCAAGCAAGAGCCCGTTCATGATCTTCTCAAGCGCCCCCACGCCCATGAGAAACACCAGCGTCCCCTTCGTGCGCACCAGCACTTTATAATCTATTTCCTCATCTTTTCCGGCTCTGTGATGCCCTGTGATGATATGCACGCCCGATACATAATCCCTGTGCGTAACCGGTATTCCCTGGTAAGCCGGAACGGCAATGGACGAGGATACTCCCGGAACCACCTCAAACGGGATCTGCGCTTCACACAATGCCTCTAATTCTTCCCCTCCCCGACCAAACAGAAAGGGATCGCCTCCTTTAAGCCGGATCACCTTCTTGCCAAGCTTTGCTTCTCTGACAAGGATCTGATTGATCTCAGACTGGGGGACTGCATGATGCCCGGCAGATTTTCCCACGTCGATCAGTTCTTTATCCGCGGGGAGCATTGCCAGAACCTCTCTCCCGACCAACCGGTCATATACGATACAGTCGCCTGTATCCAGAAGACTTTGGGCCTTTACCGTCAGAAGGTCCGATGAACCCGGGCCGGCTCCGACAAGCCATACTTTTCCTATTTGTCTCATTTCGTCTCATTTCTCCTCAAACTTCTTAAATTATATCCGGCTTACCAGCCTCTAAGTGTTCGGGCCAGTTCTATTCCCAGCGCCTCCGGACGGCTCCTCTCCCCTGTCATACACACTCTTCTGGAAGCTTTCCCGGCTTCATCATAATATAAGCCCGTTACCTTCATCTGCTTTTCATCCAGAATCTCTGCATAGACTCCGATCGGCACAGAACAACCGCCGTTCAGATACGTCATATAAGCCCTCTCACAGCGGGCGCACACACCCGCCTCTTCGTCGAAAAAATCCTCCAGAAAGTCGTAAGAGACATCTTTACGTCCCTGGATACAGAGAATCCCCTGCCCGGCGGCAGGTATCATCTCTTCCACCGTAAAATATCTGCTGATCCGTCCGGAAAGACCAAGCCTCTTTAACCCCGCCGCCGCCAGGACCAACGCACCATATTCTCCGCTATCCAGTCTGTTAAGCCTTGTCAGTACATTTCCCCGCACGGTCTTAATCTTTGCGCCGGGGTACAACTCCTTAAGCTGTAAGATCCGCCGGTTGCTGGAACAGCCGATCGGACCGTTTCTGTCATATTCTTTGACTCCTTTCGGAAGTACAAGAACATCCCTGGCATCCTCCCTGGCAGAGAATCCGAGAACAGGAAGCTCATTCAAAACCTCCATCGGCATATCCTTCAGAGAGTGTACGGACAACTCCGTCTTCCCATCCATCAATGCAATATCCAGTTCCTTGACAAATAATCCTTTCTCTCCGATCTCATCCAGCTTTTTCGACAAAATCCGGTCTCCGGTTGTCGTAAGCTTCACCAGTTCGGCTTCATATCCTTCACAACGACTGCGGATATATTCTGCCACGATCTCTGCCTGGATACACGCAAGCGCACTCTTTCTCGTTCCAATCCTTATTTTCCTCACATTCTGTCCTTCTCCGTTCATTTCCGCTTCACATCCTGCCTTCATTTCACACACCTATCCATATAAAGAATCCCTGACCGCGCCTCTTAACTTCGAAGCCGCTCCGACTGCCGTCACACACAGAACAAAATCCGGTCCCGCCGTCACAAGGAATCCATTTATCAGCAGGATCTTCCATGTAACTTCCTGAAAAATAAGAAAACGGCAGACGATAAAATAATATATCATCCCAATCCCATAATAGACCAGAAGTCCCACAACCGAAATCATGAGCAGCTTCGAAAACCGCAATATCCGGAACCATTCACACATCCATGCCATAATATATGCGGAAACCGCGAATCCAAGAAGATAGCCAAAGCCCGGCCTAAGCAGATAGGACGGCCCCCCGCCTGCGGCGAACACCGGCACCCCGGACAGCCCGATCAACAGATACACTCCGACACTCACACCCGCGAGCCGTTTATTCAGCAAAAGTCCCGCAAGCAGTACGAAGAACCACTGCAAGGTAAAATGCATGGGAATAGGTTCTGTCGGAAGCGTGATCTTGATAAATGCTCCTACGGCTGTCAGCGCCGCAAACAAGCCCCCTGCCGTCAATTCCCGGATACTCAAAAACTGTTTTCCACTCTTTATATTCATCTTTTCGCTCCCGAGTAATCTCTCTTTCTCCTCTTGTTCGTAAAATAATTCAATATCCCGCCCGCTATGATGATAACGGCCGCCATGATCAGTACCCTCTTTGCGCCTTCCCTGGGAAGACTGCTCTCACTGCCGATGGAATCCGAATAAAAATGCAGAGTATATTGGATCTCATGAGGCTCGCCCATCGCCACCGTATCCGCAATGACCGGCATCTCCTCATCAAACGCCAGTACCGGGATCAAAAACATGGAATTACCGCCGTCCGTGTTCTGATCATAGTAGGTCCTGCCGTCTACCACCATATAATCATAGTTCGAACTGCTCCACGTAATCTGTGCAAAATATTTCCCGTCCTCCACACTCAGCAGAGTCGGAGACTCCACACTGGCCTTTCCGCTCCCTCCTGATAATACCACATCCACCGCGTATTTCCCGTCACCAAGCCCTTTTCCTCCAGGAAAAGACGCCAGAGCTTCTATACCTGACGCCCTTCCCCATTCTATTTGATATCCAGAAAAATCCGCCGTCCACAAGGCCGCAAAGACAATGAGGCCAATGACACAGCCAACAGCCGCACGCGCTCTCCTGCCGATCCCGTTTTCCATCTCTCTCACCCGCTTTCCAAAAAACACTTCCGTCTTATCTATATCTCCTTTGGCCCTACAGATTCTTTTTCTTATACAAAAATCCAAAAGACAGCGCCATCAATACAGCCAGATAGACTGCCAGTATCCCGATTCCTGTATAAGAAAATGGTTCCCCGTTCGCAATACTCCGGATCATCCCGCTGGTCTGGGAAAGCGGAAGATACTGTATGACCTCCCTTAAGCCATGAGGTATGTTATCCGATGAAAAAAAGGTATTGCACAGATAGGCCATGGGCATGATCACATAATTGGAGAAACGCGGCACGTCCGTATGCGTCCTGGCATAGAAGGACACCACCACCCCAAGGGTTGAGAACACCGCTCCGTTCAAAAACATGATAAGAAACGACCATCCGTTAAAGCAGAGACTGATTCCGATGGGAAGCACCAGCAGGATGATAATGCATCCTGCATAGATTCCTCTTAAGCTCCCGCCGATGATCTGCCCCGCGATAAACTGCCACAGGGGCGTCGGAGAGATCATCACCTGGTCAAAGGCTTTCTCGTACAGGCGCTGGACATTCAGATTCTGCGCGATCGCGTTAAAGCTCCCGTTCATCGTAGTCAGCGCAACCACGCCGGGTATCAGAAATTGCAGATAAGGCTGACCGTGGGAGATCGTCTGGATCCCCATGCCGAACACAAGAATATACATCAGCGGTGCGATCATCGCAGCCAGCGTGATCTTATAAAAGTCTCTTCTGAATTCCACCCATTTTTCCCATAATACGGTTATAATCCCCATAGCTTTTTTGTTTCTCCCATCCTGCCGTCTTTTACTGACACACTTATCTCTTCTCCAGATATTTTCCTGCCTTATAAAGAAATACGTCTTCAAGCGTCGTGTTCCGAAGCGAGGCGTCCTCTTCTAATCCTGACAAATACCGGATCGCCTCCTTCTGCGTCTCAAAAAAACGACTGCTCATTTCCCCATCCGTCATACAGTCCACCGCATACCGCCCAAGCCTCTCTATCATTGCTCTTGGAGTATCCACCTCCTTAAGCCTCCCTCTGTCCATCAACCCCACGCGGCCGCAGAGGATCTCTGCCTCTTCCATGTAATGTGTGGTGAGCAGAATGGTCAGGCGGTTCTGGTTTAATTGCTTCAACACATTCCACATCTGGCGCCTCGCCAGCGCATCCATCCCTGCCGTCGGCTCGTCAAGAAGCAGGATATCCGGCTTCGTAAGCAGTGCGCGGCAGACCATCAGCTTGCGCTTCATGCCCCCGGAGAGCTTGCGCACGGTACGTCTTCTGTAATCGGCCAGGTCGCAGAATTCAAGCAGTTCCTGCGTCCTCTCCCTTTGCTCCTTCTTCGGCACAAAATACAGCCTTCCCTGATATTCCATGATCTCCTCAACGGTCATGTCCTGCCGCATGGAATACTCCTGCGTCACAACGCTGATCCTGCGCTTTAATGCAGTATTTTTTCTGGTCAGCTTCTCGCCGTCGATCAGGATCTCCCCCTCTGTGGGAAGATACAATGTAGACAGCATCCCTATCGTCGTGGATTTTCCCGCGCCGTTTGGCCCAAGCAATCCGAAGAAGTCTCCGGTCTCAATCGTAAGGTTCAGACCGTCCACAGCCGTAAAATCATCATATTTCTTCGTGAGATTCTTTAATTCAATCATGTCCGTTCTCTTTTACCAATACAATCGAATAATAACTTGCCTTCTCTGGCATATCATCCACATTCTCGTAGATATGTTCATCCGGCAGACCGCAGTTCTCCACCATAATCCCCTTCATTTCCTTTTCCTTAAGCTGGTCCTTCACCACAGAGAGCTTGGACGCCGCTTTCATCAGGACCTTACTGCCCGGATAGGTCAGGGCTTCCTCGATATCATAGGTGGAAGGAATGATATGGAGCTGTTCTGCACGGTCGGCCAGACTGACGCCAAGCCTTGCCGCCACTGCGCAGAAGGACGGAATCCCGTTTACGATCTGCGTCTTATACCCCCTCTTCCCGACAATACGGTGGATATAGATGTAAGTAGAATAGATGGTCGGATCTCCAAGCGTGAGATATGCCACATCCTTTCCCTGTTCTAACTGTCCGATGATCCTGTCTGCCGCCGCCCTGTAGTTTTGCTCCAATATCTGCATATCCTTCGTCATGGGCGTTGACAGGTTCAGGCATTCCTTTTCCTCTAACCCCTCCACGATCCCTTCCGCGATCCTGTAGCTTACCGCATGTTCCCTTCCTTCGGCGGGCACGGCTATCACGGGGCATTTTTTCACAGTCTCCACCGCAAGGTATGTCATCAGCTTCGGATCGCCCGGGCCGACTCCCACACCGTATAACGTTCCCTTCATCATCATCATCCTTTCTGAACTGTCATTCCATCATATACAGCAGGGCGTTGCAGATACATGCCGCAATATTGCTCCCCCCTTTACGCCCTCTTGCCACAATATAAGGCGTATCCTCAAGGGTAAGAATCAATTCCTTCGACTGCACGACATTCACGAAACCCACCGGCACCGCAATGACCGCCTTTGGCAAAAGTTTTCCTTCCTTTATCAGCTCATACAGCCGGATCAGCGCCGTAGGCGCATTCCCAATTGCGAAGATCAGTTTTTCGTCAAGTTTTGACGCCTTCTCCATGCTGACGGCCGCCCGGGTAACTTTGCGTCTTTTTGCTTCTCCTGCCACATCCTCATCGCTCATGAAACAGTATACCTTTCCGCCGTACTTCTCAAGCCTCTTCTTATTGATACCCGCCTTTGCCATCTGTGTATCTGTCACGATGGACGCGCCGTTTCGAAGCGCTTCCTGTATCCGCTCTGTCACGTCCCTGGAAAACACCAGATTCTCTGCATAATCAAAATCGGCGCTGGTATGGATGCATCTCTTTACGATCGGTTCTGTTCCCGGGATAAGAGGCGTATCCCCAAGCTCCTCTGTGATCATCTCAAAGCTTTTCTCCTCTATTTTTTCCGGAAGGATACTGCCGCACATAATGCTCTTTAATAATCCTGATTCTGCCTGCTCCTCTTTGCAGACCTCTTCCTGCTTTATCGTTATCCCGATCCCGCAGACCACCCGGACAACCTGCCTGGCATCCGCCGCCAGCCTGGTACAGATCCGCCCCGCCGTCTCACGGTATCTGCGCTCAAATGAATCCACCGGCACCAGTCCGTATCCGATCTCATCACTGATGACTATAACCTCTGGATTCGTCTCGGCCAGAGAATCCAGAAGCTTGAGATACTGCCCTCCGTCATCCTCCTGCATCACACGGCGGATATACGTTTCCAGATGGCTGATCCCTCCGCATGTTCGGATCTCCTCATAGGGACATACCCGTCCGTCCACCCAGTCAGTCCCGGGATATGTCTTCCTGGCATAATCTGATTTTCCCTGAAAGGAACCTCCTATGATCATTCTCATAATCTATTCTTCACCTCCACCGCCGTCCCATATACGACCTCCGTCACCCTGTCCGCCAGCTTCGCCAGACGGCAGTTGACCTCCCCCATGACCTGCTTATACCGTATCATCTCCGGATTGTAAGCAAGCCCTTCTGAGTTCACTTCATTTGTCACAATCACCACATTTTGGGCCGTTCTTCTGACCGCCTCTATCCCTTTTATGATCTCGTCCGCAGTATCTTCCTTGTTCGTACCGCCAGAATATAATTCATTGGCCACAAGGTTCGAGATACATTCAATCAGCACAGAGACCGATTCGTACTCCTTAAGCATTCCGGCAGCACGGCTGAGCCCCGTATAGCACTCGATCGTCTCAAAGCCCTTGCCCCGGCGCATCTGCCGGTGCCGGCTGATCTTCATCTTCGTCTCCTGTCCGTAAGGGTACATTGTGGCAACATAGATAAGCCGTTCTGCCTGATCTCTCCGGTAACGGCACAGCAGACCTTCTGCATACTCCGATTTGCCGCTGCCGCTGCCTCCTGTTATAAGATGGACCATCCCTTCTCTCTCCTTTCACAGAATCAACCGGACCGCTTCAGGCTTTTTGGCCTGTCCACGCCGATGATGCGGTAAATGGCTTCCATATCCAGATTCTCCCTGACGATATCTGCCAGCCTGTCATACTGCTCTTCCTTATACTCCACCAGATCGACCGCCTTCACGTGTTCATCCGGACAGCCTTTCTGTCTAAGCAGCGCCCGGACCAGCGCCTCCACTGCCTCTGCCCGGTCGAAGATTCCGTGCACATAACAGCCGTAAACGTTATCCGTACACAGCCCGTCCTCCTTAAGCGCCCCTTTCGCGGTCTCATCCTGAAGCTTGAGCATCCGCTCTCCCTTCGTCTCTGTAACACCCATGTGGATCTCATAGCCTTCTATCTCCACCTGTTCAAGTCCGCCCAGAAGCCCGTGTACCTTATGAAAATATCCCTTCACGCGGGTACGCGTCTTCTTCGGAACGAATGTAGTCTTCATCGGCAGCAGTCCCAATCCGGGCACGCTCCCCTTATGCTCCACGCCCTGCGGATCCTCGATCATCTCCCCTAACATCTGATAACCTCCGCAGATCCCGAACAACAGCCTGCCCCTGGCGCTGTGCCTTAGTATCTTCGCCTCTAACCCATTCTGCCGAAGCCACAAAAGATCCTCAATCGTGTTCTTCGTGCCGGGAAGCATCACCGCATCCGGTTCGCCGAAGTCTGCCGCTCTGCTTACGTACCGAAGCGATACATCCTCCATCCCCTCAAGCGGGGCAAAATCCGTGAAATTAGAGATCCTTGGCAGACGGATCACCGCGATGTCAACCCTGCCCGTTTTCCCTTTCTTCCCGAACCGTTCCGTCAGGCTGTCCTCGTCGTCAATATCCAGCTGAAAATACGGCATCACCCCGCAGACCGGGATGTTCGTCTTCTCCATGAGTATCTCAAGCCCCGGCCTTAAGATGTCTTTATCTCCCCTGAATTTGTTGATGATCGTCCCTTTGATCCGCCTTCTCTCCTCTTCCTCTAAAAGCTCGATGGTCCCCACGATCTGGGCGAACACACCTCCTCTGTCGATATCCCCCACAAGAAGGACCGGCGCGTCAACCATCCGGGCAAGCCCCATATTCACGATGTCATTCTCCTTCAGATTGATTTCCGCAGGACTTCCCGCCCCTTCTATCACGATCACATCATATTTTGCCTTGAGTTTTCCATAAGCCCTCAGGATATCCGGAATATATTCCTGCTTCCGTCTATAATATTCTGACGCCGACATCACGCCGGCCGCCTCCCCGTTTACAATCACCTGGGAGCCTGTGTCGTTCGTGGGCTTTAGGAGGATCGGATTCATCTCCACTCCCGGCTCTATGCCGGCCGCCTCCGCCTGCATCACCTGCGCCCGTCCCATCTCCAGTCCCTCTTTCGTGATAAATGAATTCAGCGCCATGTTCTGCGACTTAAAGGGCGCCACACAAAAGCCGTCCTGGTAAAGCACCCGGCATAGACCGCCCGCCAGAATGCTCTTCCCGGCATTCGACATTGTACCCTGAATCATAATTGATCTCGCCATCTCGTTCTCCTCATCTTACTTCCCTTACTTCTGACAGATACGCCTCAGTGCATCCACAAGCCTTACGTTCTCCTGTCTCTTCTTTACCGCGAATCTGTAGAACCCTCTGTCCAGTCCGTCGTAATTACTGCAATCGCGGATCAGGATCCCGTATTTCTTCAACTCCTCATACAGGTCAATTTCACTTCTGACAAAGATATAATTCGCCGACGGAGGATAGTATCTGATCCCAAGCTCCGTTAACTTTCCGGTGAGCCATTTCCTCTCCTGCCTGATATATTCTCTGGTCCGCACCGGATGGACGGTGTCTCTTACCGCCGCTTCCCCGGCCTCCTGCGCCACCACAGACACACTCCACGGCTGACGCATCCTCTCCATCCTTTTCGTCAATCCAAGATCACAGCATATCCCGTATCCCAGACGAAGCCCCGGCATCCCGTACATCTTCGTAAATGCCCTCAGAATAAAAAGCTGTGGATATTCCCCGATCTTATGTTGCAGAGTATGCTCCTCCCACGAATCCAGAAATTCATAGAAGCACTCATCCATCACCATACGGATCTCCTTCTCCTTACAACGCTCAAGGATCCTAAGAAGAAGTGCCTGACTGATCACATTTCCCACCGGATTAGAGGGCGAACACAGGAAAATCATGTCGATATCCTCCGTCAGAGATTCCAGATATTCCTCTCTAAGTTCGAATCCGCTGCTCTCTTTTAGGGGAAACAGGATAATCTCGCAATCCACCGCTAAAAGAGCCTGCCGGTATTCGGTAAAGGACGGCGCCAGAAGGAGGGCCTTCTTCGGACGCTCTGCCATAACCAGTGCAAAGATAAGCTCCGCCCCTCCGTTTCCGAATATCAGGAAATCCTCGTCCACCTTAAGCCTTTTGGCAAGCGCCCTTCGAAGCCTCCGGCATCCGGCATCCGGATACTGCGTGATCCTCTCGATCGCACCGTGCGCCGCCTCTATGACCGCACTGCCCGCCCCAAGAGGATTGATATTCGCCGAGAAATCCAGCATTCCTTCATATGTATAGACATCACCGCCGTGTTGATATTCCATCTTCTTATGCCATCCTTTCTTTCTGATCACATCCGGCAGATCATGCGTATCCCCACTCCCAAAAACAGCATCAGCAGTGACGACGCATACATCAGGATACAAGTCCCTTTAATATCTCCGGGGCAGACGTCACGGAGCGGATCCCCGATCGTCGGCTTCTCATATAATTTCCCAAAATAATATGCATTTCCGGCAAGCTCAACCCTAAGCGCCCCGGCGCACACCGCCTCTGTCTGCCCGGCATTGGGACTTGAATGGTTCCGTCCATCTCTTTGGTAGATCCGCCACGCATTTTTGGCGTCAAACCTTAACAGTCCTGCCGCCGCGATCATAAGAAGCGCGGAAATTCTTGCCGGAATATAGTTAAAGACATCATCAAGCCTGGCGGCCGCCCTGCCAAAATAAAGATACCGTTCATTCTTGTACCCGATCATGGAATCCATGGTATTCACTGCTTTATAGAGAAACGCCAGCGGCGCGCCCCCGATCATCATATAGAACAACGGCGCAATTACGCCGTCCGACGTATTCTCCGCTATCGTCTCCACCGCGGCCTTCGTCACGCCTTCCTCTGTCAGTTCTTCTGTATCCCTGCCCACGATCATGGAGACCGCCTGCCTTGCGCCGGGAAGGTCCCCTGCTTCAAGCCTCGCAAACACCTTCATGCTCTCTTGCCGAAGCGAGGCCGCCGCAAGCAGCTGATAGCACCAGAACGCCTCCAATACAAATGGCAATAACGGATGTACCTTCTCTGCCAGATAAAGAAGGAGCATCACCGTCCCCACCGTAATATTGCATACCAGGATCCAGAGGATTCCTCCCGCAAGCATAAGCCTCTTTACTGATTCTCCTGCCGCTTTTCGCAGTATTTTTTCAAGCCTCGTGATCAATAGCCCGATCATGCGGACCGGATGATACAGCCACACCGGATCTCCAAACAACAAGTCTGACAAAAATGCCAGTAAACATATCACTGTGATTCTCATATTCTCTCTATCTCCGTCAATCTTCGCACACCCCTTGACCACTGCTTCTCATCAAGCTTCACTCGATAGCCCTGCCCGTTCTTCACCTGCCAGTGGTAGAAGCCCTCCTCATGGCGCGCGAACCTGTCAAGCACCGCCATGATCGTTCCCCCATGCACGACAAACGCCGCGACCGTATAAGCCTCTCTTATGAACCTCTCTGCCATCTCCTCAAATCCCTTCACACATCTTTCGCCAAATTCCTCCATGCTCTCTCCTTTCGGAAAGGGAATTCTTCCTCCCGAGAGAAGCCACCTCTGGTAATCCGGATGCTCCTTAAGCTCCTCATAGCTCTTGTTTTCAAAAATCCCAAAATCACATTCCCTGAGTTCATTACAGACATATCTTTTCACCCCGGGATAGATGATCTTGGCCGTCTCCACACACCGCTTCATGGGGCTTACCGCGACAGCCTCCACGGCCGGATACGCGGATGCCGCTGTCTGGCCCGGCAGCAGAGATTCATCCGTCGTCCCGATATAACGGCGAGATGCATTCCCCGGTGTCATAAAATGCCGGATCATCACTATCTCCATATCAATCACCCGTTCCCTTTCACATGAATATGCCTCCCGCCGTTACGCACCCTAAGACGGCGAGTTCACACAGCTGAAGAAAATATCCGGCAAGGTCTCCGGTAACGCCGCCGAATTTCTTCACAGCCATCACACGATAGTAGAGAAACGTGCCCAACGCCCCGGCAGCTGCCAGCATCCCGTATCCTGGCGACAAAAGAAGCATTCCCATTATCGGAAGCAGGACGAAGAATATCAGAAGCACCACCTCATGAAGCCTTTTAGTCCCCTCCTTAAAGGTCCGTGCCAGCCCCTTCTTCGATGCGGACGGGAAGGCAAGAACAGCAAATCCGCTCAGCCCCCGCGACAATACGTATCCGCAGGCGATCACCGGAAGCATTCCCTTTGTCACCTCGCTCCACAGCCCCAGACTGATGATGAAATAACAGCCTGCACCGATAATGGCAAATGCGCCTGCGTGGGAATCCTTAAGGATCTCAAGCTTTCGTTCCCTGTCCCCGTAGGAACCGAGCGCATCAATCGTATCCAGAAGCC
>Ga0073906_1004630_pt1 | contig 13564 bp, 12 predicted proteins | sample Inofromicrocosms_FD_65485 | JGI IMG/M metagenome (GOLD analysis project Ga0073906, IMG submission 65485) | Mouse cecum microbial communities from Vienna, Austria - Inoculum for glucosamine and mucus D2O microcosms | ecosystem: Host-associated > Mammals > Digestive system > Large intestine >... | reverse complement strand
TGATAAACGATATGCATCACAAATGCTCCCGCTATGCTACCGACTATATATAATGTTCCTGTTACTATACCGTTCACATCAGTTACACTTATTCCGAGAGCCAAAATTACGACACCGCCGACTAACATAAGCGAACAAATCACAATAATAAATGCATCGACCAAAGCATATGCTCTGAACCAATATTTGTCGTTTTTCTTAAACATTCGAGCCTCCGAAGTTTTTATAAAAGCATTATATCATCCCCCCCCCGTCTGTCAAGCGTTTTAATACTATTTTTCAATAAATGCAAAACCCCGAGCAAGCTCTCGGGGTTTTGTTATTGCAGTTGCTTAATTATTCGATCGGGTTATATAATCGCTATTTCAAATCGACTTTGAGGCTGCGCTCGAACAGTTGTTCCATTGCGGTGCGCGGCGGCACTTTATCTATTATCATCGTGTTTACCGCCGTGGTTATCGGCATATCAACGTCGAGCGAATCGGCAAGCAAGCTGATCGCCCGCGCCGTATGCACGCCCTCGGCGAGACTTTTGAACGGCTTACCGAGCACGTAGTTTTCGCCCCATTGCCGATTATGGCTATGCTCCGAAAACAAAGTGGTTTCGTAGTCGCCCAAGTGACACAGACCGTATGCGGACAACGGATTGCCGCCGAGACTTTCTATCAATCTCGACACCTCGCGGCTGCCGCGCGCCATCAACGCGCCTTTCAGTGCGGATAGCTTCATACCGTCGAGAACGCCGGCGACTATTCCCATTACGTTCTTTGCCGCCGCGCCTATTTCCGTACCGATTATATCGTTGCCGTAATAAAATCTTATAAGCGGACTTTTGAAATACTCTACTATGCGAACCGTCGTGTCCGGCTCGTACGAATCGATTATCATGCAATTCGGATTGCCGACCGTAAATTCCTGAACGTGCCCCGGTCCCGCCCAAACCGCGATCTGCCAATCGTCGAACGCTTCGAGCGCGATCTCGGACAGTCTCTTGCCCGTTTGTATCTCAATACCTTTCATGCAAGTGACTATATACTTGCCGTCGAGCTTGCAACGCGACTTCAGATCGCCGATAACGTCTCGGAAACTCTGCGACGGCACCGATACGAGCACTACGTCCGCGCCGTTTACAGCCTTTTTGATGTCGTCGGTCAGAGTGACCGAGCTTGGCAGTTCCACATACTCGTTTTTGCGCGACATGCAAAGCCGCTCGTAACCGAACGAACCCGTTCTGCCGTACAGCGTTACGGTGTGCCCAAGCCCCGCCGTATACCATGCCAAAAACGAACCCCATCTGCCGCAGCCTATCACGGCTACGCGAATTCGCGGTCTCGTCAAGTCTATCGGTATGGTATATGCTTTTAACATTTCGCTTCCTTATAAGGATAATTTTACATTTCTGCGCCAAAAACGCTTTTATAAGGTTCTGTTCGCATCTATAACAAGTATTTTTACGTTTTTTCGAGCGCACGAGCATAGACGACGCGGCGAAGTTGCGTCCGTGAATTTTGTTTTCGGCAAGACGCATTGTCCGAAGTCGTAGCGCCGCTACGGCGAGGACAAGCAACGCCGCCGAAAGCGAAATTTACAGCAAAATCGTCGCATTAGACTGTGCGAGTGCGCTTAGCCTTTCGGCGAGTAGTTCGGCGCTTCCTTGGTAATGGAAATATCGTGCGGGTGCGATTCTATGAGCGCGGCGTTGGTTATCTTGACAAACTTGGCGTTGCGACGAAGTTCGGCGATCGTGGGCATGCCCGTATAGCCCATACCCGAACGCAAGCCGCCGATAAGCTGATATACTATATCGGCGAGCACGCCGCGGTACGGCACTCTGCCTTCCACGCCCTCGGGCACGAGCTTTTTCGTGCCTTCTTGGAAGTATCTGTCTTTGCTGCCGAGCGGCATTGCGCCCAAGCTTCCCATTCCGCGGTATGTTTTGAAACTTCTGCCCTGATATATCTCAAGCTCGCCGGGGCTTTCGCTTGTGCCTGCGAACAGCGAGCCTATCATTACGGCGTGCGCACCCGCGGCGATCGCTTTGGTTATGTCGCCGCTGTACTTGATACCGCCGTCGCCGATTATCGCTCTGCCGTACTTATCCGCGATCTCGGCGCAGTCCATGATAGCCGTTACTTGCGGCACGCCTATACCCGCTACTATGCGCGTAGTGCAGATCGAGCCGGGTCCGATACCCACTTTTACCACGTCCGCGCCCGCCTTATACAGCATTTCGGTAGCCGCGGCGGTTGCGACGTTGCCGGCTATGATCGTTATGTGCGGGAACGCGGTCTTGACTTTTTCCACAGCCTTGATAACGTCCACATTATGCCCGTGCGCGGTGTCCACTACGAGACAGTCGACCTTGGCGGCGACGAGCGCATTGGCTCTGTCCATGTACCCCGCACCGTTGCTGATCGCCGCGCCGACGAGCAGCCTGCCGTTCTTATCCTTTGCGGAATTGGGGTACTGTATCGCCTTTTCTATATCTTTAATGGTGATAAGACCTTTGAGATTGCCCTTTTCGTCGACTATGGGCAATTTTTCTATGCGGTGCTTGCCCAAAATCTTGGCTGCCTGATCGAGCGTTGTGCCGACGGGCGCAGTTACGAGCTTATCTTTGGTCATGACGTTTTCGATCGGCTGATCGAAATTGGTCTCGAACCGCAGATCGCGATTGGTAAGTATTCCGACGAGCTTGCCTTTTTTGGCGATAGGCACGCCCGAAATCTTGTACTTGTGCATGAGCGCGAGCGCGTCCGACACCTTTTTGTCGGGGTCTAAAAAGAACGGGTCGGTTATAACTCCGTGCTCGCTGCGCTTTACCTTGTCCACGTGCTCGGCTTGCGCGTCGATGCTCATGTTTTTATGAATGATGCCCATACCGCCCTCGCGCGCTATCGCTATTGCGAGCCGCGATTCGGTCACGGTATCCATAGCCGCCGAAACGAGCGGTATATTGAGCGTTATGTCGTCGCTTAGTTTTGTCGTCAGATCGACGTCTTTCGGGGTCACGTGCGATTCGCCCGGTATGAGCAGAACGTCGTCGAAAGTGAGTCCTTCTTTTACGATTTTATCCATAATGCTTCTCCTTGTTATCCTTGGAAATTATCGATATAGTTTTTCATGAATATGTCGTATACGCCCTCGAGCGTGTTTTGTTGATTGCCGGGATACCGCACGTTTATAAAATTTCGGTACGCATGCGCGCCGTACTCCTCGTCGATGGCGTCCATGCTCACGCCGTAGCTTTCGCGGTTGAACCAAACGAGTATTTCCATATTCCAAAATCTGTTAGCGGCGGTCGCGAGTTTTTGCACCCAGAACAATTGCATAAGCTGCTCGTCGGCGTTTTGAGGATTGAACGAGACCGCGGCTTGCGCATAACTCGGGAACGACTTCAGTCCCTGATACAGCCGAGTATATCCGTTCTCTTTTGTCAAGAACAGCTTGAACTCGCTGCCGTCGAGCGCATGCGCATACTTTTTACGCGTTTCCTCAAGCTCGTTCAGCTTGGCGTCGGTCATGCCGCAGCGCTCGAACTCGATCGCAACGTATTCGGAAAGCTGATCGACGTAATCCACAAAGTTATTCATTATGGTACGGTTAAGCGTACCGTCCGTATTATAAACGTTTGTTCCGTTGAACGTGTTTATATTGTTATCGGTGCGGCGCAAAACGTATCCGTTCGTTCCGCCGTTGCAAAGCATCTCGTCGAATTCGTCCATATAGTATCTCGCGCGGAAGTTCTGCGTCATCAACGCATGACGCACGCTGTACACGAACGGATGCAAAGCCGGCGAAAACGTCTGCTTGTTTTTCGCGTCCTTTTCGTCGAACACGGTCGATACGCCGAAAACGGCGGAATAGTAACGCGTGTATTTTTCGAGACGCTCGGCAAAATACTTTGCGCTCTTTATATCGTCTTTTTCGGCGGACTCGCGCATGAGCTTATCCGAAAGATTGATACAAACTTCGAGCGCTTCGATAAAATCGGCGTTATTGAGCGAAGACGGGATAGACGTTGCGAGCGACAGCGCGTTTTGATTATCGTTTATTCCGTTCGACAGCAAAATATAATATTTTCCTATCATCGAAACGTCGACTTTTTCGCGTTTTAACTCGCCGTCGATATATCGCGTGCCGGATACGAGCGCGCGCTCGTACATACCTAAAATATTAAAAACCCGCATTGCCTTGAGCGGCAATGCGACGGTCAATATGCTCGTTATAAGCAATACGAGCGACAGCGCGACGGCGACCGCTTTGAAAGCGACGCGCGCTATATCCCCTATTGCATTCCCGTTTTCGGACGGCACGGTACGAGCAGAACCCGATTCGTCTGCTTTGACGTTATCCAAACTATTCGCCTGCGTGGTAAGCTTGTCGTCCGATTCGTTCATTGACCTATTATAACACAAAAATTCGGTATATACAAGCGTTTTTTTATTGCGAAATTTTTAATTCGGAAATTTTTTTACGTTTAATCGGTCTTTTTCGCGAGCGTGTTCAAGTCGATGGGATCGAGCAGTACGCCGCTCTGTTTCCCGCTGCGGAAGTAGTACGCCACGTGCCAGCACAACCCGTCGCCTATCGGGTTTTTTATCATACGCGCACGCACTTCGTACCCGTCTTCGGGCTTAAGCTCCGTTTTAGCCGCGTCGATCGCTTTGTCGAACGAAACGCCGTCGCCGGTCATATCGACGGGCGCGTATTCGCGATCGTTCACCGTCACCGTTATTTCGCCCGTAAGTTCCGCTTCGACTTCCGCCGAGAACGACGCCGCGAACGGATGAACTTTCATAGTTCCTCCGTAGCTCGCGCCGTTTGCGCTCACGGCGTATGTGTATGTAGCATCGGGATCGAACGTTTTAGGCACGACCGTTACGAGCGTGTACGGAACAAGCTCGCCCGCTACGCCGTCCGCAACGTAGTTTCGTTCGCGCATGCCCGATACGACGGTAACCGTCATTACGTCGTCCTCGGCGCTGAAATATCCGCGCCGTATCTCGCTTACGTTTTCGGTAAGATCGGTAGCGCACGCGCTCAAAAACGTGATAACAGCGGCGACCGCCGCAAGCAACATTATAAAAACTTTTTTGCCGGAATTCATGTTATATAGTTATGCGCACCGAGATAAATTAAGAATTAAATTCCCAAATACGAAAACGGAAAGAGGTGTATGTCTTTCCGTTTTGTCGGCTTGTGTTTTATGCTATGTTTGCGTGAGGCGTCAAATGAATTGTTGATTTATTGTTCTATAGCGGCGATTCTTCAGTGCGCAGAAAACGTTCGCATGCTCGCTCGTTCCTCGAATATTCACCTTAGGAGAGAGCTTGTATGCGGCAGACGATTATAATATCATGATTTGTTCAGTTCTTTTACTTTCATCAATCTGATAATCGATGCGCGCTCGTTCTCGTCGAGTTTCATGAGTATATACTTGATAGTCTCTTGCAATTGCGGGATCATAACGTATTCGAGCGCGTTAACGCGGCGTCTGTTCTTTTCTATTTCGTCGGCGAGCATATTGCACGTTTTTTCGACCTCGGCGAGATGGAGTATTTTGTCGGTAAGCTCGATAAGCTTTAGCACGGCGTCGTCAAGTTCGGCAGGCGCGGCGCAAAGCGCATACGGCAGTTTTACGTCGCCCGTGCGCGCGGTTTGCATATACGGCACGTCCACGCCCATTACGTTCTTCGTTCCCACGTTTATCGTCGCGGTGAGCGTGGGCAACGCAATCGCTTGCACAACGTCGAGCGGCGCGGATGCGGACAGCGCGAACGTGCGCAACGCGTCGGCAATATCGCCCTCAAGTTCCTCGCGTAACCGCTTATTCTCTTTTATCAAAACGAGAAACTGCCGAACCATTTCGTCCGACTTGTCTTTAAGCAGCTTGTGCCCGCGCTCGGCGGTCTTGAGCCTGTCTTTTAATCTGCGCAGTTCCATGCGCGTGGGATTTACGTTTAACCGTGCCATATGGATTACCTATAACGATATAAAAAATAAATGTCGAGCAGTTATACTCAAAAACTCTCGTTGTCCCCTTTTGGGGAAACGTCACCGAGCTTGCGAGGTGACAAAGGGGCTTTTTAACGTATCGGTTGTAATTTCCTAAAAATATCTTCGCAAACGCCGTTAAAATTTTCATTCACATCGCGATTGCTATATCGAAGCACCGATATGCCGTTGGCTTGTAAAAATTCGTCTCGTTCTTTATCTCCTGCGACGCCGTCATTCGTAATGCTGCGACCCGTCTATTTCGATTGCGGTTTTAGCCTTAGCGCAATAAAAATCGAGGATATAATTACCGATCATCTTTTGTCTGCGAACCTTTATCGGCAATTTACTTAAAAACATAAACCATAGTTTGCGCTTTTCCTTGGTCATATTCGCACGCAAAGTCTGAGCAAATGTTTTATTGTTTTTGTTATATTCAAACGACATATAACAACTATCTCCCTGTCATGCCCCTTTTGTCGGCTCGTTCCTCGCCGACATTTTCCCCAAATGGGGACAACGAGAGCGTAACCGTTATCAAGCTTGACAACAACGAATAAGCTATTTCAGAAATTCGTCCAAATATTCGTCGCGTATTCTCTTCAATTCCGATCGCGGCAAAATTTTGAGCAGTTTCCAACCGATATCGAGCGTTTGCTCTATACTGCGGTTCTCGTTGAAACCTTGATTGATATACTGCTTTTCAAATTCTTCTGCGAACTTGGCGTACAGAACATCCACGTCCGATAACGCGGCTTCGCCCAATATCGCGGACAGTTCCTTTGCGTCCTTGCCGCGCGCGTACGCCGAAAACAATTGGTTCATGGTGTCGGCGTGATCCTTGCGCGTTTTGCCGTTGCCTATGCCCTTATCTTTCAATCTCGATAGGCTGGGCAGCACGTCGATCGGCGGGTTCATGCCTTTTTTGTACAGTTCGCGCGACAGTATTATCTGCCCTTCCGTGATATAACCCGTAAGATCGGGGATCGGGTGCGTTTTGTCTTCCTCGGGCATGGTCAATATCGGTATAAGCGTTATAGACCCTTTTTTGCCGCGTATACGCCCCGCGCGCTCGTAAATTGTAGCAAGGTCGGTATACATATACCCGGGATAACCGCGCCGACCGGGGACTTCGCGCCGCGCCGACGATATCTCGCGCAGCGCTTCCGCATAGTTGGTTATATCCGTCATGACGACGAGCACGTGCATATCGCAATCGAACGCGAGGTACTCCGCCGCGGTCATAGCCATACGCGGCGTGTTTATACGCTCGACGGCGGGGTCATCGGCAAGGTTGAGAAACATAACCGTGCGGTCTATCGCGCCCGTGCGCCGAAAATCGTTTATGAAAAAGTCGCTCTCCTCGTACGTTATGCCCATAGCCGCGAACACGACGGCGAACTTATCGTCGGTGTTCTTTACTCGTGATTGACGCGCTATCTGCGCCGCGAGGTCGGCATGCGGCAAGCCCGACGCCGAAAACACGGGCAGTTTCTGCCCTCTTACGAGCGTGTTGAGTCCGTCGATCGCGCTGACGCCCGTTTGGATAAACTCGTTCGGGTAGTCGCGCGCAACGGGATTCATTGGGCTGCTGTTTATATCCAAGCTCTTTTCGGGCAATATCTCCGCGCCGCCGTCTATGGGATTGCCCATACCGTCGAATACTCTGCCGAGCATTTCGTGCGACACTTTGAGTTCTATCGCCTTGCCCGTGAACGCCGCTTTCGCGTCCGAGATCTTAAGTCCGCGGCTGGGCGCGAAAAGCTGCACGAGCGCTTTGTCGCCGTCCACTTCGAGCACTCTGCCGAGCCGAGTTTCACTGTCTCCGCTCTGCGTTATTTTTACGAGTTCGTTGTATTTTACGCCTTCCACCTGCTCGACGAGCATCAACGGTCCGACGACCTCTTTTACGGTACGGTATTCTTTACGCATCACTCGTCCTCCTTCTTGAGTTCGGAAAGCTGCTTGAGCATTTCGTCGTGCAATTTATCGAGCGAATCGATCTCGTCTTCTTTTACGTATTTCGCTCTGCCTATCTGCTCGCGGCACGGCAATGCGAGTATCGCGTTCACACCCGCGCCGTCGTCGAGCGCGCGCAACGCGCGGTGATAAAAATCGACTATGAGCTTGAGCATTTTGAACTGCTTGGCAAGCGACGTATACGTATCCACTTCGTGGAACGAGTTTTGGTGCAGATAATCTTCGCGTACCGATTTTGCCGCTTCCATAGTCAGTCTGTCGCGCGGCGAAAGCGCGTCTATGCCTACGAGCCGAACTATCTCGTCGAGTCTCGCTTCGTCCTGAAGTATTCTGCTTATCTCCGCGCGGTATGCCGTAAACTTTTCGTCGACGTTGCGCGCGAACCAATCGGACAGCCTGTCGCTGTACAGCGAATAGCTCACGAGCCAATCGATCGCGGGAAAATGCCGCTTATACGCGAGCGCGCTCGAAAGCCCCCAAAATACCTTTACTATTCGCAATGTAGCTTGGCTTACAGGCTCCGACATATCTCCGCCGGGGGGCGATACCGCGCCTATAGCAGTGACCGAGCCGATGCGTTCCGCGCTGCCGCACAGCTTGACAGCGCCGGCGCGCTCGTAGAACTCCGCGAGCCTGCTCGAAAGATACGCGGGATAGCCTTCCTCGCCCGGCATCTCTTGAAGTCTTCCGCTCATTTCGCGCAAAGCCTCCGCCCAACGCGACGTGGAATCCGCCATGATCGCGACCGAGTAGCCCATATCGCGGTAATACTCCGCAATGGTTATTCCCGTGTAAATGCTCGCCTCGCGCGCGGCGACCGGCATATCTGACGTGTTGGCAATGAGCACCGTGCGTTTCATAAGCGGCTGACCGGTTTTAGGGTCGATGAGTTCGGGAAATTCGTTCAAAACGTCGGTCATCTCGTTGCCGCGTTCGCCGCAGCCGACGTACACTATTATATCCGCGTCCGACCACTTGGCGAGCGCATGCTGCAAAACGGTCTTGCCCGAGCCGAACGGTCCGGGAACGGCGGCTACGCCGCCGCGCGCTATGGGGAACAACGTGTCTACAACGCGCTGTCCAGTAGTCAAAAGCTCTACGGGCGGAAGCTTTTCCTTATACGGTCTGCCGCGCCGAACCGGCCAACGCTGAATCATGGTCACGTTATGCGATTTTTTTCCGTCGGTAATCACGGCGACGGTATCTTCTGCCGTAAACGCGCCCGCGGAAATTTTTTCCACTTTGCCCGAAACTCCGAACGGAACCATTATCCGATGCTCGACGACTTCGTTTTCTTTGACCGTGCCCAATACGTCGCCGCTCTCTACGGCGTCGCCTTTTTCGACTGCAGGCGCAAACTCCCATTTTCTGCCGCGGTCGAGCGCGGGCGCGCCGACGCCGCGGTCTATTCTCGCGCCCGAAAGCGAATACAAGCTCTCGAGCGGACGCTGTATACCGTCGTATATCGAACCGATAAGCCCCGGTCCGAGTTCTACGGACAGCGGCTGTTCCGTGGACACAACAGGCTCGCCGGTGCCGAGCATGCTCGTTTCTTCATAAACCTGAATCGACGCTTTGTCGCCGCGAAGTTCTATCACTTCGCCGATCAGTCCTTTTTCGGACACGCGCACGACGTCGTACATTTTAACGTCTCTCATTCCGTCCGCAACGATAAGCGGTCCGCTGATCTTGATTATTTTACCCATAGATACCTCTTATTTCGGATAATAACCGAATGAAAACCATTGTTCGGGAATTGTCGCCCGTTTGGGTCACTCTTCACTTTTCACTATTCGCTCTTCACTGCAAAATGTCCACGCCGACGGCTTTTTCCACGTCCTTGCGCACGCCTTTCATGCCGAAACCGTTAGAACCCGTAGCCCCCGGCACGCACAGCACCGCGGGATACGGACGCTCTTTGAGTTTTTGCATGAGCTGTTCCATCTTTGCGGCATAGTTTTCGGTAACGAGTATCACTGCGTACTCGTTCGACTTTGCAAGCCGACGCAACGTATCCGCAGCGTCGTACTCGTCGTTTACTCCGAACACCGCCGCGCCGATCGCCATAAACGCAGTGACGCTTTCGCCGTCGCCGATGACGGCTATTTTGCCTGTCTTTTCCATAAATGCTATCCTTGATCGCTTTTACTTTCCGCGTAAAGACGGAAAGCGCAAATTTCGGTTTATTTTATTGCTACGCGCTTATAAAACTCGGCGCGCGCGTTAGTTTTGACGCATACGAGCGCGGTTTTTATCTTTTTCAGCTCGACGCGCGTTTTTATATAGTAATGCAAGAACGGCTCGTACCCGCCTATGCTTTCGCAAAGCGGTTCGGTGACGAGCAGTAAAAACTCGTCGGCGTCGCGCTCTGCGCGCCACAATTCCGAAAAACCGTTCTCGGCGATGCGCGCCGCAGTCTCCGCGTAAGGCGTGCGCTCGAAGCTTTCGGCAAACTCGTCCGCGGTAACGTTCTCGAGCGTCGATTTTTTTATACGTCCGCCGTCCAAGAACTCGTCTCCGCTTATACCGAGCCGTATCATGCGCGCCGCAGTGAGCATGTTCTTAAAGTCTATTTCTGCCGCGAACATATTACGCACGCTTTTGACGCCGCATCCGAGCACATATTTATACATCGCCGCGGTAAGCGCAAAATCTATTTTTTGCGGCGCGCGCTCGTTTTCGTCGTCGAGTTTTTCGAGCGTTGCGGCAATGCTATTTTCAAGCTCGTCGTACACGCCGCGGGCTATACCCTCGTTATCCGTTCCGCAATCGTAATACGCGTCGGGAGTTTGCACGAACCGAGACTTGTACGCGAGCTTGACGTTGTTATACACGAACGGCGCGAGCAATGCGTTCTTTACGCTCTCGCTCGCCGCGTTCTCGCTCACGAACCCGATCAGTTCGTTCGTAGCCGCCACGACGAAACCGTCCACCGATCCGTCGCCCGAAGGGTAACCGTAGTCGCCGAGCATTTTAAGCGCTTCGCTCAACGACCCCGCCTCGACTATTCGGCGCAGCCGCTCGTCGTCAAGACGATCCGCCTCGAACTTGGCGAGCATATTGGCGTAAACGGTCGTAGTCGTCATAATCCGAGCCTCGCCACGGTATCGCCGACCGTCCGTTCTTTCAGCTCGGCGACTATATCGTCGAACGTAAGACTTTTGTCGTATTTGGGATTACGCAGTATCACGCCGCGCGAAAACTCGCCGCGCTCGGCGGATAGCGACAGCTTTTTCTTAAGCTCGCCGCCGAGTTTTTTCACCCATGCGTCGGTAATGCTCTTGTCGGCAGACGACGCGATTATCTCGTCGCCGTCCTCGCAAGTCCGCGATATGAGCTTTTTCATGAGCGCAAGATATTTTTCGTTAGACAGTCCGACGAGCTTTTTGTAAACCTCGTCGTACACCGCGCTCACGCAGCGCTGCTTGGCGTCGAGCATGATCTTGCCCGCTTCGAGTTCGCCGAGCTTGACTTTGCCCGCGCGCTCGCGGTCTGCCGCCGCCTTTATCTCCGCTTCGGCTTGAGCGCGTTGCGCGTCAAGCTCCGCCTGCACCTTTTTGAGCGCGGCGGTATTATTTTCGGTCGCCTCGTTCACGGCTGCTTCCGCCGCCGCCTTCGCCGTTGCGAGTATATCGTCGATAAGCCGCTTATCGCCCTGCATTTACGCCACCAATGCCGCCGCGACGGGTGCGACGTAAGTTATTTGATCGAGATTTATAAGCATGACGCCGAGCAGCGATACTATAAAAGCGAATATTGCGAAAAGCTCGACGAGCGCGGTCATGATTATCGTTCTGCCGAACATCGTTTCCTGCTTGCCCAAAAGATTGACGCACGATATAGCCACGTTGCTCTGCATGATAGCAGACGCCAAACCGACTATCGCTATAGGCATGCAGTATGCGAATATCGACCAACCGCCGGCTTCGCTTATGACCGTCATATTTCCGCCGAGCGCGCCGAGTCGCACGAGCACCATGAACCCGACGACAAAGCCGTACAAGCCCTGCGTAGACGGGAGAAGCTGCAGAATAAGCACTTTACCGAACTTGTCGGGCTGCTTGGTCAAGAGCGCCGAACTTGCTTGTCCCGCACGCGCAACGCCTATCGCCGAACCGATGCCCGAAATAACAACGGCGAGCGCCGCTCCGAGTAAGGCATAAAAATTACCCATTGCCATAATAAAAGTCTCCTTTTTCTTGTTGTCGCGGAAACCCGCGTGATTTAACCGAAACGAACGTTTTTGGTTCTCTGTCCGAGCGGCGCGAACAGTCTGCCCTCGCCGTCGTAGAACTTGCCGTAAAACTCGAGCACTTGAAGTCTGACGTTGTGCACGTATGCGCTAAGCACTGCGAGAGCCATATTGAATATGTGCAGCACCACCAATAACACGTACCCCGCCGCGCCGAAAGTAAGCCCGAGCGTGTTGAACGCAAGCGCGATAGCGCACGATGACAAAGCCAAACCGAACAGTCTGCAATACGACAACAGATCGGACAGCAGATTTATCAAGCCGTAAAGCCCCTTAAATCCGCCGAAAACCTTGCCGAATACGTTTTTGTTTTTGCGTCCGCCGAATATTATCATTATCGCTACGCCGAGCGCGGCGAGCGTAATTGCGGTTATTGTAAGCCCGCGCTTGCCCGATTCCGTTATTACGAAATCGAACTTAGGGATCATGCCCGGGGTTATCATGCCGATCGCAACGCAAGCGAGCGCGGCGAACAACAGTATAATAGGACCTGCGTCGAATACAGCCGACAACGGCTTTCCGGCTTTACACAGCTTGATAAACTGCATAACGTAACCGACCGTGAGCTGCAAAACGCCGAGCGCGATAGACAGGTACAGCATCGCCATAGGGTCTTGCATCGGATTGAACCAGATCGCGACCTGCGTTTCGCCGAAGTCTATCCCGAAATAACTGCCGAACAGTATGCCCCAGAAAACAGCCGAAACTCCGCCCCAGCCTACAAGCTGTAACAGTCTGCGCATGCTCACGTCGAACTTCTTGCTGAAACCGAACCCAAGCCCGAGCGCCGCGAGTATCACGCCGTATGCCGCGTCGCCGACCATCAGTCCGAAAAACAAAAAGAAAAATATCGACATCACGGGATTCGGGTCTATCTCTCTGTACTTGGGCGCGCTGTACATGTTTGTCACGTCCTCGTACGGTTCGAGCACTTTTTTGCTGACGACGAGCGTAGGCGGCGCGTCCGACTCCTCCGCCTCTATAAACTGCAAAAACGCCTGCGGACTGATTGATTTAAGCTCCGCCTCGATCTGTTCCGCGTCGTCCTCGGGCAGCCAGCCCTCGAGCACGAACGCGCTTTGCGATTTTTTAAGCCGACCGTCGGTCTCGACGCGCTCCGCATCGAGTTCCAAAACGTCGTACAGTATGCGCAGATCGGCGTAATACTTTTCGTATTCGAGCGCGCGCTCGGTAAGCTCGTAAATATGCCGTTCTATATCCGCGCGCTCCGCGTCGATCGATTCGATCTTGCTCCTTGCCGTGCAGTCGTCGGTAAACTCGGCTTTTACGCCGCCCGCCGCGCTCACGGCTTTATCTATGTCCGCGACGTTATTC
>Ga0073906_1004626_pt1 | contig 13572 bp, 22 predicted proteins | sample Inofromicrocosms_FD_65485 | JGI IMG/M metagenome (GOLD analysis project Ga0073906, IMG submission 65485) | Mouse cecum microbial communities from Vienna, Austria - Inoculum for glucosamine and mucus D2O microcosms | ecosystem: Host-associated > Mammals > Digestive system > Large intestine >... | reverse complement strand
GACATAACCGAAGTAGAGGGAGTTGCCCGCGTACAATGAGCGAGTCCAATAATATTGTGCCGAACCAGTAGCGTCAATTGCCTGTTTAACACGTTTGGTATCTGTCGCACCTTGATAATACTGAAATGCCGGACCTTCAATACTGGCTTGTTGCGCCGTATTGTAGGACGCATTGGTGACGCCTAGTTCAGCCATAGACGGAGCAAATAACTTGCAATAGGAGACATCTGTACCATTGCTACGAGTACAGAACTTGACCTTAGTTTCACCGAGACACGCCAAGAAATCAGAGTTAAATTTCGGCTGAATTTGACCGTCAATATAGGTTTTGAGTTTTGATGTCGAATAATTAACGCTACCATTGGCTGCCCAGTCAGTAGTGCCGGCCGCACAGTATTTCATTTCCATCTGAATTGCTGGCACGGTTACATCTGTGCCATTTTGGCGTACGACTGCATCAGCAAAACCAACAACTCGCATTGGCATCTTTGCGCCATTATAGGCAATAGATAATTCGTCTCCAAGTTTAAGGTATTCACTTGCCAACCCTTGCTGGACGATTTTAGTGAGGTTGTCGAGGTCAACATTATTTTTATCTACATCTTGAATCGTTACGAGTTTAACCGTAATACTCAGAGTATCGGACTTCGGGTCGCGCTTGCCTGCCTTTACGGTTATAGCAGCCGCGAACTCGTCATCTTCGGTCATACTCTCATTTTCCAATGCCTTGACCGTGATAGTTCCGTTTTCATTGACGACTACGGTTGCTACGCTCTCATCACTTGAAACTGCCGTAAATGACTGATTTGCATATTCCGGCAATACCGATACGCTATAAGTCGCTTCTTCGCCAGGCTGAAATGCAACTTTACTCTTATCAATAATCGTAATACTCTCCACTGCAGGCCCAGTTTCTATTGAGCGAATTAAATCTGGGAATTGTACGGGCTTAATCGCTCCATTATCGCCTGTCATTTCACGAATTGCGTCTGCCGTATCTTTCAGAATCCCCTCGCTTAAATTAACAACTGCCATACTAGTAATCCTCCTCATCTACTAGTTCAAACTTGGTTGCAATACGTATTTCCTTTACGCCGTTTTTGCTAATAGCCCTAATAATGATAAATTCGCCATCCTCTCTAACGTCAAGAAGGTTGGTGCGCAGGTCGTCACGAATTGATACATCCAATTCATCTTGGTTTAGGTCGGTAATCACCGTGGCGTTCTGTGGAACTTCTACATACGCCAAAACAACGTAGAACGCCGTATTCCCACCACCACCGTCTGCCGTAATTGCCTTACGGATCGTTTCTTCGTTTGGCGCACCATCACCATTTCCAGCCACTGCAATAATTCCAGCTGCAGACGGCGCATCTGCTTCGTTTGCATTGGACTGTGGTGGGTTCATTGCATATGCTACCACGGCATCTGTTCTCGACATATCGGTTGACGCTGTAGGCATATCAATATAAATTGGCTCACGAGAAATGTTGTTGATGGCAATAAGTTCACCACTAGGGCTCTTAGCAATTGCAACATCCCGAACTCCAGCATCACCACCAATTTGAATTGTCATTGCTTGATATGGCTGGGCTTTCCAACCACTAAGGATTCCACCCTTACCATACATTGCTAATTGGTCGTTAAATGTAGGCACGGAAATCCGACCACTATACGCAGCGTTTAACCCGACTGCTTTATTTGGATTTGTCGCCATTGTGCTCCTTTCTGTAATAATCTTTGTGGCTTTGAATTTTGACTTTTATATCTACGGTCTTCTTGCACCCACGGCAATTTAGCCTTAAACTGTCTATCTCTCTGTCGGTATCGCCGAGGATGCGCCCACAGTTCGGACAATAGATTTTTACGCTCATTTCTTCCTCCGCACCCTTTCGTTAAACGTACAGCGACAGCGTGGGTGAGTTGTTGGCAAACATCCATTTAAGTTGTACTTCGTATGCTCAATTGCGATTTCCGACCCATCTTTGCCCGCGATATGGTCGGGGAAAGTCTCACCGATTAGCACCTCTTGTCCGTCCATTGCTGCGCAGGTCTCACAAGTTGCACTATCTAAATGCGCATCACAGACCAAATAAATCTCCAAGTCGTATTTATCAGCAATCTGCTTATCAAGGTCATACCGTCCAATGTTAATGGCTGTATGGGTTTCTTCTCTTGCAATAAGTTCTGCTCTTGTATATGGCAGATGCTCTTTCAACTCTTTTTTGAGTTGCTGCTCGGTCATTGCCTCTGCCTTGCCTCGTTCCAAAACCTCTCTTACAGTCTCACGAGTATCGCTGTCAAAGTTTTTCATTACTTCATCCAGTCGCTCCTCAACCTCCTGCGTGATTTCGTCACTCATCACATAGTCCGATTTTAGGTACTCCTCAGCCTCTTTGCCAATTGCTAAACTTTGCAAAAAAGCCATACCATCTGTTGCGCCTTGCTTTGAGTATTCTTTCAAGATTTCGGCAATTTCAGTCTTGGCAGCATCTAAGTCGTATGTTGGGTCTTCTTCGGCGATTTGGTTTGCACAGCGCATCAAAATATCGTAAATATCTTTTTGACCACCCTCTAAATCATCTGGAATTACTGATGTGTCCGAAGTAGCGTCTTTGTGGCTTGTACAACACGGCAACATTTTGGCTGGTGTTTTCCGCATATTATCGGTCGTACTCTCCGAACTGGAAGTCGCTAGCGCAGAACCACGCTTAATACCGTTTGCTACGGCTCGCCACTCGTCAGATAAACCTAGTGCCTCAACAGCCTTTTTCGGAGTTGCTCCAGCCTGTATAAGCGTCACTAGAGTTTCGGCGCTAATCTTTGCCGTTTCTGCCTGTGTTTTACGCCTATCGGTCAATTCTGGTAACTCAATATCGAGTTCCAGCGCATACCCTAAGCCGTTCATACCACGCTCGGCATAAATCCTATCAAGTTCGTGCTGGAACCCTCCCCAAAATGCTTTAAGTGCCGGTGCAACGCGTCTTTTAGTAAAGATATAGTCTGATAATTCTGCATTATCGTATTTTGCCGAAGAATCGTCCCCCAAAATAAAGTTTGAGACACCAATAGACTTATTCAATTTGTCGCAGATAATCTCATAGAGTTCACGGAGTGCCATTGTGGAATTGTGTCCTTGAATAGGTTTTACTTCCACTTGGTCGGCAGTTGAGCCGTCATCCAGTTGTTGTCGCCACAGATAAAGCGTCTTATTGCTATTGTCTGCGCCCTTATATGACTTCTCCAAATCTTCGCGAACTTCCATAAACTTTGCGTGCGTTGATGCACGAATCGTAGTGACGGTTGCTGGTACTGCACCGTTCTCAAAGAACCCACGCTGGAATTGCGCCATTAAATCATCAACCTGCGTCCAAATAAGCACTGATGATGCCGGCGATACACCTTTGTCAATATTTCTCGGCGATCGTGAGAACCTTAAAGTCATCACCTCTGCCGAAGTCAAGTTTTCGATTTCGCCACCAGCCGTATATACTTGGAACTTATCTTCATAATGCCCAAGATATGACAGCCGACTTCCGACTGGTAAAATTGTATAGCCTACGATTTCGTCTCCCTCGCCGAAGTGTACACGGATGTTTAGCTCGCTCTCTGTTAGCCAAATCGCAAACGCCAAGTCCAAGAACGCATCCAGTCCCATCTGGTCATTTGGGTCTCGTAAAACTTCCAATTCACGAGTACGGTGAAGTGGCAGTTCGGCGCCTTTTGCCGTTACGCCGTACGGTATCACCTCTTTCATTTCGTTAATCAGAGGTCTAAGCTGCGCAAAAAGATTTTCATAGGCTGACTGAATTTGCGAATAATAAAATCGCCCATTCATACGCTCTTGAATCGCTACCTCTTTGCCACGGCGACGCTCAATAAGGTCAATAAGACGTTTGCGAATCCCCATTGCCTTACTCCTTTACTTTTTTGGTAGTACCAGTAGCCTTTGGAATAAAATCAGAAACATAGCGACTAAACTTCTTGCCGTCCGTGAAAAACGGCATCTCTACGCCTTTTTCGTGCGCCTCACGAATCAAGGCACTTGCTTCGGTCTGGTAATATCGCAACGGCTCAATTTGAATATCATTATCGTGCGCAATATCCATCTGCGCTTCTGCCCAGTCTCGGTTTATGCCACGTTTCCAACAGTCTTGAAATACTACGTTAATTTTAGTCATTGCTCATTCCTTTCATTGCTTTTTCCTTCATTAAATCTGTGCCAGTTTCGCCACCAATAAGATATGACAGTAACACCGACAAATCGGCTTCGGTCATTTTTTCTTCCATAAACTGGCGAATCTTATCTTTATTCTGAGGGAACGCCTCAGCCATCACGTCCATCACGCCAGCAAAGTTTGCGCTTGCGTTCTTGGCTGCCTCCTGCATTCTTAGTTTTAATTCTTGCGTGACTTTAGGAACTTCCTCAATTCTGTCAGTTCCTACGCCAAATGCTACGGGTTCAACACCCCTAAATGATAAAGCCATTATTTGCTCCTTTTAGATTTGTTAATACTTCATATTGTGTTTCAGAATCGACCGCCACCACAAGTGCAGTATTAAAGCCGAACAAATACGACTAAAAAGCCGCATTTTGCCTTGTTTTGTTCGGGTTTCTTGTCTAAAAATCAAACTTCTGTTGGCCTAAATCGTCTATTGCGTACCTTAGGGCATCCAGCAAGTGGTCATTACCGTCTTGTGGCTCATCAATAGTTTCTCCGTCTCGTTTTCTACGCCACGCATAACTGAGGTATTCCTGCTTTAAGTTTTTGCCATTAAAGTAAATCTGGCGTGCCTTTACTCGGTCAAGCCCCCGAATCACGGAACCGGGGTTTTTGTCTGCGCCGATTATTCGGTAGCCCTTGTTTTTGATTTCTGCGATAATCTCTGGTCTCGCTGCGTCTGCAATTATTAACACGGATGGGTCAACTCCACACCGTTTGAGGAAATCAGCGTACTGCGAACCCACCAAATCAGTTTCATAACCTAACTCCACAATGCCTAGTGGAGATAATGCCCCTACGGCTTGCGTAGAAACGTTTTGCGAGGCCTCTAACTCATAAATCGCTAACAACCCTGTTTCGTCATTAGAAAAGCCGAAATCAAGCCCATATCTCACCAAACGCCCACGCTTAATTATCTCGTCAGTTGGCGTTTCAACCCAGCCCTGATAAATATTGCCCTCAAGGCTTCCGATTTGCCCAAGACCGTACACTGTCCACCAGTTGCTCGGTTCTTCACCTGGCTTTGGTCTGTGGCTCTCAATATTTTCACGCACCTGTGGGAGTAGCGCCTCATTGTCGGCATACGTTAAAATCAAAAAACTTGTGCGCTCTGATGACTTCTCTACTAACTCCTCGTGCGCCCAAAACTTAGATGATGGGTTGTAATCAATAATACAGAAGTCATTAGTGCGCACTGCCAGCTGGTCAAACACTTCGTAGGTAATACCGTTCGCCTCGTTGACAAATAGAACATCACGCCTACGACCAAGTGCACCCAATTTATCAACGGCGATAAATTCAATTATTGTACCAGTAGAGAAGTAGTAGGTTTTCTCGGTCTTATTCCAACGCTCGTCATCCCAACGACATTGCTCTCGCATAATCTTCTGAAAATCACGGATCGCACCACCAGCAAGGTGGGGGAAACTCATACCGACTACGGTAATCACCCTGTCACGGAAACTTTCGGCATATCCAATTAAAAGCGTCATAATCGCAAAGGTTTTGCCGGCACTAGTACCGCCCTGAATCACCTTATAAAAGGTAGGTTCAAGGACGGCACTTTCAATTTTATTCAGAGAGGTCGTCCGTGCCATTTTTTGCTCGCCTTTTTGTTAAGTCCACCAACGGCTTTGGCATTTTCATCTCGCCCTTAATCTCTTGTTTCGGCATACCGTAAACTTGGTTCATCATTGAAGCCGTAGTCTCAAACTTATTCTCGGACAGCAACGACCTTGCTATGCGCCGTTCAAAGAGTGGCGCATCTTTGTCGTTTAATATCTTTTTCAGTTCTGCCTCCGATAATTTTAGCATCTGCTCCAACTTAAAGCGTGCCGTATCTTCTTTTTTCCAGCCACCGGGGTTTCTGGGGTTCCCGTTTTCTTTTCCAAATTGATATTGTTCTGGTGGCGCAACGCCCGAAATAGGGCTCACGTTAGCCTGGTCTGTGGCTTTTTTATTGCTCGTTCTTTTCGTCTTCATAATCATTTTGTCCCACTACTAAAATTGGATCACCACTTTTTGTAAAATAATTCCTGTTCATCCTTATCTCCTCGTCCTATCGGTTATATTCTTTACGATACCAGTGCGCAAATTGCCAGTTACGACAAGTAACGTAGCTCGGCGTATCTGCGTGTGGATCATTTCGGTCAATATACCTATGACTAATTTCAATTCGCTCTGCGTCCTCTGCCTCTACGGTCAAGCCGTTGTGTGTAAACTTAAACTTCGCCCCTGGCTTATGGCGAAATGCAATATGTGCGTTTTTGCTCCAGTTGTACGGCTGAGATACTCCACACAGATAGTAGACCTCGCCATCAAGGTCTAGCGTTTCGCAAACGGTGTACTGGTTGATAATGTCGTTATATGTACCTTTGAGCGACCTTGCACAATGTTGCGACAAACTCGTTCCAGTAACTTCTTTGAGCCACAAATAACGGAATTTGCAGGCCGTATCTCTTGTAATTTTTACTTTCATATTTACTCCTTTATTAAATATCTTTTGTTAATAATCTTGCCGATTATCTCTGCCATCCCTCATAGCCTCCAGTATCTTGCCGGCGCGCTTATAACGTCCACCTGGGTAAGGCAGGGAAAATTCGTATTCTATGGCTTTCTTTGTCGTATCATCTGCTGGTTCTGCAGACTTTTTGGCGTGGACTCGCCACGTTGAGTGCTCATACTCAAAGTCAATGATTTTTAGATTAAACTTCTTCGCAATTTCCAGCACTTGGTTTTTCGTATGATACTTCTGAAAATACCACTCGCCACCACGCAACTGGCCGGTATAGCCGTCATCATCCAGAAACCTAATTTCGCTCATTTTGTTAATCGCTGCGTCAAACTTAATTTCTGGGTACGAACGTCCAGAGAAATATATGTCGCCGTCTTTCTTGCAGAACGCCATAAGACATCCCATTACGGAGTCCTCCGCCTCGTTGCAATTCGTGGAGTTTAGCACGGAATCGCACACAACCACGTCAAATCGTGCCGTCTTGAGGTGATTTTCTAATACCTTGATTTGTCGTAGAGTATGGGCGATATTCAGTGAGGCATTGCCGGTATAGTTGTAGAACTCAACGCCGATTGCATCATAGCCCTTCTCTCGCAACCAATTCACATATTCTGCTTCACCACAGCCAAAGTCCAGTAGCGACTTATTAGCAAGGTTCGGATGTTTCAATACCATGCGCTCGTACGTTTGTGAGGCGTTGCGCTTTTTATCTGCAGTCGCATTTTCTTTGGTACTTCGGTGCATCTGCGCTTTGCCTTGAACCCACGTATTCTTCTCAAGATTCGAATAGTCGTAAATGCCGTAGTCTTTGACAAACATCTCCTTAAACTTGTCGGCTTTTTCTGGTGGGGCGATATAGTAATTCACGTCATAACCGAGTTTGTAGCAAGCTGCAACATAATCTTGGTAATAAATACACTCATTATCAGCAATAATCGTACAGAATACGTTGCCATAGCGTAAAAGCAGCTGACTAATACCGAAGACGTTGCGAGGGTTGCTGTTTTCGTTGGTAACGTCAAAGTTTTTGGATGGTATGGTAATAAACTTGCCATAGGTTTCTGGTAAATCTTTAACTTTGATGCGCATTGAGTTGCGTTCCAACTCGTTGTGGAGTTGGTTAAAATACACCTCATCACCTTTGGTGACTGCTGAGACATAAAAGCCTGGCACTTCTGTAATACCCATAAGCCTTGCAACTTTCGTTCTTTGATGTCCAGCAACAATAGTATTATTCTCTCTGTTGACTAGAATAGGCAAACAAAAGCCAAGTGCAGAAATGGACTCTCGGAGGTTATCTTTTGCATCATCACTCAGAAAACGTGGGTTATAATCTGCACCGTGTACGGCATCTAGTTGGATCGTAACTACTTCTGGTCGCATTGTTTCCATCTCCGTACGATTTCTGCTGCAAAGCCGATAGAGTTTTTGTTATCTTTCCGATATTCCTCGTAAATCGACTCCATACCATCAGCCTCGTCTTGGTCAATAGGGACGCTAGACGTTTCCGCAATAAATTCGGTTAGTGCCCAGTCTAAATCTGCTTTTTCTTCTGGTGAAATGGGGATACCTTTTCTTCCACCCCACGACATTTTAAGGTTCGTATCTTCGTGGCTGCCACCGGGAGCAGTAGTCGAGATTTCGCAAGGCGCGCCCCACTCTGCCAATTCGTCAACGTCCCACTCGTTAGCCAGTAGGTCCATATCCCAGTCGCCGTTACTGACGTTGTCACGGATTATGATTTCACGCTCTTTTTCTTCGCTCAAATGCTCAAGTAGCACTGTTGGCACTTCTGTAAGGCCAACAGATTTTGCAGCCTTTAATCTCTGATTACCGGCAATTACTACCAACTTGCCTGTACGATTTGATAGAATAATTGGTCGTGCTTCAAAATAATCTGGGTTATCTTGAACCGAGGTTTTTAGCATCTCAAACTGGTCTTTACTGATAGTTCGGGGGTTACGCTCCAGTTCTCGCAAATCGCTGATTTTTCGGTATTCAATTTTAGTCGTCATCTGATTTTCCTCCTAAGTATTCGTCAATTATCTTCTTAGCCTCATCAAAACCCACCGCAAATTCTGCGCAGTAGCCACGCTGACGCAACTTTTCCAATACTGCTGCTTGCTCGACAATATGCGCTGTCGCCCACTCGCCGTTCTTTTTCTTGAGACGAGTGCCTTCTTTTTTGAGTTCGATATATAACCCCGTCCAGATTATTTTTTCGTCGCCTAATTCGCTACCACCTATATAAACTCCCGGGTTACGAGGGAAGAAAAATGGGGGCTCGTAATCTGTTGAATATACGCACTCGTCTATCCTAGGTTCTGGAATTTCCATATCTGGCCAGCCCCTCCTCCCACCATTTTGGCGTTTCTTGAGTGCACCTTGTTTCACACTCATCCTTACACTACTTCCGAAGTCGGAGTGAAACAATGCATCTGGGTATTGCAGACGCAGATAATCAGCAACTTGTTGCTGGAGTTGTGATTCGCTAACCATTTGTCTTTTCTCCGTACCCAGTCTCAACCTCATTTTCCAGCTTCGCTAGTTCATTTTGACCGTCATTTCTCCAATCATTTTGTATTTGGCAAATACGAGTACAAGCCTCTTTGATGTCTAAGACAGTATTCGCTAAGGCGTCTTGCTTATCTTGCTGGATGGTATCTTTAAGATTTTGCGATAAACTTTTTATACGCTCGGCATAGTGTTTTTGTAAAATCTGTTTCTCGGTATTCTTAATAATCATTATTCGTGCTCCTTGTTATATGGTCTATATCAAATTTATTCGCTAATCTCCAAACCCTCCCTACATCCATTGGGTTTGCCTCAGCCAACGCCTTACGAAAAGGACGCCAGTTTTTCGCATATACGCCTCGTCCACGGTGTCGCAGAAATACGGTTTTGTAGTTATCGCCGTAATACATTTCAATAGTATTTTTGTCACGAAACTTTAATTTGCCACCACCGATATTTCTACCGACGACCTTTCTGTTGGACGCGTTTTTAAGGTTCTGCCTGTCGTATATTGCAGTTTTGCAGGTTTCCGTAATTAGGTCCAGCGCAGCAGTTCTGCTGAGCCGTCTAGTTTTTTCTTGTGCCTGATACTCTGCGAAACAGCCGCTTTTGCGTACATTTCGCACTGTGCGTTCGCTGAAACCAAACTTCTCTGCAACCAGTGCGTCATCTAAGGCAGAGATAAGCAACGGTTTCATTTCGTTGTAGATTTCGCAAGTTATTCTCTTACGCATTATTTACCTCCGTTAGGGAGATGGGCTGCGTCTATTTTGACATTTAACCAGCTTGATTTTTTGTGCGAGGTCTGGCACCCACTCCGTCTTATACTGCTAGATTTTTCTTTGCCGGTCCTCGCCTACTTTTTCTGCCACCTTTTGCGCCAGCAGTTCTTGCCAGTTCTGGATTTGCTGCAAAACCTCCAGTATGACCGTTTCGCCCACCAATTCTACCAATGTTACGGGAAAAGTCTTGGCCGTGTTTTTCTAGGTTGGTATTTCGGGCTTTCAGCCCACCCGCTCTTGTTCCAGACATTTTACTGCTCCTGTTTCTTTAGAGTTAGAAAACCATTGCGTGGATTTTCTATCACTACACGACCTTCCGGAATATCGCAAGGCTCACCTTTGCCACCGTTCTCGTCTTTTGTAAAGAAGTATATTGTCTGTGGTTTACCGCCACGCAATGTAACTTCCGATTTTCGTAAGTAGTATGCAATGCCCTTACTGTTAATATGTTTGTATGCCATATTTACCTCCTTATAGTTTTGGCTTATTTTCTAAAATCCGAGTGCGGCAATTTTTGCAATATCTGCCTTAGCTCGTTGCATAATTGCCTCCTCAAATGCTTTTGCGTCAGCGATACGTGGCTCTACTTGCTCACGGGTAATTTCCCAAATTTGCAACTCCAAACCTTGTATCACATCTGTATAAAGCACGAAATATAATTTTTGCAGGTTCTCGTTCACTACAAAATACTTCACGACCTGCGGCTCGTATTCTTCTGGGTATCTTCCTGTTAAAAACGCTTTGACGATTTTTGGACTAGATAAGCATTTAATTTCTACGGCTTCGCTCGGTATATCTTCACCATCCTTTACGACATATCGGTCTGGAGAAATGAAGATATTAGGGTTAATGTCGCTCTCCCATATCTCATCACCATCCACGATTAACCCTGTTTTCGTGGTGAACGCCTCGGCTGCTTCTGACTCAAGAATATGACCACGTTCCATCATTGAAAATGGTGCGCCATTTAACCTATCGGCGTAATCATTTGGGTCAATTGGTTTTGCTACTGATTCAGCAATAAGTTCCCAATACTTTTCTTTTGGCTCAGCCGATAGTTTTATCTCGGCGAGTTCTCTTGGATTAAGCATCTTTGCAAGCAACTCAACTTTGTCTCGCTTGTCGGCTGGAGAGAGGGCTTTTCCACCCTCCTCCAATTTCTCAACAATAGAGGCTTTGGTTGGTAGTCCAGCAACCCATAAATCTTTGAATTCGCTCCCACCAGATTTGCCCTTGCGATACTCCAACCACTCCTCGTTGTTTTGCTTAATCTTAATTCTTTTCATCTTTCAGCTCCTCGCTCAGTTTGGTCTTCATTTCTTCTTTTTTCTGAAATACTGTGGCTTCTTGTCGCATTTTGAGTGGTAGCCCAGTCCAAGCCTTTTGCAGGCTTGGCATATCAGTTGCTTCCTCTAGAGTTTTGCAGGCATCCGTAATTTCTTCTAAAAGTTTTTCGGCTTTATAATCCTCAAATTGTTCCATTTCTTCACGGCTTGCCACCTCACCACTCGCTAGATAACCAAGCATTGCCAATGCACGACCAACGGCGACAGTTTCTAATTTTTCGTTTTCCTTATCACCCTTCTTCGTGGCATCAGCGCTTGCTGTAGCGTTGGCTGTCAACTTAATTACTTCTGGGCTTGCTCCGGCTGCAGCAAGTTGCAAGATTTGCTTTGATTCACGCCAAACTCTGGCGATAAAGCGTATTTTGCCTCCCTCAAGGTTTTCTCGCTCAGTTTCTATTTTTCCGTTTGGGTTTTGTTCCCAAAACAGTTTGACACGGTCAGCAACCTTAGCATAATCAGCCCCACCACTGATTTTTGTAGTTTTTACATTACTCATTGCTATTACTGTCTCCGTTGCTCTTTAATACGCCGATTTGTTTAAGCCGTGCTATGAGTTTTTTATACCCTCTGCCACTTCCAAGTTTTTTGCCAGACCACCATCCAGAGTATGGCCAAAACTGAAAACTTATGCCGTACCCAGTAACATCAATCTTAGTATGGTCTGGAAAACCCAAACCATTGACTCCGTCTCTAACTGTAAAGCCCAATTTCCTCAATGATTTTGTGCAAGACAGTATGCGTTTAGGTTGTAGCTCAGCCTCACGTTCTTGATTTAGTCTATTACTCATTTTCATCCTCGCTTTCGTCTTCTTCGTTCTTAATTCGGACGTTTAACCAGTCGGCCAGTTCTTCGGTCTTCATTTTGCAGATTGACCTACCGACATCTGCAATTTCGTCAATTGCCATATCAGTAAAACGATCAACGGCTTCTTCAAAATCTTCACGACTTTCAAATTCATCACCTTCAAACCACTCGGCAAATGCGTTTTCCAAAACTTCGCTTACAGAAATACTCATCCTACAATCTCCCAGCCCTTAAATCAGCCATTGCCTCTTCTAGTGGAGACGGTTCAAACGATTCGCGCGCCTCGTCATAGGCTTCGTTGTAGTGTTCGTCAAAGAATTGCTGTGCAATAGACTTGCATTTTTCTTCCGACCAAGTCGGGTAATCTTCTTTCAAAATCTCTGCTAATCGCTCAGTACAGTCGCCACTGCCGACTTCTTGTATTTCTTCCACGAAACTATCGACCATCGTATTATAGAGGTCGTGAGCAGTATTATTCTTCAGCCTCATTTCGCACCCCTCCGAACCCAATTAACAAAATTCGGGTTCTTTTTTGTTATTACTCTGACCGTAATAGGTTTCTCGTCTGCTGACGAAACTTTAATTCTCATTTTTTACTCCCTGCCTTTTGGCATATTATTTGGTTCGTCAAAAGCGTGGTTCCATTTCAGAACGGCTATCAGCACGAAGATTGCAACTAATTTAATCCAGAAGAAACCTAAATCTTTGGAATCACCTATTACAATAATCAATGCCGGAACAGCCAGCACCCAACTGACAAACTTTTTAATAATTCGCAAAATCGCTTCACGGCGTTCTTGTTTTTTTATCGTGTTAAACTGATTCATTTTTGTTTTACTCCCTGTCTAGTTCTGGGATCGGGACTTTGCGATACTTTAAGTTTTGTTGTAGTTTTGTACTTCCAAACTGATAAGGTGCTAAAGTCCTCATCTCAGAACTAGACGATTATGAGATTTCGCTAATCTCTGCCTGACCCCACCTACATTACTTCTTGGGTCGGTTTAATTTGCGAGCTCTCGTTTTTGATAATTTTGTCGAACTAAATTGTTAAGATTCTAAACTTCGGTAAATCCGTAGCCGTTTTTGCTCTACGGAGGCTCTAAGTTTTGTCGAGCTAGAGACCCCGATTGAACTATCAAAAAATACCTAATTTCTTAGGTATTAGTTATAAACGTTTTGACCCCAGTAAATCGTGCTTAATTTTTCTTATACAATGCTGGATGACACAGAATTTGAGACTAGTTGGTGAAAAAACACTTACTCCTGCGGATTCTGATGTGGTTTCTGATTATACTTTACCAGCATCGGATATAAATGGATACAACGCATCCAACTATTATGCTAACCAAATGTACTATGCCGGAGACGAAACGAATGGCGCTTATTA
>Ga0073906_1004623_pt1 | contig 13580 bp, 15 predicted proteins | sample Inofromicrocosms_FD_65485 | JGI IMG/M metagenome (GOLD analysis project Ga0073906, IMG submission 65485) | Mouse cecum microbial communities from Vienna, Austria - Inoculum for glucosamine and mucus D2O microcosms | ecosystem: Host-associated > Mammals > Digestive system > Large intestine >... | reverse complement strand
AGGCGGCAGGTTCAGGCAAAAAGACGGTACGTGTTGGTAAAAAACATGCCGGAGGCGCCATCGGGGGCAGAGCGGGAAATTTATCGTTACCAAGGCGCGTCCCAGATATGGAGGAAAATTTTCAATCCCCCGGTGCGGCCGGCAGGACAAAGGGGACATGGTTCGGACAAGGGGCGCACGGCCATGAAACGTCTTGGGGACGGGGGGGCGAATTCTCGGCGGATGGCGGAGGTTCGGGGGGAACTCATCGGGATATATTCTCCCGTCCACCGCATAGGTAAAACGTTGTTCGCATTGGAACTGGGTAAGAAGCTGGCGCGAAAGGAGCCGGTACTCTACCTTGACTTGGAGGAATATGCGGGCGACGCGTTTTACTTTCAAGACAGGCCGGAGCGGAACCTGGCCGATTTGCTTTATTACTTCCGGCAGGGAAAGGGGAACTTTGCGGTGCGCATGAGCGTGGTGGCAGGACAGGCGGACAAGCTTGACTATGTTTTGCCAATGCCATACGTGCAGGACATGCAGGCCGTAAAAAAGGAAGAATGGCTTGGGTTGTTCGAAAAAATTTTAAGTGAATGCATTTATGAGAAGGTGATATTGGATTTGGGGGACAGCATAGACGGGCTCCTGGACATACTTGGGCGGTGTGCGACCGTGTATACTCCTTATATCGAGGAACCTGCCGCCAAGGCGAAGCTGAACCAGTATTTTGAAAATTTACGGAAGACGGGAAGGGAGGCCGTTTTGGAAAGGACCATTCAGAAAAGGATGGGGGAGCGGTAAGATGAGGGAAGAAGAACTGTACGAGCGCGTGCTTGAGCGAATGGACATGAGCCGTGAGCTGGAGGACGAGGAGGTAGCCGAACTGATTCACGAAGTGCTGCGGGAGGCGGCCAAGGAAGAATATTTGCCGCTGGAGAAGCAAATCTATTTGAGCCGTCGCTTGTTTCATTCGTTACGAAAATTGGACGTGCTTCAAGAACTGATTGAGGACGAGTCCGTCACGGAAATCATGATCAACGGCGTGGAAGACATTTTTGTGGAGAAGAACGGGCGAATCTGCCGTTCGGACAAACGATTCATTTCGGAGGCAAAGTTGGGGGACGTGATACAGCAAATCGTGTCAGGCACGAACCGTTATGTAAACGAACTGTCGCCAATCGTGGATGCCAGGCTGGAGGATGGATCCCGTGTCAATGTCGTGCTTAAGCCGGTGGCGTTAAACGGTCCAATCATGACCATTCGGAGGTTCCCGAAGGAGAAGGTCACGATGGAACAGTTGATTGCGTGGGGGAGCTTGAGCGGGGAGGCGGCGCGCTTCTTGGAAATGCTGGTGAAGGCGAAGTACAACATTTTCGTCAGCGGGGGTACCGGATCTGGCAAGACCACGTTCTTAAACGTGCTGTCCGATTACATTCCGAAAGACGAGCGCATTATCACGATTGAAGATAACGCAGAATTGCAGATCAAGGGAGTGCCGAACATGGTGCGCTTGGAAGCGAGGAACGCGAACTTGGAGGGCGAGGGGGCGGTGACGATTCGCGACTTGATCAAGTCGGCGCTCAGGATGCGCCCGGATCGCATTATCGTGGGAGAGGTGCGCGGCGACGAGACCGTTGACATGATTTCGTCGGCCATGTTAAACGGCCATAGCGGATCCATGTCAACCGGCCATGCAAATAGTCCGGCGGACATGTTGAACCGTTTGGAAACCATGATGATGATGGGGATTGACTTGCCGTTGACGGCGATTCAACGGCAGATTGCCTCGGCATTGGATATCATCGTCCATCTGGGGCGTATGCGGGACAAGAGTCGGAAGGTGTTCGAGATTACGGAAGTGCTGGATTACACTGACGGTAAAATATGGCTACGGACATTATATCAATATCAGGAGGAGGGCGTGGAAAATGGAAAAATTAAAGGGACACTTATGAAGGTGGAAGAGCTTGCTCGTCGGGACAAGCTGTTGGCAGCAGGATATTCGGCGTGAAGAGTTTGGGATGGCACTCTTGCAAGCGGTCGGATTGACGGTGGTTTTGGCGTATCTTTTTTATGATGGTATATGGGCAGTCTTTGTGTTGACGCCGCTTACGATGGCCTATCTATACCAGTGGCGGGAGGAGCGATGCCGGGAAAAGGAAATGCAGTTTCGCGCACAGTTCAAGGACGCGATGCAGATGCTGGCATCCTCGCTGCGGACGGGATATTCGGTAGAAAACGCGATTCGCGAGGCAGAAAAGGAATTGCGCCCGATATATCCGCAGTCTTGCAGGATTCGCGAAGAATTTGAACGGATGGTACATCGGCTGGACATGAACATGACGGTGGAGCAGGTCATGAGGGACTTTGCGAGGCGGGTAAACCAGGAAGACGCGGAACATTTCGCGGAGGTGTTTTCCATAGCGAAAAGAACCGGGGGCGACAGCATCAGCATTTTGAAATCATCCGTCAGGACAATCGGGGACAAGATAGAGGTTGAGCGACAGATTCAGACGATGTTGGCAGCCAAGAACCTGGAGTTTAAAATCATGTGCGTGATTCCATTGGGGATGGTGCTTTACATGCGGGCGGCCTTTCCAGAGTTTTTGTCGGTGCTTTATGGAACTCTGCCGGGAGTGTTCCTGATGAGCGCGTGCCTGGCGGTTTATATCGCCGCATACTGTCTGGGAAAGAAGATGATACGGATCGAGGTATGAGGTTGAAGAAGGGAGGATGGCATAAACCGGGGTGGAGGATCAGGTATGGGAGGATGGTGCTACTTGAGGCGTGAGGATTGGGTATGGGAGGATGGCGCTACTCGAGGCGTGAGGATTGGGTATGGGAGGATGGTGTCACTCGAGGCGTGAGGATTGGGTATGGGAGGATGGTGTTACTTGAAGCGTAAGAAGCGGCCGCGATGGAAAGCGGTTTACAAGAAGATGGGATTGATAATGGTCTCAGCCGGCGTGGTGTCGGTACTGGTCTTTCTCATGGACGGGATGCAGGCGTTGCCTTCCGACGAGGACGGGGCAAGCGTCGTAAAGAGAAACGGATATGGAGAAGGGGAGCGGACGGAAGAGTTACAAGTGCAAATCGGGGATACAAATGAGAAGTACACGGTGACAATCGGCGAGCGCAAGTATTCAGAGGAGGAACTTCAAGAATTGTTTGCGGATGCGGCGGATACGTTGGAACGTCTGGTATTGGGTGAAAATAAGAGCTTGGACGAAGTGAGGAAAAACCTGAATTTGGTGGGCATGATTCCAGAGACGGGTATCCGTGTGTCATGGGAACTTGACAATTACGATGTACTTGATTTGCAAGGCGTGATTAAGGCGGATTCCTTGACGGAAGAGGGTACGTTGGTACGGCTGAAGGCACTGTTGACGTATGGGGAGGAGAAGATGGAGCATTCCTTTTATGCAAGGCTTTATCCACCCAGGCTGACGCGTGGGGAGCGGCTTCTTGCCAGTTTGGAAAAGGAAGTGCGCCGCTTGGATGCAAAGACGCAGACAGAGGTGGTCATGAAGCTGCCAGACAGCGTGGACGGACAGCCGGTCAGGTGGGGGTATTTGCGAAACCTGCGGGCAGCGGGAGTGATGTTGCTGGGAGTCGTGTTGTCATTGTTTTTGTACATTTCCCAAAAGGAGAAGGAAAAGGAGGGGAAGAAACGTCGTGATATGCAGATGACGCTGGATTACCCGCAGTTGGTTAGCACGTTTACTTTGTTCTTGGGGGCGGGGATGCCGGCACGCGGTGTCTGGTATCGGATGGCCGAGCATTATGAGGGGCGAAAGGCTGAAAATGGAAGGCGCGAAGTGTACGAGGAAATGGTACGTTCCATGCACGAGATGAAAGGCGGGGCAAACGAGGGCGAGTGCTATGAGCGATTCGGGGAGCGTTGTGGATTGCCGATATATCGGAAGTTTGCCGCCCTGCTTTCGCAAAACTTGCGTAAAGGCACGAAGGGATTGGCTCTCATATTAAAACAAGAAGCCGACAATGCGTTTGAAGAGCGAAAGAGCCTGGCAAAGAAGTTGGGCGAGGAAGCGGGAACGAAGGTGTTGATTCCCATGTTCATGATGCTGGCCGTGGTCCTGGTCATCATTGTGGTTCCGGCGTTTTTGAGCATGGGTTTTTAAAAATCAGGAAAAAGAAAGGAAAGAAACATGAGAAATATTAAAAAGTTATTTTATAAAATAATGTGGATGAAGCAGAGGATTATTTGGAAGATGCAGGAAAGGGCGGGGATGTCCGTCGTGGAACTATTGTTGATTTTGGTCGTGCTGATCGCGTTGGTCCTGATTTTCAAAAATCAGATGACCAATCTGGTAAATACCATTTTCCGCAAAATTACCAGCCAAAGTTCGGGAATTTGATGTTGGGGAGGGAAAAGGGAGAGGTCACGGCGTTTTTGAGCTTGATTTTTGTGCTGCTGGTTTCCTTTATTTTGGCCATGACGGAAAGCGCAACCATACAAATGTCAAAGAACCAAAAGCGGTTGGATGTCGAGCGCGCGGTGTTTTCCGCGTTTGGCGAGTATCATCGCGGGCTATGGGAGGAGTATGGCGTGTTCGCGCTCGACAGTACCTATGGTAGCGGGAAATATGACGAAAGCCGCGTGTTGAACCGTCTTTCTTATTATGGGGCGATGGGAATTGGCCAGGAGATTGCGGAAGTGCAGCTGCTCACGGATAATGACGGGCAGGCGTTTCGAGAGCAAGTGCTGGCGTACATGGAGGAGCGTACGGGAATTTCGCTGGTGCGGGACTTGGCGGGGCTTGCGGCGAAATGGAAGGAACAAGAAATACAAGGCAAAGAGATTTCGGAAGAGTTGGACGTGACGGTGCTGGAAAATGAGGAGTTGCTGCCGGAGGAGGCGGACACGCTTTTATGGGCGAGAAAAAACCAGCTATTGTCCTTGGTTCTGCCCAAAGACTTCGTATTGTCAAACAAGTCGGTGCCGCTTGGCGAACAAGTTTCCATCCGCGCCCGGAATACCGGGCGTGGAAGCTTCCCCGCCCATGCGGGCATCGGGCAGTTGGAGGAGCGCCTTCTCTTTGAACAGTATGTCGTGGAGCATTTAGGGTGTGCCACGGGGATAAAGGGTGAAGCGAGGTCGCTTGATTACGAATTGGAGTATCTCCTCTGCGGGAAAGCCAGTGATTCCGAAAACTTAAACACGGTCGTGCGGCGTCTTCTATTCTTCCGATTTGCGGCAAACTACTTTTTCCTGCAGACGGATGGTGAGAAACAGTCGGAGGCCGAAATCTTCGCGGCGGCATTGTCGATCGTATTGTTAATGCCGGAGGCCATGGAAGTGGTGAAGCAACTTGTACTGGTTTTATGGGCGTTTGGCGAGAGTGTGATGGATTTGCGGTCGTTGCTTGGCGGCGGGCGTGTCGCCATGGTAAAGGACAAGGAAACATGGCAGCTGCAGGTGTCTTCCTTATTTCAACTTGGCACGCAGGAAGACCAAAAGGACGGGATGGATGCCGGGGAAGGACTTACCTATGTGGAATATTTGCAGATTATGCTTTTCTTGGAAAATGACGCGCGGCTGACGATGCGGGTTTTGGACAGGGTGGAACAGAATCTGCAGCGGCAAGAGGGGGTGTCAAATTTTAGGGTCGATGCATGTGTGACAAAGATAAAATTAAAAAACATGGCACAAATATGGAACGGGTATACCTATACGTTTCCCACGTATTTTGGGTATCTATGATTACAACTATCTGACGGCTTGCTTTTGGGCCTGATATGGATGCCCTTTCTTCTCGAATTGAGTTTTGTCCAAAATCCGTAGTCAAGCGGATTAATAATTCCATTCATACCAAATTTGCAGAAAGGAGAATGTTCGTTTATGTTTGTTTTAATGTCAAAGGGCGACTCCCATTCGCCCGGTTGGAAAACGTCAAAAAGACGACGTTTGAATGGAAAGAAAAAATCATCCAATATCATAAAAGAAAGGGTATCCGTATCAGGCCCAGGGGGAAGCTTGACGGTGGAGGCCGCGTTGGTGTTACCCATATTTTTCTTTGCCACGTTGTGCCTGGTGTACTTGTTGGAAATTCGTTCGGTGCAGTTTAGCGTTCGAAATGCGGCCCAGAATGCCGCCGAGAAAGCGGCGGTGGAGGTGACGGTGTTGCCGGTTTTAAATTCATGGAAACTGGAGGCGGACATTGTGGGCTTGATTGGCGCGGAGCGGATGGAGCGAAGCGTGATAGAGGGCGGAAGTGGAGGGTTGAGTTGTTGGAGATCCTACTATAGGGAAGCGGATGGCATGATCAACGTGGACGTGCGCTACAAGGTCCGCTTGCCGTTTCCAAGGTTTCTGAATCTGTCCATGGACATGAAAGAATCATTTCAAATTCGGGCATGGACGGGGTATCAGCCATTGGGAATGGAGGGTGGCGGCGATGACATCGTTTATGTCACGGATTATGGACTCGCATATCATGAAGATTACCAGTGCCGATATCTACAACTGACGATTCGTTATGTGCCGGAATCAAGGTTGTCAGGAATTCGGAACGAGGACGGGGGAATTTATTACCCTTGTGAAAAATGCGTGCACGCCGGGACGATGGCGGGAGTTTACGTCACGGAATATGGAGACAAGTATCATAACTCGTTGGAGTGCAGTGGCTTGAAGCGTTCCATCCGGGCAATCAAAAGGTCAGAAGTAATGGGAAGGGGGGCGTGCGGCAAGTGTGCGAAATAAGCTTGTTGGGCAAGGTGGTTTGCATGTGTTACTTGTCGGCCTTGTCCGTGATGGACATTAAGACGAGGCGGCTTTCAGGCTGGATACTGTGGCTGGGTGCCGTGCTGGCACTGGCGTATCGAGTGGTCTGGAGAGGGCAGCCGATGATTTTGTGGCTTTCGGGAGCGGTGGTCGGACTTTTGTTTTTGGCAATTGGCAAGGTGACGGGAGAAGCGCTGGGATATGGGGACGGCGTGCTGATTGGAATATTGGGGATTTATCTTGGCATTTGGGACTTGCTTGGCTTGTTGGCCACAACGTTTTTTTTGACCGCATTGTTTGCGGCGGCGGTCCTGGTGATTAGTAAATTTAAAAGGAAAAGCGCGTTTCCGTTTGTGCCGTTTCTGGGCGCGGCATATGTAATCGTGCTGGCGGCAGGAGGCGCGGGATGAGGATGGATTAAAAATGGCAGCAGGAGGCGTAAGATGGGGATGGCAGCAGGAGGCGTAAGATGGGGATGGCAGCAGGAGGCGTAAGATGGGGATGGCAGCAGGAGGCACGGGATGAGTACGGCTAAGGAATGGCGGCAGTGCATACGGGACGAGCAAGGGGCGGACGATGCGGGGAGAGGAGGGATGTCGGGAATCATGACCATAGAACTGGCATGTCTGATGCCGGTTCTCATGTTGGTGTTTCAACTTATTATATACAGTACGTTTTATTATCATGATAAAATCATTTTGATAGCGGCGGCAGGGGAGACGGTCGTCGTGGCGGCTCGTTATGAGCGAAAGGCTGGTTTCCAAGGGGAAATGGATGTGGAAGAATTTTTCAGGAGTCAGGTTGCCGGAAAGCTAATTCTTTTTTCCGGGATGAGGGTGGAGGCGGATAAAACGAAGGACGAGGTAAGGATTACGGTATCCGCGCAAAAAGGCGGGATGAGTCTGGAAGTAATGCAGTGTGCCGTGATTTCGAAACCAGAAGAAATGATTCGAAGAATGAGCATTTTAAAAGGAGTTCTACCAGAGGGAGGAGAAGATTGAAAAACAACGGCTTGTTTCAAGCGGAATATGAGACGAAATTGAACAAGGTGTATTTACACCTTATGGTGGACAAGGAGTATCACGAGGATTATCAAATGCCGATGTTACGGCAAAACCAAATAGAGGGGGTATTGGTGGCGGAGGGGTGCTTTGTTGAAGGAAAGTCAAGATATACCTATGAAGTCGGAGGGTTAACGTCCATGGCGATGATGCATGAAAAGGCAGCCATGAAAGAGCAGACGATACGGGACGTGGTGTCTGGCTTGCTGGCGGTAACGGAAAATTTGCAGGAATATCTGTTAAGTCCCAATTGTATACTTTTGGAGCCGGAATACATATTTTATGAGGAGGGGCAGTGGTATTTTTGCTATTTCCCGGAAATGGAGTTGGATTTGGGGAAGTCCTTCCACCAATTGACGGAATATTTTGTGAGGACGTTGGATTATGGGGACGCGCAGGGGATTTTCCTGGCTTACGAGTTGCATAAGGCGACATTACAAGAGCACTATGATTTGAAACAAATCATGGAGGACTATGAAAAGCATGAAATGGAGAGAAAGGCGGCAGAAGATGAAGCGACGGGTCGAGGACAAGAACTGGGCAACGTGTTTTGCTTGACGGATGAAGAAGAACAAGATATGGAAATGGCCGATGAATATGTAAAGTATCGCGGAGTTTCCATGGTAGAAGTGCTTCGTGAAGAGAATGACTGGTGGGGGTCGCTAAAAATGTCTGCAAAAAAGCTGCGTGGCAGACGTTGGGGGAATTGGGATGATTTGATTCTGGAATCGGAAAACCCAATGGAACGTGATTGGCCTTAGCCGGGGGGATGGCGAGGGCCGCCCCGGCTAATGACAAGGACGGGGGAGTTTTAAATAGGTAAAACAATGGAAAAGGTACTGCCTTCCCCCTCCTTGGATTCTACGGAAATCGTACCATTATGCGCGGTGATAATCTGCCGTGACAAAGCCAGACCCAGTCCGGTGCCTTCCGGTTTGTATGTTCGGAATGGTTCGAAGATGGACTCCAGACGGTCTTCTGGGATTCCGCAACCAGTATCCTTGACGGTTATATGTAAAGCATCGGCGTGCCGCGCGGCGGACAGCGAGATAGAACCAGATTCGCCAATGGCATCCTTCGCGTTACGAAGAAGATTGAGAACGACCTGCTCCAGCTTTAGGCGGTCACCGGTAAAATCTCCCAAATCGGTGGGGATTTTTGAGGAGAATTCAATACTGGCATCTTGTTCGTTCACTGAAATGGCAAAGGATATGGCAATGTTTTTTAATAACTGTTCTATGGAAAACACGCCTGGACGAACGGTGCTCCCGTTATTGAATAGGGAAAGTTCGTCAAGAAGCTGGCGCATGAAATCGATGTCTTCCATGGCCTGCTTCCAACCGTAAAAATTCTTTACATTCGGGTGCCGGGTCTCTACCAACTGTAGGGAAGAGGATATCAGCGCGAGGGGATTGCGGATTTCGTGTGAAATTGAGGAGACGATGGTCTGGTGGTTTTCGAGGAGTTGGTTGATAATCTGTCTTGCCTCTTCGTTTTGCTCCATCAGGATGTTCATTTTATGGGTATCAATATTACGTAACATAGGAATGGCTTGCCCCCTTTGGTATGTATGGATTTTATTGTGCTAGTGTATGTAGTCTAACACGGAAAGGGGCGGGGTTCAATAAAAATCAGAACGATATAAAATTTTTTTTTTCGACAAATTTTGTGGTATAAGGTTGTAAGAAAAGGCCAATATATAAGGGACTCATGTCTAACAATGTATAATTATTTTAGAGCCATATGCGTAGGGCGCGTAAATAAAATTTGGAAAATAACTTCTCTTTTTCCAAAAAGTAGGATATACTAGGGGCAGTTACAAGTAAAAAAGATAGGAGAGGGTTGTTGGACATGAAAAACGAGAGCTGTATTTTTTGCAGGATAGCGGCGGGAGAAGTACCATCGGCAACATTGTACGAGGACGAGGACTTCAGGGTAATTCTGGATTTGAACCCCGCGTCCAAGGGACATGCCTTGATTTTGCCGAAGGAACATTACCGAAATTTGTACGACTTGGATGAAGATTTGGCGGCTAAGACCATGGTGCTTGCCAAAAAGATGATATGTAAGATGAAGGACGTGTTAAGATGCGACGGGTATAATCTTGTACAGAATAACGAGGAGGTGGCGGGGCAAAGCGTGTTTCATTTCCATATGCACATGATACCCCGGTATAAAGACGACAATGTAGGTCTTGGATGGCATATGGGTACGTTGACGGAAGAAGATAAAAAGGAACTATTGGATAAGATAGAATGAAGCCGGGGTCGGAGCTGTGACGGAGAATCATGAATTTAATGAGATTTATGAGAAGTACAAGAACTCTGTTCTGCATGCGGCATATTTGTATGCGAAGGATTCGGACATGGCAGAAGATATCAGGCAAGAGACGTTTCTGAAACTTCTGCGGTTGATGGAATGCGAGGAGCCAGCCGTTAATATTGAGTCGTGGCTTTACATAACCGCAAGGAACATGGCACTCAATTACCGTAAACGGATGAAAGCGGAAATGCCGCTCATTCAGGAAGACGAAGCGGAGACACCAAGTAGCGGGCTTTTCAGGGAAAGCACGGAAGACGAATATCTGGAAATGCAGGCGAACAGAATGAGGGCGGATCTTCATGACCGTATCATGTCTGCATTATGGGAAAAGAACGAGCGATGGTACGAGGCTATTTTGCTTGCGGCCCATGTGGGACTTTCGTATAAGGAAGCCGCCAAGGTAATGGGAGTTAGTCTGAACGCATATCAAGTAATGCTGCATAGGGCGAGAGCATGGATTAGGGATAGATTTGGCGTAGAGTACGAGGAATTGAAGAAAAAATGACACGGACAACGGTGCAAATAGGAGACTTCTCATAAAAAAGGTGAAAATTTAGGGAAAACAGTGTAGATTTACATAGGTCTTGTATTGTATAATAGGAATGTTTGCCAGATGCGTCGCATTTTAGGCATCCTTGCAACAAAAAAGAGGTTAAACAAAAGGGTGAAAGAAAAACTTTCGTTACTTTCACCCCAATTAAAAATTTTAATTCGTTTTTAATGCGGTTTCCTCAATCAAGTTAATAATCGTACCGATGGAGTCTTGCATGGAGGAGTCGCGCATGGCATTCATGTAAGTGTCGCGCCGCTCATATAATTGTTGGACGGCCGCAAGAAGAGTTTCGCTGTTTGCTTCCTCCTCTTCCAGTACGATGCTGAAGTTTTGGCGTTCAAAAGAACGGGCATTCAAAATCTGGTCACCACGACTGGCGTTTGCCGAAAGCGGGATTAGCAGGTTGGGCTTGCGGAGTGCCAGCAATTCACAGATGGCGTTGGCTCCGGCGCGGGAAATCACAAGGTCGGCCAATGCAAAAAGGTCGCGTAGCTCGTCTTTGATGTATTCGAATTGGCAGTAGCCTTTCGTATTCGCCAAGGTTTCGTCCATCTTGCCCTTTCCACAAAGGTGGATGACCTGGAAGCTCTCAAGCAGCTTCGGCAAGGCGGCGCGTACCGTGTTGTTGACCGCCACGGCGCCAAGGCTTCCGCCGATGACCAGGATGACTGGTTTGTCTGGCGTGAAACCGCAAAAATTAAGTGCGGCGAGCTTGTTGCCTGATAAAAGTTCCTGCCGAATGGGAGAGCCGGTGAGTACCGCTTTTTCTTTTGGCAGGTGTTCTAAGGTTTCGGGGAAGTTGCAGCAAACCTTATCGGCGCAGGGGATGGCGATTTTGTTGGCCAGCCCGGGTGTCATGTCGGACTCATGGATGATGACGGGGACATGGTTTTGTTTCCCGGCAAGTACGATGGGGACTGAAACGAAGCCGCCTTTGGAAAAGATGACGTTCGGTTTCAGGTCGCGAATCAATTTACGCGCTTGTGCCAGGCCTTTGAGAACCCGGAACGGGTCGGAAAAGTTCTGGAGGCTGAAATAGCGGCGCAGCTTGCCGGAGGAAATTCCGTGGTATGGGATGCCAAAGGGTTCGATGAGGTCTTTCTCAATACCTTGGTAAGATCCCGCGTAGTGAATTTCGTACCCTTTTTCCTTCAATTGCGGAATAAGGGCGATGTTGGGGGTAACGTGTCCGGCGGATCCACCGCCGGTAAGTATGATGCGTTTCATAAGGATAACCTCCGAGTATGATTAGTCATAAGAACATAATAACCAAATTTTAGAAAATGTCAAGAACAAGAAAGCGTCAAATGACGACGCGGATTATGTTTGTTTCAAGTTGCACTGCGCAACAAACATGATGATTGTGAATAACGACAAACTATAATGTTGGGGCCAAAAGACATTTTGTCCCTACGATACCCACGGATTGCCTTGCAAGTTGTGCTCTCGCAATTCTAAAAGTCATGCCTCTTCATGTGAGCATGGAACGCATGGCCTTTTGCCTTGGTATCATCAAACTAAATTACGCATGAAAAAAAGCTTACAGTCATAATGAGAGGCAATGGTATGAAAGAGATAATAAAACTGTCATTACAAAAAGAGCTTAAGCGGGAAATGGAAGAGATAAAGGAAGAAATAAAGGAAGAAATAGAGCGGCATCCTGAGCTTGCGCAGATGAAGGTGAGCGAGGAAATGGATGCCAAGTTTTTTGAGCGCGCCCGTGCGCTGGAGGCAGAGCTGAAATCAAAGCGGTTAATCGAGGAAATGCCAGAGGTGGAACCAGAGGTAGAACCGCTAAGTGAGAAAACATCAGAAGTAGAACGGTCGGACGAGGAAGTGGCAGGGGTCAAACGGCCGTGCGGGGAAGCATCGGAAACAGAACGGCTGGATGGGGAAGTATCGGAAGCGGGGCGAACGGGCGAAGAAACGGCAGAAGCGAAGGTGGCGGTATCGGTACCAGTATCTTCGAAATCGCATTTTCTTTATAACAGTGCGAACGGCTTCGGAGCGGAGCCGGTGGTGGTGTATCGTAGGAAACAGAAGAAAAAGACGCTGCTTGTGGCGTTGGTGGCCATCCTCGTGTTGGTGATGGGGATGAGCATGACCAGTATTGGGAGCAAGTCGTATCTGAAGATTCTGTTGGAACGATTTGCCGGCGAGGATGAGAATCCGATGAAGATTTTGAATGTGGAAGATATGGATACGATAGGGTCAGATGATGGGGATGAGGCAACCGTATATAAAAAAATCGGAGAAGAGTTGGGGATTTATGCGGTTAGGATAAAGGAAAGACCTGAGAATATGGTTTTGGTGGAATATCAAATTGAAGAAGTCTTGAAGCAGGCGAAAATGTTTTATCGGTTTGGAGATGAGATTATTAGATATACCATTTATTTGAATGATAGCAACTCTTCATGGGGAGAACTTGAGGAAGATAAAAAAGTAGATGAGTATGAGCTTATTGTAAATGATGTGATTATTACGATAAGGGAGTATGAGGTTGAAGGCTATAAAATATATCGACGTGTTGCAGAATTTAGTTATAAGGGAGTACATTATCAGTTAAAAGGAGTCATGAATAAGTCAGATTTTGAACTAATTTTAAAAAATTTACACTTTTTTGGCTAAAATGCGTAAGTTTTTTGGAGTTCAGTTGTCTATATAGTAGAGGGCTACATAAGATAAAGTTACAAAGAAAGGATTTTGGTTATGAAAAAGCAATTTTTGACAGTGGTTTGTTCCTTGGCATTGTTGTGTGGTATGGTTCTTGGAACAGCGGATGTTGTAAAAGCGGCTGAAGATTCATTGAAGTGTGTGGATGGTTCCTACCTGACAATGGAAAGAGAATCATCGAGAAGTACTTCTTCGGAATTGGAGCGAGGGACGCATTTGATGGATGGGGATAGTGTCATCAGTT
>Ga0073906_1004615_pt1 | contig 13601 bp, 11 predicted proteins | sample Inofromicrocosms_FD_65485 | JGI IMG/M metagenome (GOLD analysis project Ga0073906, IMG submission 65485) | Mouse cecum microbial communities from Vienna, Austria - Inoculum for glucosamine and mucus D2O microcosms | ecosystem: Host-associated > Mammals > Digestive system > Large intestine >... | reverse complement strand
CCCCAAAGCCCGCAGGCCGACGCCAAATCGCGGGGGCCGTCCGGATTGTCCGGGGCGGCGTCCGACAGGACAATGGCCGTATCATAGCGCTGCAGGTTATAGACGTAGGTGTTTCTGTCCTTTTCGTAAAAACTGCTCATTTCATAACCATTTGTAATCGGATATCCGCTGTCCGGGCTGATGGCGATGGGGCTGCGGGTGGTGGCGTGGACCGCCACGGATGCAGCGCTGCCGCCCGCCTCAATAGCCTGGGCCAGCAGCAGGGCGGGATACATACACTCTTCCGTCCCCAGCACCAGCACATGGCCCCGGAGACGGCTGCGCACCTTCTCCAGGGCCGCGTCCACCAGCGCCCCACAGCACCGCTGGTACTGTGCCACCGGCACGCCGAGGCGCGGGTTTGGCAGCGCACAGCCCAGATAGAGGCTCTCCGGCTCCTCCGCCGCGCTCCCCCGGCAGTCCACTGGCTCCATAGGCGTATATTGCAGGACACGTGGTGTGTAATCCTCCTGGGGAATCCTGACCAGCCACCGGCACGTCACCCCCAGCTCCCGCAGCTGCTGTATATTTTCCTCCGACATCCGGTTGAGCAGGGACGCCGCGATCACCGGCATGTCCGCCATCTCCGGATACGTCTCCCGCAGCTGCCGGACCACGTTCCCCATGGTCCGGCCTGTGGACAGCTCATCCTCCACGAAGATCAGCTGCTTCGTATGCCGCAGCCGCTCCCGCAGCCCGTCGCCGCACAGCTTCTGCTGGGCAGCGTGGCTGTGCTCCTCCCGGAAGAGGACCCAGTCCCGCACCTCCGGCAGCCGCTCCCGCGTGGTGGTCAGATAGACGCAGTCAGCCGGGAAAAATCCGGCTGTCACCGCGCCGATGGCGGTGGCCGTCTCCGCAAAGCCGACGACCAGCCCTGTGTCCGGGTATTCCGCCGCCAGGGCGCGGCCCAGGGCCTCCATCATCGCCAGCGCCTCCCCCGGTCTGGAGGGCACGTGCTTTGCCTGCAGGGGGTTCACCAGCAGATAGGCCCGCTTGCTGGTGTCGCGGCGTCTGGCCAGCCGCAATATGTCCTGTTCCTGATAGTTTGCTCTACTCAACATCTACTCCATACCTCCTGCAAAGTGTCGCCAGCCCGCTCTGATAGCCGGCTCCGACAAAATTCACTCTCCACGCCCCTTTATAGCGGTAGACTTCCAACGCCACCACCGTCCTTTCCACACCCAAATCATCCATGGCAAAGCGGCAGAACTCCCCCTCCCCGCCGAACAGGCGCAGGCAGGGCCCCTCGACCAGGGAGAAATTCTCCGCCGGGTCACTGCCGTAAATGGAAAAACACACCGCAATCTTCTGCGTCCAGGCCGGGGCCTTGTCCAGCTCCAGCAACACCAGCGGCTTTTCGTCGCTGGCGGTCACCTTGACGCAGCCCGTCTCCGACTCCGGATTGCTGAAAAAGATGAGGTCGTTATCGCCGCTCACCTTTCCGTCCTCCCGGAGCAGGAACACATACCCGTCCAGCTCCACGGGCCGCCGCACACCCCTGCAGTCGCAGGCAATCCGGAGCCCTGATTCCGTCAGGGGCATGCGCTGCCCCCGCACCGCCTGGCGTACCTCCGGGCCGGACTGCAGCCCGGCAGCAGGCGGGATCACCGGCGGCGCATCCATTTTCAGCGGCTCCGACACCGGCAGGGACCCCGACACCGGCGTGGCGTCCAGGTGGACCGGCGCGCCGCTGACCGCCTTGCCCGTCACATAGATCCGCCGGGTCACGTTGGTGCGGAGGAGCAGCTCGCCGTAGAGGATGGTGTTGTCCCGCACCGCGCCGGTTTCCAGCGTGACCCGGTTGACGCCCCGCCGGAGGCGGGAGGGCGCGGCCCGCAGGTCCTTGACGCCGCAGACCAGCGCCGCGTCCGCCGGCAGCGTCAGGTCGTAGGAAAAGGCGTTGACCTCGTCCGCCGCGAAGTCCCCCAGGGAGATGACGGACGGCAGGCTCCACCCCTCCGCCTCGCCGGGCAGGCCCGCCACGTCGCCGCTGACCTCCACGCCCTCCAGCGCCGTGTCCCCGAACCGCGTCTCAATGGCGGTCCGGCAGCCGGTCTCCCCGGTCGCCTCCACCCGGAGGTTCCGGACCGTCACGCCCTGGGCGGCAACGGTCAGCACCGGCCCCTGGGGGGCCCACAGGGTGGAGTGGCCGCCGTCCACCGTACAGGGCCGGTCGATCACCAGCGGACCCTCATACTCCCCTGGCGTCAGATGGAAATCCCCCGTCTGGCGGTTAAATGCATCCTGTATCCTGCTCATGGTGTTATCCCTCCTGTTTCCGGCTCTCAAATCATGCCTCTGCGCCTGATTTCACACAGCCACTGCGGGAATTCGTTGAGCAGGCGGCTGTAAAGCTCGCTGTTGCCGACCGCCTTGAAATCGTCAAGGGCAAAAAAGTTTGCATTGTCCACATAGCGCCCGCCCATGGTATCCAGGCGGTCAAGTACCCCATAACCGCTATTGCTGCCGCCAACGCCTACAAACTGCCAGAAAATAGGGAATCGGGACGCTTCTGTGAGCAATTTCTTGATCTTACTCTCGCTGCACACACCGCCATCGGTGATAAACAGGACGTAAGCGGGGACCCGGCTGAACTGATATTCGTCGATAATCAGCCGCATGACCTTCGGCTCGTTGTTCTGTCCCCCCACCTCCCGCATCAGCCTGCGCCAGTCCTCGGGGACCGCCTGTCCATAATTGCGCAGATTGACGGACGGCATCCGTTTTGGCGTGGTTCCATAATACCAGAAATCCAGCTCTCCGTCATCATCGAATTGGACCGCCAGCGGCAGCGTTTTGTTCACGATTTCCTGCACAGTGCCGTTTTTGTACCGCTGGGTCATGGAGCCGGAAATATCCAGCACCAGCGCCACCCTGGCTACGCAGTCCAGCAGGTTCCGCTTCTCCAGTTCCACCCGCAGCGGCTTGGCCAGCGAAACCAACTGCGGCGCCTCCCGCTCCAGTCTCTTCTCCAATGAGACCTTCTGCACCGCCGGTTCCGCCTCTGTCAGCTCCTCCCCGCCGTAGGCACGCAGCAGGTCGCCCAGGCCGCCGTTAAAGCCGCTGGCTACCGCACCGAAGCGCCATACCCCCTTTTTATACAGCTCAATGGCGATAATCGCCTTTTCCCTGTGAAAATCCGCGCCGCTTAGCCGGAGCTCCAGCACTGTCCGCCCGTTCTGCCGGATGGCCGCCGTATGGCCAGTAATATCGCTCATCGTCCCATTTCCATCAATGCTGACAGTAAACACCAGCTTTTGAATGGCGTCAGGCAGCTGCTCCAGGTTCACGACAAACTGTGCGCCGCTCCCGCTGGCCGCATATGTAATCTCCCGGTCGGGGGACTGGGGCTGGTTGTAAAAAACCATATAGCGGTCATCAGACAACCTGCCGGCCCCATCCACGCCAAAACAGCAGTAGTCGTAGACCGCACTGCCGGAGGTGTTCATCTGAATATCCACACTCTGCCGCAGGTCCACATATTTCTCCAGCTGATCCCGCATGCCGCGCTGCAAATCCATCTCGTCTCTCCTCTTATTTTCTGCCCGCGACCCAGCGCATGCCCCAGCTGTGGGCCTCATCCATCTGCCGGTGTCCTGGGAAAAACTGCACCAGCTTCTCCACGCTGAAGGTCTCGTCGCCGCAGTTTTCCAGCATGGCAATGGCGCACATGGGCAGATCGGAGCCGTACTCATCCATGCGCACGATGACCTCCTGACTGCCCGGACACTTCACCGTCACCACGCCCTTGGCCTCCGCCCAGTTGGCCGCGCCCTCGTAAATGAACGTATAGACCAGGATCCGCTTGATCTGCCGGATCATCTCGCCGTTGACCCGCAGGTTCTCGCCGCCGGTCACCGCGCCGGTCCTGTCGTCGCCGTCCAGGGCGATGAAGGGCGGTTCCCGCAGACTGCCGAATGCCTTGCCCAGGGCCTGCACGCACCCCTTCCGCCCGTCCTTCATCTCAAACAGGCACCCCAAATCCAGGTCAATGGCCGCAGGCCGGGGGGAGAAGAGTCCGCCCCGCTTCGTGGGCTGGCTCCAATTGAGGTTGATCAGGATCTCGCCCAGCGTACTGCCGCTCTTGCGCAGGTTGACCTTCTGGCCCTTGCGCAGCTCCACCTTGGCGGGGGCGGCCTCCGGCGGGGGCGGCGGGGCGGGCTCGCCGGACTTACTGCCGGTCATGGCCTCCTCGCCGCCATAGGACCGCAGCAGGTCGCCCAGGCCGCCGTTGAAGCCGCTGGCCACCGCGCCCAGCCGCCACACGTCCTTACGATAGAGCTCAATGGAGATGATCGCCTTCTCGCTGTTGAAATCCGAGCCGCTCAGCTGCAGGGCCACGGCGTCCTGCCCGCCCTGACGGATGGTGGTCGTGTGGGCGGCAATGTCCCCCATGGTACCGGCCCCGTCGATGCTGACGGTGAACACCAGCTTCTGCACAGAGGCGGGCAGCTGGTTCAGATTCACATTGAACCGCGCGCCGGCGCCCTCCGCCGCGTAGACGATCTCCCGGTTGGGGGACTGGGTCTGGTTGAAGAAGACCATGTACCGGTCGTCGGAGAGCTTCCCGGCGCTGTCCACGCCGAAGCAGCAGTAGTCATAGACCGCTCCTCCGGTCACGCTCATGGCGACCTCGATCTCCCGGTCAGGCCGGATGTACTGGTTCAATTTGCCCCGCATTCCTCGTTGTAGCTGCTGCATAGTCATCCTCCTTGTATCAGTTTCCTGTCATATTCTTTCGAATCCGGTCCAATTCCGTCACATAGGTCTCAAGATATCCGCACTGCGGACAGACGGCGGCTTTGACCTCCCCGAAGAAATTTTTCGGGAGCGTGCCCGTGGTGTTGGCCCGGCATACGCGCAGACAATCCAAGTTCATCGTGGTCTTGACCGCCAAATCCTCGATCATCTCAGTATCACAGCGGATGCACTTTCTCATACGCTCACCCCCCTTGAACAAAAGCGGAGGGCCCTCCGGCCCCCCGCATGTCGTTGGCCGCTCTGACGCATATCAGGTAAACCGTCTGGCAAGCTCCTCTATGCCGTTGTCCTGGGTGGGCTGGCCGATGGCGTTGAACTTCCAGTCCTGCCCCCGCCGGTAAATCTCGCCGAAGACCATGGCCGTCATGCCGTCATAGTTCTCCGAGAGGTTGTACCTGCACAGCTCCTTCCCCGTCTCCGCGTCGCAGATGCGGATAAAGGCGTTCTCAATCAGGCCGAAGTGCTGCCTGCGCTGGGCGGCCTGATAGATGTTCACCACAAACACGACCTTGTCGTAGACCTCCGGCAGCGCCGTCAGATCCACCAGGATCTGCTCGTCGTCGCCGTCCCCCGCGCCGGTCAGGTTGTCGCCCATGTGGCGCACCGCGCCGCTGGAGTGGGTCAGCGCGCCGAAGTACACAATGTCCGGCACCCCCATCAGGTGTCCGTTCTGACACAGGAACGCGGTGGCGTCGCAGTCGATGTCCTGGGGCTTGGGGGCGAAAAAGCCCCGCTTCTGCTTGACCTCGTCCCAGCCCAGGCCCACCATCACCCGCCGCAGCGTGCCGCCGTCCTCCTTGCGCAGATTCACCTTCTGGCCCTTTTGCAGATTCACAGACATAATTGCTCAATCCTTTCTCTTACGACGATCTCGACGGCGGAAGCATCCCCTGCATCCACTTGCTGAAGGCCTCCGGCTTCCTGGTCTGGATGAGGATGACCCCCGGCCCCGTAAACCGGCACACCAGGCACTCCCCGGAGATGACGCTGGAGACCCAGCCGTTGGAGGCCTTCTCGATCCGGTACTGCATATAGTCCGGCCAGGCCACCAGGTGGCCGTTGTCGATGATGACCTCTTCCCCCGCCTCCAGGCTGATGGAGTGGATGGCGCCGAAGCTGCTGAGGAACACCAGCCCCCGGCCCCGGAGGTTCAGCACAAAGAGCCCCTCCCGGGAAAACAGGCCCTGGGCCAGATTCTGCACCGCCGTGTCCACCTCGATGCCGGGGGTGGCGGCCAGAAAGCCGTCCTTCTGCACCCGAAGGCCGTAGCTGCCGTCCAACTCCACGTCCAGGATGCCCCCCGGCGCGGCGTGGCCCAGCAGCACCCGGCCCGGCCCCCGGCTGGCCTGGATGGTCTGGAAGAAAAAGCTCTCCCCGGCCAGAAACCGCCGGGCCAGACCGCCCAGGATGTTCCGGTCCATATTCCCCGTCAGCTCCAGGGACGCGGACATGGCGATCATGGCGTCGGACTCGGCCTTCAGAGACTCCCCGTACTGGAGGTCGCACTGCACGATGGGGAACGCCTCACCGTGGAGGATGTCATATTTCATCGCTTTTTCCGGTTAGACGTTCACGCCGAAATTCAGGCACAGCGCATGGAGGCCGCCCTGGAAGCCGCTGCCGATGGCGTTGAACTTCCACTCGCCGTTGTGCCGGTACAGCTCGCCGACCACGACCGCCGTCTCAATGGAGAAATCCTCCCCCAGGTCGAACCGGATCAGCTCCTGATGGCTCACCTCGTCCATGATGTGGATATAGGCGTTGTCCACCTGGCCGAAGTTCTGCCGGCGCACGTCGGCGTCGTAAATGGTGACGGTAAAGGCGATCTTCTCCACGGAGGCAGGAACCTTCGCGAGATCGACCATAATGACCTCGTCGTCGCCGTCCCCCGCGCCGGTCAGGTTGTCGCCGGTGTGGACCACGCCGCCGGAGGCATGCTGCAGGTTGCCGTAAAAGACAAAATCCGCGTCGCTGGCCACCTTGCCGTTGCCGCCCACCAGGAAGGCCGCCGCGTCCAGATCGAAGTCCGCGCCGCCGTCATAGCGGTTGGTGTCCCAGCCCAGGCCAACGATCAGCTTGCTCAGACCGGGGTTGCCCTTTGTCAGATCGACCTTTTGCCCTTTAGATAAATTCACTGCCATAGAAAGTGTCCTCCTATAAGATGATTTATAATTCGCAGCAATCACTGCGGAATTAGTTGGCTCTGTGCATAACGGCCTTGCGGACCATGTCGATGGGAATGACCAGGAACGCCAGGACCAGGCAGGTCAGCCAGCCGGCGGGGCTGAGGGCCTCCACGCTGAGGACCGCGCCGCCGAAGGTGACGAACACGAATTGCAGGACAAAGATCGAGATCATGACCAGCAGGAAATTCTTATTCCGGTCCAGGCCCTCAAAGACATTGATGTGGGAGGTGCGGGCATTGAAGCCGTTGAAGGTGATGGCCATCATGAAGGTGGCAAAGAGGGCGGACTTCAGATAGGTGACGTCCACATCGCCGAACAGGTTCCGGATGGCGGGGATAAACAGGATGCCCAGGCAGACGAAGGTGATATACAGGGCGCTGATGATGATCTCCACCAGCATCTCCTTGCTGATGATGCTGGCCGAGCGGGGGATGGGCTTCTCCTGCATATACTCCTGCAGCGCCGGCTCGCTGCCGAAGGCAATGGCCGCCAGGGTGTCCATGGCCAGATTGATCAGCAGCAGCTGAATCACCGTCATCACAACGTTTTCTCCCAGCATGGGCCCCAGGAAACAGGTCAGCACCGCCGCCACGTTCACCGTCAGCTGGAAGATCAGGAACTTGCGGATGCTCTTGAACATGGTCCGGCCATAGAGGATGGCCTTTTCAATGGAGGAGAAGTTGTCGTCCAGAATGGTGATGTCGCCGGCCTCCTTGGCCACCTCCGTGCCGCTGCCCATGGCGAAGCCCACGTCCGCCTTTTTCAGGGCCGGGGAGTCGTTGACGCCGTCGCCGGTCATGCCCACCACCAGGTTCAGCTCCTGGGCGATGCGCACCAGGCGGCTCTTGTCCGAGGGCAGGGCCCGGGAGACCACCCGCAGATGGGGCAGGAGCTTTTTCATCTCCTCGTCGCTCTTCTCCGCCATCTCCGGCGACGTGAGGGCCACGTCGTCCGGCGCGGACAGCAGCCCGGCCTCCCTGGCAATGGCGCAGGCGGTCTCCTTCCGGTCGCCGGTGACCATGACCACCTGGATGCCCGCGCTGCGCACCTCTTTGATGGCCTGGACGGCCTCCTTGCGGACGTTGTCGCGGATGCTGATAACGCACAGCAGCGTCATCTCGCCGTCCTCGCCGTCCCCCTCCGCCTTGGCCACGGCCAGCAGGCGCATGGAGCGGTTGGCCTGTTCAAGGGTATAGGCGGCGAGGGCCTGCTTGTCGGTCAGGGCCTGCCGCCGGCCCTTCTCATCGATATAATAGGCGCACTCCTCAATGATCCGCTCCGGAGCGCCCTTGAGATAGGTCTCGCACTTGCCGCCCCGCTCCATGACCACGCTGGAGCGCTTCTTGTTGGAGTCAAAGGCGCTGAAGCTCTTGACGCCCTCCTTGGTCAGGGAGCCGGCCCTGCCGGCGGCGTTCAGGAAGGCCATCAGGGCCCGGTCCGTGCTGTTGCCGCCGATGATGCTGCCGCCGCTGACGGAGGCGCTGTTGTTGACGCCCGCGCCAATGACCACATCCGCGGCCAGGGAATCGGGCATCTGGTCCAGGGATTGGAACACCTGCCCATTGCCCGTGGCCAGCTCCACCACGGACAGCCTGCCCTCGGTGATGGTGCCGGTCTTGTCGCTGAAGAGGATGCTGAGGCTGCCGGCGGTCTCCAGGCCGTTGATCTTCCGCACCAGCACGTTGTCCTTAGCCATTTTCAGGCTCTGGAAGGACAGCAGGATGCTGGTCAGCATGGGCAGGCCCTCCGGCACGGCGCAGACGATGATGGTCACCGCCACCGTCACCGCGTCCATGATCAGGCGAATCCACTCATAGATGCCGCTGGGCACGCTCCCGGACAGCAGGGTCTTCGCCAGCACGCCCACCACGATGGCAATAGCGCCCACGTAGCCAAAGGTGGAAATCTGCCGGGCCAGCTTGCCCAGCTTCACCTGCAGGGGGGTCTCCCGGGTGTCCTCCTGGACCTCCAGGGCCAGCTCGCCGAAGAGGGTCTTGTCGCCCACCACCTTGACCTCCATATACGCCTCGCCGCCGCACACCACGGTGCCCCGGTAGGCGTAGAACCGGTTGAGCAGGTCCTTGATGTCGTAGGATTCACCTCCGGTGCGGGCGGTTTTCTCCGCCTCCTCGGTCTCTCCGTTGAGGGCGGCCTGATCCACCTTGACCATCCCGTCGGCGATCTCACCGTCAGCGGGAATCTTATCGCCGGCCTGGAGGAAGACGATATCGCCCACCACCACTTCGCTGACGTGGATTTCCGTCAGCCTGCCGTCCCGGATCACCTTGGCGGTCTCCTTGGCCTCCTCCTCCGCCTTCAGAGCGGAGGCCTTGCCCTCCTGCTTGTTCTCGCTGATGGAGGACACGCCGTTGGCCACCAGAATGGCGATGAGGATCCCCACCGGCTCGAACCACTCCGCCTGTCCCAGGAAGAACAGCGCCACCTGGACCACCAGGGCCACCAGCAGGATCATCAGCATGGGGTCCTTGAAGCCCTCCAGAATCTTTTTCCACAGCGGGTCGGGGGGAATTTCCGTAAGGGTGTTGGCGCCGTGTTTCCGGCGGCTCTCCTCCACCTGCTGGGATGTCAAACCTGACAGTTTCATTGAACTACTCATTTCCTTTCTTCTTTACAGAACTGTATATATGCACCGCGCCTCAGGCGCGGCGGCAAACATATTCAACCGGTCCGGCAGGATCTCGCACGGGGTCAACGCGCAGCGCACTGGCCGTCCGCCCAGGACCCCCGGACCACCTCGGCCAGATAGCCCCTCTCCCCGCCGGACATCCGGAACACCGCGCCGTCCTTGAGCAGGATGGCCTGCCCCGCCGGCACCAGGCTCCCGCCCGGCGACAGCATGCCTGCGGCGGCGTGGTTGACCAGCAGCCACTGGCCCTGATACCGGCAGACATAGGCCAGCATCCGCCGGTCCGCCTTTTCATCGGGAAAGCACCCCGACAGCATATGCCAGCCAAACAGGGGCATGTTGTGGTAGAGGTTGACCTCCCCCGCGCCGGCCCACTGTCCCGGCCTGCCCCGCAGCTGACTGCGCAGGCGGAGCCGGACAATGTTCTCCCGGCTCACCGGGCGGCCGCAGAAGGGGCAGACGGGGCGGCGCAGATCGTGGAAGATGAACCACCCGGCGGCGCAGTCGGGGTTTTCGCAGGGCTGCAGCAGGTCCCAGGCCCTCACCAGCGCCTTCTCCCACTCCATGGCGGCGGGCCGGGCGTCCGGGCAGTGGAGACCGTCCACAAAGGCCCGCAGGAACAGCCCCTCCAGACCGGGCCCCATGTCCCGGATGGTCAGTCCCAGGCCCTGGGGGCGGTTGCGGGTGTCCTGGGGATGCTCAATAAAGAGGGCCTTGGGCCCCATGCAGAGATAATCGTCCTCCTCCGGGTCCTCCGCGTAGGAGGCCGGGCCGCACAGCGGGTGGCGCAGCAGCAGGTACTCATAGAGCAGCACCGCCAGGGCGTGGAGGTCCGTATACGTGCTGGGCAGCTTCCGCCCCGGGTCCCCGAAGGGCAGGGCGGTGGTCTCCAGCACCTCCGGCGCGATGTACCCGCCTGTGCCGATGACCTCCGGCGGGTACAGCCCCGGCACCACCAGGGAGTCGATATCAATGACCACGCAGCCCCCTGTCTGGGGGTCCACCAGCACATTGTTGCAGGACAGATCCGAGTGGGCCAGCCCCGCCTGATGCATCCGCCGGATGGACCGGGCCAGGGAGATGGACATCTGGAGCATGGAGCGGAAATCCCCCAGCTCCTGCTCCCGCATATACCGCCGCAGCCGGGGGGAGGTGAACCATTTGCTCCGCTTATCCTTCCCCCGCAGGTCCGCGCTCAGCTCCGGGACGGAGGAGGCGTTGTCGGAGAAAAAGTAGTTGGACGGATAGGCCGGGCAGACGATGCCGAACTCCGGCTGCTCCACAATGGCCGTGGGCCAGCAGAATTTTTCCGCAAAGTAGGCGGCCATGGCCTCGCTGCCGCCCGGCGCGCCGCCCTGCTCCTCGGAGCGGGTGGGGTTGTATTTTCCAATGATCGCCTCCAGCCGGCGGCGCAGGTTGGGGTCGCGGGCCTGGTCCGGGTCGTTGAAAAACTGGACCACATAGGACCTGTCCGGGGCAAAATAGGTGTATTTCATCCCCCCGCGGGGCGGGTCCTTTCGGATCACATAGGGGATCTTCCGTCCGTCCGACAGTACCGCTTCCGCCACGCCGTCCATAGCCCCATCTCCTCCATCCTATTCTTTGGTATCCGCCGGACATTCCCCGCCCGCCGGCGGGAGGTGGGCGATCACCAGCGTGCGGTCGTCAAAGGACCCCCGCACCACGTAGTTGTCCAGCCATATTTTCAGCCGCTCCGCCGGGGGCGCGGCCTTTATGCGCTCATCCAGCCCCAGGCGGCTCAGCAGCAGCGGCGTCTCGTCCTCCCACAGCCCCCGGAGGGACAGCCCCGCCGCCTGGCAAATGCGCTCCGTATCATGCAGCGCAATTTCTACGCCGGGGTCATTGATCCACGGGTAGGCCAGGGAATCCGGCAGCTTTTTGAACAGCCGCACCTGCTGCTGCGTCAGCGCGGACAGGCTGAGGGCCGGCCCCCGGCCCGGCAGGATGCCGTTGGCCACCAGGTCAAAGTAGAGCCGGTAGAGCCCCGGCGCACAGGGAAAATAGTCGTCCGCCACGCCGTCGCTCATGACCAGCAGGCAGTCCGCCGCGCCCCGGAATATTCTGGTCCGGCTCTGCAGCGCGTCCAGGCTGCGCATGTTTTCAGACGTAAGGAACTCCGTCTCACCGGAGAAGCTGCCGCTGTCCGCCTGGCCCATCAGCCGCAGGGACACATCAAAGGGCGCGCCGGTGTTCAGCAGGGCAATCATACCGTCCCCCACCTGGCAGCTGATGACCAGGCGCTCACCGTCCGCCGGGAGCAGGGCCGCCAGCAGCAGCGTGCCGGCAAAATCCTTCACCTCCGGCCTGCGGCCCAGGGCGGCCGTGTAGGCCGGGTCCGCCGCCCTGGTGTAGTACGCGGCCTCCACGGCCTCATAGGCCTTCAGCACCGCCTGCTGCACGATGCCCGCCAAAACGCCGCAGGCCGCCTGGCACTTCGCTTCCGCCAGCGGCAGCCGGATCTGGGCGGACAGCTCCCCCTCCAGCGCATCCGTCAGGGCGCAGGCCAGATATCCCGCCGCGGCTCTGCAGGCGTCCCGCGCGCCGATCCGGGAGAACTTTTTGGAGCCGGCCCCGTCGGACACCGCGATGACAGCCGCCTCCCCGGCGCTGGCAATCTCGAACCAATCGTCGCAGTTGGTCCCCTCGTGCTTGTGCTTCTTCCCCCGGACCCGGGCGGCGATCACCCGGCCCCCTGGGATCTCCGCCTCCCGCGTCAGATACTCCGGGAACGGCTCCGGCTCCTCCGCCGGTACGGGCCGGTACTTCCACAGGGTCGTGGTGTGCCGGGTGACCGCCTCATCCGGCAGCGGCTCCGGCGCGGTCTCCGCCGTCTCTGCAGGAGGCGCTGTGTCCTCCGGTGCGCTGTCCGCCTGCGCCGGCGGGGGGGCGGGCAGCGCGGGCAGCTCTAAATCCGCAGATAACTCCTCTAAAACGAGGCGCTCGATCTGGCTGTGCTCCTCCATTTACGCGCCTTTCTCCCCTATGGGACGATCACGAACCCCTGGGGCGGCGGGGGGAGCCGCAGAGGCATGCCGGGCTTGGCGTCCAGGCTCTTGGAGGACATCTTGATGGAGCCGGAGACCCAGGCGAAGAACTGGGCCATATCCCCGGCGGAGAGGGTATTCATCATGAGCACGTTATCCGTGATCCGCTTCAAATGCTCGGTCCGGGCGTTGGAGCCCGCCGCGCAGGCGACGATGTTGGCGATTTTCGCGCTCTTGATATTCTGCACCGCCCGCTCAAAGGCGGCGGTATCGGTAGGCGAGCCGTCGGTGAGGATAAACACCAGGGGCCGCCAGTCGCCCTTCTGGGTCTCGGTGGATTTGCGGACCTCACTGTTGAGGCACTCCAGCAGGACCTCCAGGGCAGCGCCCAGGGCCGTGGCGCCGCCGGCGCGGAGCTCCGGCTCTTTAAACTGCATCAGCTCTGTCAGGGGGATGATCTGCCGCGCCTGACTGTCAAAGGTAATGACGGACAGATAAGCCGTCTCCAGGGCCTGGGGGTCGCCTCTCAGCTCGGAGAGCAGGGCCTTGATGCCCTGCCGGACCGCCTCAATGGGCTCGCCCATCATGGAGCCGGAGCAGTCCAGCAGGAGGTAGACGGGTAATCTGCGGGAATAATCAGCCATTTTGTCCTTCCTTTTCCTCTCTAATCGTAGTGCGTCAGCGGTCTTTGCTGACAAATCGTTACCAAAAGTGGAATATTTTCGAAATAAATGCGAAATATGCGCACCAAATCGACAAAAACAGGATTGGCATCCTGCGCATTCCTCAATACGTTGAAGTATATCACAAAGCAAAGACATTGTCAATTAAGTGGAGAAAATATCAGGGATTTCGGTTTAGAAAGAAAAGGAGGGAGGGAAAGCGGAGAGAGAGAAGGGAAAAAGGCGGAAAAAGGCGGAGGGAAAAAAGGAGAAAAAAGGAGGGGAAAAATATACAAAAGGG
>Ga0073906_1004613_pt1 | contig 13617 bp, 13 predicted proteins | sample Inofromicrocosms_FD_65485 | JGI IMG/M metagenome (GOLD analysis project Ga0073906, IMG submission 65485) | Mouse cecum microbial communities from Vienna, Austria - Inoculum for glucosamine and mucus D2O microcosms | ecosystem: Host-associated > Mammals > Digestive system > Large intestine >... | reverse complement strand
TGTAAATCTGTTGTCTACGACTTCGATGGTTCGAATCCATCTCCCTCCACCAAATTCAAAAAGCGTTTCCTTTGGGAAACGCCTTTTTAATATGCTTGATAAATTATAAAAAAGTTTGCCGCCCCCTCGCTTAAAAAGGGGCGGCTTCTTATTTTAACGTAAATTAAAAGTATTCACCAGCTGTTTCAAAATACCAGCCTGCGCCCGCAGCTCCTCGCTGGTGGCGGCGCTTTCCTCTGAGGTGGCCGAGTTGTTCTGCACCACGCTGGAAATCTGGTCAATTTTGGCCTGCACCTGTTCAATAGTATCAGCCTGGTCCCTTGCGTCAACGGCAATATTATTGATAGTGGAAACAATTCCCTGGGCTTTGTTCACCACATCCTCCAGCTGTTTGGCGGTGACGTCGACAATCTGGGTTCCCTTATCCACGGCATTCATTGAACGTTCAATCAATGTGGTTGTGTACTGAGAAGCCTCGGCGCTTTTGCCTGCCAAATTACGCACCTCATCCGCCACCACGGAAAAGCCCTTGCCCGCTTCGCCGGCACGCGCCGCCTCCACAGCGGCATTCAGCGCCAAAATATTCGTCTGGAAAGCAATATCTTCTATTGTTTTAATAATCTTACCAATTTCATTGGAGCTATCCGTCATTTCCTGCATTGCCGCAATCATTTCCTGCATCTTTTGATTGCTCTCGGTCAAACGCCGCCCCATATCCTCCGTTTGCTGTTGCGTTTGCTGAGCGTTAGCGGCGGTTTGCTTGATATGCCCAGTAACCACCTGCATAGTTCTGGCCAATTCATCCACCGAGGTGCTCTGCTCCATCGCTCCCTGGCTAAGCGCCTGAGCAACGTTAGACATCTGGTCGGCTCCATCGGCAACCTGCTTTGAGCTGTTAACAATTTGCCCCATCGTTTCATTCAGCCTTTGCAAAATATCATTTAAGGAAGTTTGAATAGAAGCAAAATCGCCCACATAATCCTGGGTGGTTTGAGCATTCAAATCACCGTTAGCAATGCGCTCCAAAATATCCGCAATTTCCCCTATGTAGTTGCGCAAACGGCAAATGGTTCGGTCAAAGCTTTGGGATAAAACGCCAATCTCATCATTTGATTCCACATCCGCCATCATTGTTTGATGCTGATTTAAGCCTAAATCACCTTTCTCAAAGGTTTGCGCCAAAACGGTTAAACGGAAAAGCGGCATGGAAACGGTTCTTTTTATATAAACGCTGACAATCCAAATTCCCACGATTATGCAGGCCAAAGCGGCAAGACAAGCCAAAAGCACGGTAAAATTCATATGGGCATAGGCTTTCGACATAGATATGCCGGCAAAAATCAAACCGTCAACCTGACCGTTAGGGCCATAGGTCGGCACATATGAGCATAAATGCTTCTCGCCAAGAATTTTGGCATATCCCACATACGACTGCCCCTGTTTCAGTACCTTATCGGCTATATCACTGGAAAGCCGGGTGCCAACAGCCCTTTGGCCATTTTGCTGAATAGTTGTGTAGGCTCTTTCGTCGCCGTGGAAAATTGTAAACTCACAATCCATTTTTTCTTTCAGGGTGTCTAAAAGAGCTGTTTTGTCATCAACACCATCATAAGATTGCAGCTCGTAAGCCAAAACGTTGGTGCCTCTCACACAAACATCTTGCATAAGCGACATCGTAAGATTGTAAAACATTAGCACGCAAACCAAAACCACCACGGTTATGCTAACGCCAAGCATCACGGCCACCAAATTGCCCATCTTTCGGCCGATTCGCTTGAATTGTTTGTCATTTTTTTCACCTGAGGTATGAAATTTCAAATCATATCACTCCCAAACTATTAATATTATAATTTATATAAAAAAGCACCATATAAAAAAATAATTAAAATAGAAAAAAGCATAATATATAATTTAAAATTGGAAAAAACCCCAACCTTTTGCATTTTAACCCAAAACAAGCCTATTGTCAAGTACTTATTATAAAATTTTATTTTTTGTTATTTCAAAAAAACGGCTCAAAAATTCCACCATATTAAGTTATTTCTCTAAATTGTATCTTGCCAAAAACTGCTTATTACTATATAATAAAAATATCATTATCAGAGGAAAGAGTGTTGTATAAATGTCAATCAAAAACAAACTATTGTCTTTTATATTTCGACACAACTCCGAAACGATAGATAAAGACAATGACCAAGCTGAATTTGACTATTCAGAAGATACTTATTCAAATGATTCAGATTTTAATATAGCAAATTCCGGCCTAAATTCTTCTTTGCTGGAATTATCGCCAGAACACCCGTTTAATCGTTTGTATAACCAATATCGAAAAACCGTTGACACTTTGCCAATGCCGCGTCTTTGCCTGGATGAAAAGGACGAATTGTCATATGAAATGGTTCGTAAGGAAAAAAACCGCCTGCGCACCCTCCTAACCGCGGCCTGCAACGCCAGATTAAAGGAGGCCAAAGGCGCCCCGGAAAAAAAGCCCAAGAAAAAATCAAAAAATCAAAAGGACGAACCCGAAACTGTTGAACAGCCCACCGGCCCGCCGGTTTTAGACGCTTTTCCCTTTTTCTTTTTCTCCACCGACAAGCTTTACGCCTGGGTGGTCATCCTTCCGCCCATTAATGGCGGCGAGGATATAACTCATGATACGCTCTATCTGGCCTTGATGGACAATCAAATTGTTTACGGCGTGGACACCAGGCTGGTGGATCATATTTCTCATGATGAAAGACGCTACTTCAATCTGTTTCTGGTTGCCAAGGGGAAGCCTGCCTTTGACGGGCGCAACGGCAATATTGTTGACAATTTTCCGCGCAAAATTGAAAGAGTGCTGGAAATTAATGAATATGACCAGGTGGATTACACCGCCCTGCACCTTATTCACAATGTAAAGCAGGGTGAGGAAATCAGCCGGCTAATTAAGCCAACCGACGGCGAGCCTGGCCGCACTGTTCAGGACCAGGAAATTCCCGCCAAAAGCGGTAAATTTGTTCCCTTGCCCCAAGGACGAAACACCGAAATCAGCGAGGACGGCGTTAAGCTTTTGGCCTCTATCGACGGACACGTTGAATTTACCGGCCGTAGCTTTCAGGTTAAGCCGGTGTTGAACGTTGCCGGCAATGTCGATTTTTCAACCGGCAATATCAGCTTTTGGGTGATATTAATATTGAAGGCGATGTGCTCAGCGGCTTCACCGTTCGGGCAATGGGCAACATTCATATCGGCGGCGTTATTGAAGCCGGCAGCACTGTGGAAGCCGGCGGCGATTTGGTTGTTGTTAAAGGCATTTTAGGCGACGGCACCACAACTGTGCAATCCCAGCGCAGTGTTTTTTCAAAATATATTGAACACGCCACCATTTGCGTGCGAGAGAATATCCAAACTGACTGCATCATAAACAGCCAAATCTACTGCGATGGTGAAATATTGGTTCAATCTGGCCGCGGTAGTATTATGGGTGGACGCATTTGGGCTGCCCAAAAAGTCAGCGCCAGAATTGTTGGCTCGCCATCTGAATGTAAAACAGCGATTACTTTGGGCGGAAAACCGTGCGTAAACTTTGAACGTGAAACACTTAAACAAAGGGTAAACGACCTTGAAATGGAAGTTGAAAAGCTGGAATGTCAGCCGGATAGCCAACCAAAAGCCAGTTTGTTGAGCAAAACCAGAGTTCGCCTGGTGGCCGCTCAGCTTAAACTGCAAAATCTGGAAAAATCAATGGCCTCACAACAAATGGCAGAGGATAAGGATATAAAGCCTGAAAAGGAAAAAGGCCAGCTGGAAAGCAGCATTCTTTATCCGCAAACTGAAATTAGCATTGGCAAGGAAACCTTGTTTGTGCGTCAGGAATCCCGCCGTTGCGTTGTTAAGATGATTCAAAATGAAATTGTTATGATGTAAGCCTTACATTTTTTGGTCTAAAAATATTGTCCATTAAAAATATAAATTTAGTATTATGAACCAAAGCGAGGTATTAATTTATGAAAAAGCAGTTGATGCTTGTGGATGATTCCCTTATGGTTAAGTTACAAATTAGTAAAATGTTGGAAAACACCGATTATGAAATAGTCGCCTACTGTGCAAACGGCGAGGAGGCCATTGCCAAATATGAGGAGATTTTGCCGGACGTCGTAACCCTGGATCTTATTATGCCAGGTATAGACGGACTGGAAACCGCTCAGGTTATCCTGGATAAACATCCAGACGCCAAGCTAATCATAATATCCTCGCTAAGCGATGAGAAAACAATTAATGCGATCGAAAGCACCGGCATTAGCACTTACATATCTAAACCATTTGCTCGCGACGGCCTAATCAACATTTTGAATAAACTATTTGAATAAAAAAATGCACAAAGGAGTTTGCCGTTTAGCAAACTCCTTTTATATTGCCCTGTTAGCAGTTTGGGCCTTATTTTTCAGGCGCCATCTCCACCGCCCGCGCCAAAGCGGCGTCAATATTCGGCCGGAAATTTTCCGCCCCCACCAAATCATACATACCAGACTTCTGGAAAACCGACATCGGCTGCTCATTCACGTGCGAGAATACCATTTGAATACCCTTGCTTTTACATTCGTCGTAAAGACGGTGCAAACTGTTAATAGCCGTGATGTCCATTGCCGGAACCGCCCGCATGCGCAATATCAGCACCCGGCGGCCGGTGTTTCGCTCAATATGCGGGATTTTATCCGCCGCACCAAAAAAGATGGGGCCGGTCAGCTCGTAAACCATAACATGCGCAGGCACCGGCTTCATTCGGCCTTGCTCGTCATTAGTATCCTCCACATACTCCCATTCCTTAACCTCGGTCACATCAGCCATACGCTTCATAAACAGCAAACAGGCCAGGGAAAGGCCAACCACAATGGCCACCACCAAATCAAAAATTACGGTGAGCAAAAAGGTTACCAGCAAAACGGCCGCGTCGCTCAGCGGGGAATGTTGAGCCACCTGCACCACCGTGCGCCAGCCGCTCATATTGTAAGCCACCTGAAACAAAATGGCGGCAATGCAAGGCATAGGAATATGAGCAGCATAAGGCATCAGCAGAACCAGCACCAACAGCAAAATAACCGCGTGAACCATGCCGGCCACGGGAGAGCTGCCGCCGTTTTTAATATTCGCCGCCGTGCGGGCAATCGCGCCAGTGGCCGGGATACCGCCGAAAAAGGCGGAGCCGGCATTGCCTACGCCCTGCGCCACCAGCTCCATATTGGAGTTGTGGCGAGTGCCAATCATTTCATCAGCCACCACGGCGGAAAGCAGCGATTCAATAGCCGCCAGCACGGCAATGGTGAAAGCGTCTGGCAACACGGCCGCCACCGTTTCATAGGAGAAATTAGGCACGGCAAAATGAGGCAACGCGCTGGAGATACTATATAAATCACCGATGGTGTTCACCGGCAAATCAAACAGCTCAACCACACCGGCCGTCACCAAAACGGCAACCAAAGAGGACGGTACTTTTTTCAGCACCAACGGCCCCAAAAATAAAATCAGCAAAGCCAAAACGCCAATCCCCATTGCGGCCAGGTTCAGCGTGGGAAAACAACGCACCGCCTCCTCCAGCTTCCACATTGTGGCCACCGGCGATTGAGTGAAAGTCAGGCCAAAAAAGTCCTTGAGCTGCCCTATAATAATCGTAACCGCAATGCCCGCCGTAAAGCCAAGCGTGATGGTGTAAGGAATGAATTTAATCATGCTGCCCATCCGCAAAAGGCCCATTAAAATCAGCATAATTCCCGCCAAAACAGTGGCCACCGCCAGCCCCTCCAGGCCGTTTTTGGCCACAATGCCAGCCACAATGGTGGCAAAAGCCGCCGTGGGGCCGGCAATCTGCACCTTGCTGCCGCCCAAAGCCGAAATCAAAAAGCCCGCCACAATGGCGGTGTAAAGCCCCTGTTCCGGTGACACGCCTGAGGCCAGGGCCAGCGCGATGGACAGGGGCAAAGCAATGATGGCAACAATTAGGCCGGAAATCAAATCCTTAACCAAAGTTTCCCTGGAATAATGCTTCAGGGAATGAATAAGTTGCGGGGTTAGTTCTCTCAATTTAAATCTCTCCTTGCAAAAGCTGTTTCAAAATATGCTTAAATATCCTTTTAAAACACAATTTATAATTATACTCGCTAGCAGAAGATATTTCAAGTATTTTGGCATATTTTTTAGGAAAATAATACTGTATTATTACTCCATTACGTTATAATAAAACATAGAAAACGAAGATTGACAAAAGCAATATCTAATGCTATAATATAAATACAAAGAGCCGGCCCATAAACTGGGTCAGCCCTCAAAAGCTTCAGTTAAAAATAGCCGTTACCTTTGGAGCAGGGCGGCTATTTCTTTTTGTGTGAACACTTAGCGATTGGCAAGTCCACTTCAGTGGACGCAGACAGAGCTTAGTGAGAACCATTTCAACTAGCCGCGCCCTTTAGGGTAGCAGCTAGTTGATTGCAATGGGTTAATATCACATCAGCCAACGTTATAAGTACTAATAAAAACGTTGCGACTTCCATAAAACTCATCAACATCACCTCCTCGCCTTGCGTTTGAGGAGGGCCCCAATCCCTCAATCATCCAACTGTACATTTTTCACGAATGTACTGTTTTCTTTTTGAGGACTAACCGCCTGTTTAAGCTGGGTTTCAGCTCTTTGTATATATATTATAATATTTTTTTATTCCAATGCAACCCTTTTTTTAAGTTGCCAAACCATCCCTGCTTATGCTATAATATATATTTAATAACCAGCGCAAGCGAGGGATTTTTATGCAAACCAATGATCTTTATCAGATAAAAATTTACCAGAACCAGCCGCCAGCAGCTCCCGCTGCCTGGCCCGATTGGCTACAACCAAAGCGGACTGCGCTGGTGCAGCAGTTTCACCAAACCCTGCCGCAATATCAGCCCACGCCGCTTTTAAGCCTGCCTAACTTGGCGGCAGCCGGAGGCGTGCAGCAGGTGTTGGTTAAGGATGAAGCCAAACGCTTTGGCCTAAACGCTTTCAAAGCCCTGGGCAGCAGCTGGGCCATGGCCTGCCTGCTGGCCGAACGGCTAGACGTGCAGGAGGCTTTTCAGCAAAACGGCCTGTCAGCCCTGCAAACAGAGGCCGCCAAACAGAAGCTGCAACAGCAAAACATTGCTTTTTGCACCGCCACCGACGGCAACCACGGCCGCGGCCTGGCCTGGGCGGCCCAGCTTTTTGGTTGCCCGGCCCATGTTTATATGCCCGCCGGCACGGAGCCGGAACGCCTGCAAAACATCGCCGCACTGGGAGCGGAGGTTTGCTGCACTGGCCTTTCCTATGATGAAAGCGTGGCCCTAGCCGCCAGCCAGGCGCAAGCAAACGGTTGGCTGCTGGTGCAGGACACCAGCCTGCCCGATTACACCGCCATTCCCCAGCTAATCATTCAAGGCTATTCCACCATAGCGGCGGAACTGCTGGAACAGATAAAAGCCCAAAGCGGCGGCGTTCCCAGCCACATTTTTCTGCAAGCCGGGGTAGGCTCTATGGCCGGCGGTATGTTGGCCTTTCTGGCTCAGGCTTTCGCCGACCAAGGCTGGCCGCAGCCTAATTTCATTATTGTGGAACCGTCTGAGGTGGCCTGTTGCGCCTTAGCCGCCCAAACCGGCAATATGCAGGCCCAGATTGCCGGCGTGCAGCAGACGATTATGGCCGGACTAAACTGCGGCACCCCGTGTTCCGTGATAATGCCCCTGTTAGCGGAGCGAGCCGCCGCCTTTGCCGCCTGCCCGGATTTTGTTGCCGCTCATGGCATGCGCCTGGCCGCCAACCCATTGCCGGGCGACCCTGCCTTTGTGGCCGGCGAATCCGGCGCGCCGGGCTTGGGCCTGGCCGCTCTGCTGTTGCAAAAACCGCAGCTAAAGCCGTTGCGTCAAATGCTGGGCCTGGGCGCCGCTTCCGTACTGCTCTGCCTGAACACAGAGGGCGACACCGTGCCACGCATCTGGCAGCAAGCACAGGCAGGAGCGTGGCCACTGCCGCCGGAATTAAATTAAAAATAGCTTAATAATAGGAGTAAATATAAATTGTTACAATTAGTTAATGCTTTAGATTCTAAAAATCCTAAATATCTACGTCAACTAAAACGCTTGTTCAAGCAAGCTTTTCCCCGTTTTGAACGCAAGCCCTGGTGGTTGCTTCAGCGAACAGCCGCCGTCGGGCAGGCTGAGCTGCTAGCCGTCTGCGACAGTAATCAGCCAGGCCGCTTTTGCGGATTGGCCATCTGCCTGTTCTGGCAGGATTTAGTGCTGCTGGATTACTTTGCCGTCTGCCCGCAGCAGCGAAATCAGGGTTTGGGCAGGCAAATTCTGCCGCTGCTGCTGCAACGCTACGCCGGCCGCCGCTTGTTGCTGGAAACAGAACGCCCCGGCAGCCCGCACACCAATTACGCCGATTGTTGCCGCCGCTTGCGCTTTTACGCGGCCTGCGGCTTACAAAACACCGGCCTGGCCGTGTGCCTGTACGTCAGCGAATATCTGCTGCTTTGGGCGCCGTGCCAACCGCTGCCCTCGCAGCCAGAACTAACGCCGCAAACGCCCACTTTTGCGGAATATTGCGGGCTCTACAACGCTCTGTTTGGCGAACTCACCGCCTGGCGGCTGAATATCAGAGAAATTAATCCGCTGGAAAACGGAAAGGAAGTAAATTATCTTGTTTGAACCCTTGCATAATTCCCCAGCAAACGACATATTAAACTTTAAGCCAATAACCCTGGCCGATAAGCCGGAAATTCAGGGATTGCTTGGCCAAATCCGCCCCACCATTGTGGAGCAATCTTTCAACACGCTGTTCCCATGGCAGCAGCCGCACGCCTATCATTGGGCCAGGCTGGCTGATTGGCTGCTCATCCGCACCACCTATCAGGGGCGCACCTCCTTTTTGCCGCCGCTGGGGCCCAGCCAAAATTACGACCAGCCCTTGCAAGCATTGGAAGCCTACGCCGACGGGCTGGGTCTGCCGCTGGTCTTTTCCGAGGTTACGCTGCCCTGGCGGGAGCTGATTTTGCAGGAGCGGCCGGGCCAATTCCAAATGTTCAGCGACCGCAACGCCGCCAATTATATCTATCGTATTGCCGACCTCACCAATTTAAGCGGCAAAAAATATCACGCCCAAAAAAATATGCTAAATCACTTTAAGCGCAGCTACCCTGAATATCAGTTTCGCCCGCTAACCACGGCCCTGTTGCCGGCCTGTGCCGAGGCTCTGGAGCGTTGGTGCGGCGAGCGTCAAAACAACTGCACCAACTTTCCCACTCTGTTGCAGGAAAGCCTGGCCATCCGCTGCATGTTTGAGCATTGGAGCCAGTTGGAGCTTTTCGGCGCCTGCATTTTTTTGCAGGGCCAGGTGCAGGCCTTTGCTATCGCGGAGATTTTGAACGACGACACCGTGGCTGTGTTGATTGAAAAAGCCAACAGTGAAATAAAAGGACTTTACAGCGCCATCAACCAGATGTTTCTGGCCGAATACTGGCAGGATTTCACCTACGTCAACCGGGCGGAGGATTTAGGCCTAGCCAACTTACGCCGTACCAAATTGGCTTATCTGCCCGCCCGGCTGGAGATGAAATATATCCTTTATCCCAGCGGTTGGCGCAACAACCGGAAAGGAGCCAACAATGCCTAAGCCTGCTTATCTTCTGCGCCAATCCACCGCCGACGATGCACCGGCCCTGCAACAGCTTTGGCGCGCCAGCTTTGCGGAAGACCGCGAGGGGCCTTTTGTGGAGTGGTATTTTAACCAACGCTTTCAGCCCCAAAATTGCTGGCTATTAACAACACCCCAAGGGGAAATTGCCGCTATGTGTCACGCTCCTTTGGTAAACATTCAGCAGCCGGAGAGCCGCAAGCTAGCCGTGCCTTATATTCAGGGCGTAGCCACGGCGGCGGCGCACCAAGGCCGCGGCCTTTGCCACCGGCTGCTGACCGCAGTGGAAGCGGAGCTGACCCGCAAGGGCTTTCCCTTTTGCCTGCTCAAGCCGTCTGATCCGGCATTTTACGAACCTCAGGGCTACCGCTTTTGCACTTATCTGCGTCAGTACAATATTGATCTGAACCAGCATTTTTTGGAACATCTGCCGGCTTATGAACCGGATTTTTACTTGCAGCATTACCAAAAGCCAGCCCGAGCGGCAGAAGCGGCGGCGGAAGTTTATCGGCTTTGGTGCAACCGGCCGGGCGGCCCAGCTGCTTTTGCAGACCGCCAGCCGGCTGATTTTGCCCGGCTTTTAACCGACCATGAGCAAGACGGCGGCCAGCTGCTGCTGGCCCGCAACGCCAACGAGCAGCCGTTGGCCTACGCTCTTTACACCGCCACGGCAAAAGGCCTCTTTGTGCGGGAGCTGGCATTCGTTCAGCCGCAGTTTGCGGAAAAACTGCTGCGGGCCTTGGCCGCCGATTATCGGGAGGACACTCCGGCGGCGGTAATCATCAGCCCGGATAACGCCGCCTGTGCGCAACCTTTGCCGCAAACCCTGGCCGGCTGGCAAGTTTTACCCTTTGCAATGCTAAAACCCTTGACTAAACCCGCACCGGAGTGCTACAATATGATGAGAGGAGCGCATTTTTACGAATACTTTTAAGGAGTATTTTCAACGCATACTTTATAAATGAAGATTTTTAACACTCCAAACACTCACAGGCAAATGTAAACAATTTGAAAGGAGAACATATGCCCCGAAAAAAACGCAATCGACCACGCAAACCGCCGCGCCGGCTGCGCGAGGAGATTGTTTTATTGTTTTGTCTGCTGCTGATTTTATTCTGCGGTAGTATTCTGGTGGGGCCAACCCTGCTGACCAATCCCCAAAAGGAAATTGAGAATGTTTACATTTACCAGCGTATGGTAAACACCAGCAACATCAGTGAGCTTTTGGCGCAAAAGAACATCAACCTGGGCGAATCCGCCAAAATTAAAGCCCTGCTGCGCGATTCCTTGCCCGCCGGCAACTACCTGAAAAGTTTTGACATCACTCTAAACAAGCTGACCATCACCTATGACCTCACGGAGGCTTCCGGCAGCACGCAGGAAAGCTACGATGAATTTTGGACGGCAGACAACACCGAGCAAATTATTATGTATAACACCGCGGCTTTGTTTGTGCTGGTGCGCAACCTGGAAGTGGTGGAAATTAACGTAACTGGCTATAACTTCCCCACCTGCATTTTCACCGCCGAGCAAGCCGCCCAAATCTTCAAGCTGGAAACCCTTTCCCAGATTAACACATCGGTGGAATGGCAGCAATCGTTGATTTTGCAAGGCGTTTACGACGCCGACACGCGCGCCGCCTTTTTTGAGGTTTACCCGCTGGAACGCCCCAGCGGCGCAATATAACGTTCAAACTGCAAGGAGGTAAGCCATGACCATCAATTCCAAAGGCCTGTTTTTTACGGACCTGCTAGCCACCGAGCCAGCCGACGCTTTTGCCGTCAACTTCCGGCGCACCGTCAGCCGCGAGCTTTTAAAACGCTGTGGCGAGCTGGAACTGACCCCCGGCAAATTGGCCAAAAAAGCCAATATACCGCTGAGCACCCTAAACAACGTGCTAAATGGTATCAGCATTAATCCCGGCATTCTCACGCTGCTTTCCGTCTGCGAGGGGCTGGAGCTGCGCCTGGACGACGTCGTACACACCGCCTTTGAGGAAGCCCAACAGGCTGCCAACCAAACAAAAGCCCAAACCACAGGAGGCGATTTACAATGAACAGTAATTTCCCTGCCAGCCTGAAATTTTGTAAAATGCAGGGCTGCGGCAATGATTTTATTCTGCTAAACGGTTTCAGCCAAAAGCTGCCCACCGACGGCGCGCTAATGGGCCTGCTGGCCCAGCAAATTTGCCACCGCCGCTTTGGCGTGGGAGCAGACGGCGTGCTGGCTCTTTATCCCGCCAGCCAGCCGGATTGTGATTTTGAAATGCGCCTTTTTCAGCCAGACCGCTCCGAGGCAGAAATGTGCGGCAACGGTATTCGTTGCGCCGCCGTTTTTGCTATTGAACAGGGTATCGTCCCGGCTGATAAGCGCGATTTAGCCGTGCAAACATTGGCCGGGCGGATTTTGCCCAGCGTCAGCCCCGATTTGCAACAGGTGCGGGTGAATATGGGTTTGCCGCGCCTGGCCCCAAGCGCAATCCCCTGCAATCTGCCGGCCGGCCCTGACGATAGACTTTTAGACCAGCCATTGGAAGTTAATGGCCGGGAGTTCAAATTCTGCGCGGTATCCATGGGCAATCCACATGCAGTAATCTTTATGGACTCGCTGGTGCAAACCGCCGAGGTGGAACAGTTTGGCCCGCTGCTGGAAACGCACAACTGTTTTCCGGCCCGTGCCAATATCGAATTTGTGCAAATGCAGGATGAACATAACCTGGCCGCCCAGATTTGGGAGCGCGGCGTGGGCCCAACCTTGGCCTGCGGCACCGGAGCCTGCGCCTGCGCCGTGGCGGCCGTGCTGACCGGCCGCGGCCAAAGCCCGCTGAACATTCACCTGCCCGGCGGCGCTCTGCAAATTGACTGGGCGGGCGAGGGCCAACCGGTTTATATGACCGGCCCCGCCCAAGTTGTTTACAACGGCCAAATTGAGCTGGCCCAAATCCTCAAGGAGGCTGCCCTTTGAGCGGCCAGGGCCGCCCCAAGCTGGGGCTGGCCTTTGGCGGCGGCGGTATTCGAGGCATGGCCCACATCGGCCTGATTGAGCAGCTGGATAAACATGGGGTTCGGGCTGATTTTGTTTCCGGCACCTCCATTGGTTCCTGCATTGCCGCGCTTTATGCTTGCGGCTACAAGGGCAAATTTATGGCCGATTTTATGCAAAATATTAATCTGAAGCTGATTTTGCCCTTTTCGCCCTCTCTGGGCGGCCTGATGAACGGCAAAAATTACGCTGAGTTTGTGCGGCTGATGACCCGCGGCCGCCATATTGAGGAAATGGAAATTCCGCTGCGCATTGTGGCCACAGATTTAGAGGGCAGCAAAATGGAGGTTTTCAGCGACGGGCCAATCTGGCGCGCTGTGCATGCCTCCTCCGCCGTGCCGGGCGTCTTTACCCCGGTGGCTTATCGCGATAAGCTTTACGTGGACGGTTGCCTGGTGGATAACTGCCCCTGCCAAGTGTTACGCGAACTAGGCGCGGATATTGTGATAGCGGTGGATTTAGACTCCCTGCGCACAGATGAGCCCACACCCGTAACCCACCCAAACCTGCTTAATGTGCTGCAACGCTCCATCAATGTGATGGGCCGCAAAAATAATAGTGTGGAGCAGGCAGATTTGGTGCTGCACCCAATGGATTCTTACATTTATTCTATGGATTTAGGCAAGGCCAATTACGCCCTGGAGGCCGGCCGCACGGAAGCCGCCGCCCGTATCGAAGAAATCTTGAAGTTGCTGGCTGATTTTCCACAGTCTTAAATATAAAATGTAATAAAGGCGACGCTCCACATGGAATGTCGCCTTTATTTATTATCATTATTTTATGATTGTTTGTTTTGGGTCAATTCTTTCAGCCTTTTACGTAAATCCCCCCGCAGCTGTTGGCAACGAGCAATATCGTATTTACATTCCTTAGGGTCCTGCTGGTAAATATCCAAA